>Ga0214544_1001224_pt1 | contig 52394 bp, 34 predicted proteins | sample CNSS3metaG_FD_160074 | JGI IMG/M metagenome (GOLD analysis project Ga0214544, IMG submission 160074) | Root nodule microbial communities from cowpea collected in UCLA plant growth center, Los Angeles, California, USA - CNSS3 | ecosystem: Host-associated > Plants > Roots > Nodule | place: USA...
TATATGATATTTTGTGGTTATTAAAAAATTACGTAAAATCTCTTAAGAGTACATAGAGTTGTAAGGGTAAGAGTGAAGCTTATAAATAAACAAAAGAGTGGGTGAAGAGTTATGCTTTAATTGAAAAATCGTGGCTAAGTAGACTTAAAAGAACAAGTAAGAATGCGGTGATAAGATTTTGGAGTGTTACGTACTAGAACTAAGTGGGTGAAGTTAATATTTCATGTTGATTGTGTTATGAGTATCATTATGTGGTTTCATGGTTTTTATATTGATGATTAGATTGAAGGTTCTTAGAGCATGAGCATCTCCCCTTGAGTGCTTGATGCAATGAGTACCACGGGAGCGTGAACACATCCCATTAAAAATGATGTCTTCATGTTAAGATGATGTTTTCTGAGGCTTGTGGAGCTAGGGTTGGGAGTGTCATTATCCATGGTATGAAGGTGAATGGAGTCAAGGTCGGGAGTGTGGTAATCCATTGCTCGTAGGCAAGTCAAGCAAGAGCTAGAGGGCCATAATTTGTTGAATGATTGTGTTTTGTGATGTATGTGATATAAATGATATTTGATCACAATCTTTATTATATTAGCTTACTCTTGTGTTTGTAGTTGTGGTTTCCACCTATGATGATCTTGTGCGTAACATGGGAGAAGATGGTGTTCAGGTTTAATGAAGGAGTTGAGTGTGCGCTAGAACAAGGGTTAAATGATCTTATTTTAATAGGCTTTTCATTTGTTTTTCTTTTCTTTCTTTCAGTGTTATCGCAATAGAATTTGTGATGGGATGGCAAACCAAAACATTACATTTAAAAACATAGAGTTTGGAGTCGTCACCATAGCTTATTTTAAAAAAGTATGAAAAATGGTAAAATAAGACATGGTTTGTGTAAACCGGATTTTGGGTTTGGAAGTTGGTTATGTGTAGGGAACGTGTTAGCACCCTACATCATCCGCCTAAAATCGGTACCCTTAATTAAATGTTCAAAAGAAATGTGGTTTCTCCAAATATTTAGTTTTCTACCAAATAATAATAATAAAAATTGTACAAAGAAACAAAAGTATATTTTTGACCTCTTGGGCTTGACAATGATTGACCTTGCTCTTACGTATCTTCACTCATAATGAAAAATTATAGTTAAATAGTCCTTTAAAACGATATTTAGAAAATGACTTTTTTTTTGTCTTGTGAACTCGACAAAGACAAACCTTGTTCCTGTGTATTTTCATTCACAAAGAAAAATTGGATGTCACGTGCTCTTAAAAGAACTATGAGAATGATTTTTAATTTTTGAAAATTTTATATTATTTTAATATTTTTGAATTATTTAAAATTAGGTGTCACGCGGACGATCAAACAAACACCTAAAGAAATATAGAATTTTTTTTTTACATTAAACAACCGGTGCTAACAATTAAGAAACAATACATAAATAAAATATATTTACATATGATCATAAAATTATTAAAATGAAATAAAAAATAATGAAAATAATGAATAGGAAATGTAGTGGACTTAAAAGAAAAATCCAAAGTTGGATGTAAAAAAATCATACCATATTAAAATAAAAATATAATGACAAATTGAGAATGTATAAATAAATAAAAAAATGACAGTAGCATACCTTAATATTCATGCCAACTTTACCATTCATCTCTTAACATGGAACGAAATTTGCGTAAAAGAATAATATAAATAAAAAGGAAGACAACAACAAAACAAAGGGCATTTTCGCTTATAAAGAATAAAAAACAGATACCCCTATTCCCAAACAGCAACACAAATTAATAAGAAACAAACTATTCTCATAATTTCTGAAAACCACTGTGTGAGTATAGTAATGAAGAACGTCAAAAATAATAAATGGGTAAATAATCTTACCTTCCACAGCAAACTTTTGTTCAATCTTCTTTATATGTCTCACTCTTTCATTTCATACACTCCAATTGTCTTTCTCCTTTTTTTTCTTTTTTTTTCCTTGTTCTCTGAGTTTTTTATTTAGGTCAAGACGATGTGTCGCCTACCTCTTAAAAATTATGTTTTTATAGGGAGTACAGGTTTAGAGTTTCAGACGTGACTCCAGCATCATGGGCCACAAAGAAACTTCTTCATATAGTTAGTGAATTATCTAGACCTTCTCTTTATTCCATTTTCTCTATTATTTTGTTCATTTTTTTTTTTAATTTGGTTTACATTTTTAGGCTTATTTATGTTTTTTTTTTCGCTTTTATTTTTCTTATTTTTTCCATTGACCATTTTAATTTTTTATTTTTTATTTTTGCGTTTTTTATTTTTATTTTTTATTAATTCTTTTAATTTATTTTTCTTTCTTTTTATTTTGTTTTTGTTTTTTTTCATTTTTATTTTATTTTATTCTTAATTTTTGTTTTTATATTTATTTTTTGCATTTTCTAAAATCTTGTCTCACTTTTTTTTTATTTACATCCTATTTTTGGAGTTTTTTTGGAAACAGACACTAGAACAATAAAGTGATATTACATCGGTTTTTTTTTGGCATATTACATCGGTTTTATAATCGATGTTGTCCAAACTGATGTAATATGATATGTCGATATTACATCCGTTTTTTTGGCATATTATATCGATTTTTTTAAATAGAATACAGGTTATTCTAGCTTCTAAATCAAAACCTACAACAATAAAGAGTTAAAATTATAATGAATAAACTTACATCCATTATTTGTTTTGAGAGAGATTTGAGATTGAACAACATGTAGATTCCCATTTAACTGTGATTGAAACAAATGGTATACAAGAATAGAAAGAAAGACGAAATTGATATACTCAACAAAGCACAATTTGATACAAACTAATAATTGAAAATGATATACATCCAATCATGATCATTACTTTGAAAAAAAAAAACTCAAGGATATTGGTCACAAGCTTAATAACATGCATGGTGACATAATTAGCTTCTCGAGGTAGAGATTGTAAGAAAAATAATAGAAGAAAAGTATATAAGCATGTATGGTGATAAAGGTTACAAGAGCAGTTAAATGACTGTTTCCCAAAAACTTCAATTTCCAATTCAAATGTGATGCATGCATTTCAATCAAGTGTTTTATAAATGTGTGTGTATATATATTTATTCTGTTAAGCCCACCCTATCTGCTTGTGTTTGGCGATGATCGTGTGCGCAGTACACGTGAGCAGATGATGTTGTTGCAGGTGGATCTGGTGAGGCTTAGCAACGGAGCGGGGATAGCTTGGGAGTTTTTATATTTTATGAATTTTGAAATAAATTGTAATCGTTTCATTACTCAACTTTTGGATATTATAATAGTGTTTATAATTATTGTTTTTGGATTATATTTGATATAATAAAAGTTTTAAATTTTCCCGTGATTTTGGGAAATGAGATTTTAATAATTGAAGCTGTCGTAATAATTTCTTATTTTGCTATTCTAAATCTGTAATATCCAGTCGGGATGTTACAGACGGTGTGACTGAACGGTAGTGCGACGGAGCGACAGTGTGGATGATTGAGGAGCAACAATGGCTTTGAATGGAGGAGCAACGACGCTAATGGAGGTGCACGAAGATGCTTGAATGGAGGAAAACGAATAAGTGAAAGGAACATGGAAACGAAAGAAGATGGAATGAGGGGAAGCAGAAGTGCTCTTTGAGAATATTAGAGATATTACATCGGTTTGTATATATAACCGATGTAATATTAAGTTTACTTTAAAAAAAAAAGAGACATTTAAAGAGTTTTTCATTTTTTTTATTTTAAAAAATGATGTATTACATCTGTTAAATCAACAATCGATATTATATAGTTCACAATAAGTAAAAAATTGCCACCGCGTAATTTATTACATCTTTTTTTATAAATGATGTGGTATCCTGTTGTTATTTCACTGTTTTGCATTATTTAAATTTCATTTACCTAGATGAAATTGAGTGTTGACAAGTGTTAATAAATTTTCTCGAAAAAGGATATTTAACATTCATTCATTTGGTTAAAATATCTTATTTTCCTATAGATGATATAATATGCAATAGACTATAGGACCATTAGTCTTGGATTAACACCTCGTTTTCTTAAACAATGTGGTCTTAAAATAGAGCTAAATATGTTTTTAGTTCCTTAATTTTCAGTGAAAATTTGAATTAGTCTCTCTTTGAAACTTTGGACCAATTTAGTCTCGTATCTTTAGAAATAAGTGTGTTTAGTCCTTTTAACAAAATTTTGTAATTTTAGTCCTTTTAACAAAATTTTGTAAGTTTATTTAATTTTTCATAAGAAAGTTGTAGCTAACATCAAAGCATAAATGTGTTGAATGGTGTAAAGAACTCAAATGCAATTATGAAACGTGTTTTAAATGTCAAATAAACTTTACAAAATAAGGTTAAAAGGACTAAATTCATGCATTTCTAAAGTCGAAGAACTAAATTGAACCAAAGTTTCGAAGAGGAACTAATTCCAATTTTCACTAATAGTTAAGGGACCAAAAACATATTTAACCTTTTAAAATATTAGGAAAAACATGGATGTTAAAAATGAGTCATTTGGTGGATGATGGGAACATTGTCATCAACTATACACCTACAGGATTGGTGGAGGTGGAGAATTTGGAGGTGCACTAGACATAACAAGGGTATCATAAATAACAAGCATATTGGTTGTAGTAAATGGAGACACACAAGGAGAAGATAGAGAGTTAAAGTAAAGACAATACTCATCAAAGGTGACATCTACGAAAATGAAATAATCACTAAGAGAAGGAAAGAAGCATTTTTTTATCTTTTTTATGATCTAGTTAGCCTTAAAAAGACACATTTGTGTGACCTAAGAGATAATTTATCAAGACTAACACTAAAACTATGAACAAAACATGTAGACTCAAAATCCTTAAGAGGTAAATGATGAATAGGTTCATAAGAAAATAAAATAGAATGAGAGATTTTGTTGACTGATGATGGCATGCAACTAATGTGATAACATGCACTAAGAACAGCATCACCTAAAAAAGTTAGAAACCTCACTCTTATGCGAGATGTTTAAACAAGATGTCTACTCTTGTGCTCAACCACCTTATTTTGTAAAGGTGTATTAACACATGAGGTTTGATAAAGAATGTCACGAGAAACCATAAAATGTTTAAGAGAATGTGAAAGGTATTCACAACCATTATCATTGTGCAAAGTTCGAGTGAAAACCTCAAATTGATTTTTAATTTTATTATAAAAGGATTGAAATGTAGAAAACAGCTCAGAATGATTTTTCATTAAAAATGACCTAATACATCTTGAATAGTCATCGATAAAAGTAACAAACTACAAAAAATCTCTTAAATTATATTTAACATGATTGGGTCCCCAAATGTCATAGTAAACTAAGACAAAAGGGAATGAAGCACATTGTGAAACTTTATAAGGAAGATAACTATGATTATGTCTAATTGACACAACCTACTGTCAACACCAAATTTCGTCCGGGCAAACAATGTTGTTTTAAAAATAAAAAATATAAAAATATAAAAAATAAAATAAAATAACAATAATAATAATAAAATAAAAATAATATATATATATATATATATTCAAAAATAAGTGTTACATAAAAAAAGAAGGTAAAAAATAATAATAAATAAAAGTTAAATAATACAAGTTTTTAATTTATGTTTTTAAACGTTAAATAAAATAATATTTTTGTTTATATATATATATATATATATATATATATAAAATTAAAAAATATTTTCGTTTTTTATTAATTAATAAATTCAGAAATTAAAAATTAAAAATAAAAATTATGGATTGGAGGGAACAACTTTTTCTTCTATCCCAACTTCTTCCAACTGTTGTCCACTCCATTTGCTAATGAAGTTAACACGAGAACCAAGGGGTTACCACACAAACACGTAAAAAATTTCACCATAAAAATATTCTCTGCATTTTTTTTTGGCACCATGGCTATGCAACTTTTTTATTGAAATCATTGAATTCGGAATTGCACCAAAAGAGAACCAATTGGTAAACCAACAATTTTTGGAATCAAAAGCAGAATTGCAAAAGAGGTACGCATTTTCTATCTTCAAACCTTTTGAATGTTGTATGATGTTCTGAGTTGAGGCTTTTGATTGATTGATTATATGCCGGTAAAAATAATTGAAACAGTTTTCATATCACAAAAATACTTCTCTATTTTTTTACAATGCAAATCAATTAAATAATGAAATAGAAAGAAGTAGAAAGGAGTGGATTTGTCACTGGAAAATAAAATTCAGCGATGAACATTTGTCATTCTGAGAAGTGTAATGTTGGTGTCAGCTTTAGTAAGTGTTGCTTTGCGGTGGTCACCGGCGTTGCTGTGGTGGTCACGACAAGAGAGATAGCGAGCCACGGTTGAACCAGTGTTGGATTATGGGGTGATGCGATGTGAGAAGGTGTTGGAGTTGGTAGCGGTCGTTTTGATGGCATTAGGGGTTGTCGCCGTGGTTGGCCGTTCGCCGTCGTTGTTGGCTATTCGCCGCTGGTGGTGGTCCGCTTGTGGGTCTCGAACAGGGACGGTCATGGTGTTTGGGTGGCCGCGGGAGGTAGGAGACGAAGTAAGAGTTGCGTTTTTTATATATGGCTTTAGGGTTTGTTTAAGTTTTTACTTCTTGCATCACCATAGTTCAATCACGCACCCCCTCTTCTTTTATTAAAGTTAGCAGGTTTAAGTTTTTACTTCATGCACCACTATAGTTCATTCACGCACCCCCTCTTCTTTTATTAAAGTTAGCAGATTTAGGTTTTTACTTCATGCACCACTATAATTCATTCACGCACCACCTCTGTTTTAATTAAGGTTAGCATATTTAAGTTGTTTCTTCACGCACCTCCAGATTTCAGTTTATGCACCATTGCTTTTAATATTGGATTTTGTTTATTTATTTGCTTCATGCACTCCCCAATGTAATAACCCCACACCCCTTTCATTAAGTTTTAGTTTACTTTACGTACATGCGTTTTCACTAAGCACACACCCATTTCCTTTATTTTTCTTCTTAGATATAATGTGTTTACTTTACTTTATGCACCTCGCGCTTTACTTTATGCACCCCGCGTTTTACTTTAATGCACCCCGTGTTTACTTTATGCACCCCGCGTTTTTCTTTAATGCACCTCGCGTTTACTTTATGCACCCCGTGTTTTTCTTTATGTATCACGTTTCCGCGTTTTTTAAGTAAATTTCACATTTCAATCACGTCATTTTCAAAAAAATAATAAAAATATTTTAAATTGCAATAAAAATTAAAATAATTTTCAAAAATAAGAATAAATAAAAATTTAAAATTATTTTCTTTATTCTTTGTTGTGGTGTCTAATCGGCTGCTCTCGTCTTACGACACTTTCTTTTAAAATGTAAAAATAAAAATTATTTTAGTGTCTAATTGACCGTTCGCGTCACATGACACTTCTTTTAAAAATATAAAAATATAAAAATTATTTTGGTGTCTAATCGGTCGCTCGCGTCGTACGACACTTTCGTTAAAAATGCAAAAATATTAAAAATGTTTTTGGTGTCTAATTGACCGTTTGCATCACATGACACTCTCTTTCTTATCAATAAATAAGTTATAAAGAGGTGTTTGATGTCTAATCGACCGCTCGTGTCGCACGACATTTCTTTTCAAATATGTCAAAAGACAACTTTCAAAAATTAAATCATTTAATCAAACAATTTTATAAAGAACTACGTAGCCCTGATTTCTCATTGTTAATGAGAATACGTAGGATCAAGGTTAATCCTTGTCGGGTCCTTTTCACTCAAAAATATATTTGTTCAAATTATGTTCTTACTTTTGGGAAAAATAAATATTTAAAATAAACACATCTTTTTGGCAAATTTAATTAAAGGTACCGCCTTTAGGCGGGCGCCGTAGGGTGCTAATACCTTCCCTACGCGTAACCGACTCCCGAACCCTAAATTTAGTTTTCGCGGACTTTATGTTATTTTTATGATTTTCCATAGTTTTCTAGAATAAACTATGGTGGCGACTTCTAATCTCTATTTCCAAATAATTTATTTTTAGTGCGTCGTCCCGTCGTGATTGAGGTTGCGACACCTACACAACAAACTAGATAAATTGAACAAATTGGAAACAAGTTCTTGCATTTTAGCAGGAATATGATGACCAAGTTAAGCATGAAGGAGATATGGAGAATCTATAACCTTGCCAACATTTGTAGAAGGTCATAGGTGATAAAGACCATAACACTCACATCTAGTGCCAATCGTCTATCCCAAACTCCAGTCATGTAAACAAATATTATCTTTGGTAAAAGAAATAACACAATCAATGAAATGGGTGAGACAACTAATGGGTAATAAGTTAAATGGAGACACAAGGACATAAAAGATATTATTAATTGATAAAGAATGAAAAAGATCAATAATACCAACACCATGGGATAGACCTAGATCCATCAGCCGTAGTAATTGAAGGTAAATAACTAGTAGAAAATTGAGATGAAAACAAAGATTTGTTACTAGTAATCTGATTTGTGGCACCTAAGGGGGGTAGAGTGAGTTAGGTCAATAAAAGATGTATCTATATTTGCAACAAAAGTAATGGAACTAGAGTTCTGATTATCCTCATACCATTTGGAAAATTCATTGCAAATAGGAAGGTGTCTTACGATATGAAGTAGGATCCACATTAGATGGTTATGAAGGAGGATTACTTTCGACAATTATAGTAGATCGAGGAGGATGACCATGTAAGACATAACATTGTCAATCTCGTAACCTAGCTTGTGACAATATTCACAATTGTGATGCCATTTGCCCGACGTCGCAACCAAAAATGCGACAGAACAACGAACCAAAAATAAAATATAAATCGATAAAGCAAAAGCTTGGAGGCACCACCATAGTTATTTTGGGAAAACTATGGAAAACCATAAAAATAAAAACAAGATCTATTAAAACAGATTTTGCGCCCGGGAGTCGGTTACACTTAGGGAAAGTGTTATCACCCTACAACACTCATCCAAAGATAATACCTTTAATTAAATATACAAATGGATGTGTTTTGTTTTTAATTTTTATTTTCCCCAAAAGTAATAAAAAGAAAATACTCAAAAGAAGCAAAAATACTTTTGTTTAGGGCCCGATAAGGGTTGATCCTTGTTCCTACGTATCTCCATTTACAATGAAGAATCAGGGTCACATAATTCTTTATAAAAAGACTATTTAGAAAACTATTTGAAAACGAATTGATTTTTTTTTTAAATTGAACCTGATAATGATTGATCTTGTATCTCCATTCATAATGGAGAATCAGGGATCACATAGTTCTTATGAATACCTTTTTTTATATTTTTAATGACTTAATTTTAAATTCTTAAAACCCTTTTTTTCTTACTAACTTAACTTTAATTCTGAAAATCCCTTTCTTTATATTTTTATTGACTTAATTCTTAATTTTTAATTTTGAAAACCCCTTTTTTTGGTATTTTAAAATATTTGAAATGAGTGTCACACAACGTGAGCGATCGGATCGACACTAAAGATACACAAATAAAATTATTTTTATTTCTTAATCCCTTATACTTCTTTTTTATATATATTTAGGAGAACAAAAAGTTTTTTAATAGGTATCACGTGATGCGAGGGTTCGAATAGACACTACAAGAAAAATAATTTTTCCATTCTTCTTAAATTGTTTATTATATTTTTTTATCTTTTATATTTTATAGTATTAAAATGACATTATTTTTAATCATCATTTTCATTTTTTTTAGGTGGGTCTGCGAAGAGCTGGAGTTAAATTAAAAGAAAGGCAAAGATGGAATAAAAACAATGAGGGTGTGCAAAGTTAACAAAACACATGGTGTAATGAATAATTAATGTGTGGTGGGTGTATTAATGACAAGAGAGATTGGTGAAAATGATGAAGATTGGGCATATTATTGTGCCTCTACATAATAGGAAGTGTTAAAACAACATGTGCACTTAAAACGCAATACGAGAAGTAACAAATAGGCCAATAATTCAACACAATATAGTGAGGAACTTACATTCAGCGAAACTTGCTTAAGAATCCACGTCAGTAACAACCTTCCCCTCCTAGTCGTGTTAAAGTGAAAAAAAAGTTGACGAAATAGTATTATGAATTATGATCGGAAAAAGAGTGAAGTATCTAGAATCCTCCTCCCTCACCCTTCTTGCCCCTCCTACTTGATGTGTTTATATACACAATACTATAACTATAAGGTAATGATCTCACAATAAAGTTCGCCTTAATTACAAAGAATTGTAAAAAGCAAGAATTGGTCCTAATAAGATCACATCATGGGGAATCAAATCAAAGCACAATATCAATCACCATTAGTAATATTGATTCTAATAATTAAAAGAGATGATGCTTCAAATTATCATAATCATATCATTATTTTCTCCATCTCGAACAAATGTGGTAAAAAAAGCAAAGAGATAGGGTAAAAGTAGTAAAGAGGAGGCAGAAAACCAAAGGGTAGTGTGGGTGTGTAAAAAAAATGGGCTAAAAGAATAAAAATCAAGGTGTAAAAGAAAAACACAAATAGAAGGTTGGAAATGTCAAAAACAATTGAGCCTAATGAACAAAAAATTCTTTATTAATTATTTATATTTTTTATTTTTCATTTCTTTATTTCTTTATTTCATAAGAGATTTTTATTAAGCCGGACAAAATTGGGTCCTCATAGTTGGCTTACGAGGGTGATTGCAATCATCAATTGAACCAAGTATATCAACATTTAGTTTACTTGGAACATACAAAAGGGTGAAATAAGTAAAACTAAACTTGGGTACAATGGGGAATCTCAAAATATGACCACAAATATGGGAATAACAATTAGAAAGTCCATATAAAGCCAATAACATAAAGAACTTTGACCTTTGCTCTAGTTCTTAAGATGGAGTGGAGGTAGGAGGTAAAACCTCATTAAAGGCATGAAGAAGAGAATGAATTTTACCTAGACACCCAACCATTGGGCAATGATGTTTGGGAGCAACCACATTGAGAACATTGTGAGCAAACACCATAACTACGTTGAGTGTCATTGGTGTATAATAATTCTTCCTATTCCTAAACTTCTAAACATGTTTTGTAGGCACAAAGCATATGTTTAAAAGAGGAGCAAATAATAGACTTAAGAATGACAATTGAGCATAAATTTACAACCAACAAGAAACTTCACTAGCATCAATAGTATTCACACTCTAGGTAAGATGATCAACATATCCCTAACTCTTAAGCCAAAGTTTAATGTCTAATTCCTAACTCTAATTATTAGTGTCATCCAATTTATCAATATGTAGATGCATAATAACATAATTCGTATAGACTAACGAATTAAAAGAGTGACAGTAGAATAGGCCATATAAGAGGAGAGAGAAAACATTAAAAAACAAAGATCTCCAATTCGGTCAACAAGCATAGATTGAGAATGAAGAGGGGACAACAATTTCATTGTATGTGGTTGCTTGGAGAAGGGGCTACACGCACCGCCACATGTGACGCGTTAGATCGTATTGGGAGATCTGATCAATGTGATATCAATGACATAGTCATCATCTAGTCAAGATGATACGACTGGTGGTGTTGTCAATCCGAACAGTGGCTCTGGCGGCAGTCGGTGGCGACGTTTTTTGGGTGATAAAAAGAAAATAATGGATTTACCAGTAAACCCTAGCTTTAAATATCATGTTAAAATAATTAAAAAATAGGCATAAAAATTAATTCTATTGTGTAGAATATACAACAATGTATTTATTGTGAAAAATCATAAAAAAATATGCTATGAGTTCAAATACACATAATATTGTATCTAATAATATCTAATGATATCTTAAAAATATATACCAATACACGTATAAAATTAGAATTGTGATGATTTGGGAAAAATAATAAAAGAAAAATTGTGTTAGCAATTAAAATTGAGGACTTAAAAGGTCGATCATACTAGTTTTCTAGTACTTTGTAACCTAACATAATCAAAGACAAAGTTATTGTGAATTCTATAACAATTTTCTCTTTTGGAAATTCTAGAAATCTTGTAATGGGAGATATCGAGAGTAGGTTATCCCAAAGTCAATTTTACAAAAGGTAAAATGTTATTTTGAAAATTATGAGGGCACAAATAGAAATTATAAGGGTACAAATAGAAATTATGTGGGTGCACAAAGAAAAAGCTTGTGCCCATGATTGAAAATACTGATTGTTGACATTTGTGGCTAGTGCATTGGACAATTATACTATCATATCAAACAAAGGTATGGCCATTTCTTTCTAGACTCCTATATTTTTTTGTGTGCATCTCATGGAGTTATTAAAAGACCAAATTGTGTCTCTTGTTTCCATTACCCTTTGCTGTTGCCGGTCCTTGTAATTGTCACCTTTCTTGTCTATGTGTTATGTCATAGATGGATTCAAGGAAGAAAGTGTTATGAATTGTATAATTCAAGTTTTTTTTTCATAAAAACTTTAAGCTGAAAGGCACTACGACTTCGATATTGTACAATTCGAAAGATAATTCTGGATTATATAGTCCAAAAAACAGTTTCAGATTACATAATCTAGGAGCTTTTGTTATGAAAAAAGGGACTTTTTTAACTATATAATCTATAAATATTTTTCATTCAAAAAGTGACATTTGAATTGCACAAACTAGAAGTCAATAAAACTTTAAGATTGCACAGTCGTGTGAAGTCATAATTTTGACATTCGGAATATGAATTTCGAAAAAAAAAAATTCAAATAAAAAATATTATTGAATTACACAATTTAATAAAACTTTTAGATTATACATTTTAAAAATAAAACTTCACAATCTCAAAGTTAAAAAAACTTTCAAATTACGTGATTTAAAAAACACTTTTAAGAAATAAAAAACTTCATATTTGTCGAGATGCAAAAACACGGCTAAATCCCAGGCGATCGCTCTGATGGTTTCATTAGTTTCAAATCAAGGAATCTAAGAGCTTATATTGAGAAATATGTACTCCGAAACTCAAAACACTAGTGTAAGGTCCACTTTTTCCGCTCTTAATGTTTAAGAGCCTAAATTTGTCTCTTGGGTCTAAGGTTAGTCCATAGGGTGTCCAAAACCCTATTCCAGCCCTAATTCACTTTTCGTGTCTCATTTTTCAGAAACGGACCAGTTTCCTCCTCGTTCTTAGAAGTTTGGCTAAACCAAGAAGAGAGGAAAAACTTCTTCACTTTTTCAAGCTTTTCTTGCCGTCTTCATGCAATGCTTGGCTTGGAATTTTGTGTTTTTGATAATTTCTTCTTCTTGGATGTATCTTTAAGGTGTCATGAAGCTTTAATCAATTTATTTCCACACCTCCATGAACTCAACTTAGCTGCAGCTGCATTAACATGCCTCAAAATATCCAAAGAACATTTATGCAACTAAAAATCTATTTTTAACATGTTTTTGTATATGATGCTCAATAAACCCAATTATAGGAAATCCCAATTAAATCAATCTTTAAACACGCAAATTCAATTAAAATACCAAGAATTAGACATTAAATAAGGGCAAAAATACGCACTCATCAGTTGCCTCCAAGTAGAGAAGTCGAGTTCTCTATTGATCTGGTACCAAGAACCGATCCAGTATCGATGGCTCCTTACCGTATGGCTCCGGCGGAGTTGGTGGAACTCAAGAAACAGATAGAGGAGTTATTAGGAAAATAGTTTATATGACCCAATACTTCGCCATAGGGAGCACTAGTGTGTTTGGTGAAGAAGCAGGATGGGAGCTAATGCCTGTGTGTGGACTATAGGTAGTTGAACAAGATGATTGTCAAGAATAAGTACCCCTTTCCAAGAATAAATGATATGATGGATCAGTTACATGGTGCATCGGTGTTTTCAAAGACTGATTTACGGTCGGGATATCACCAGATCTTGGCGAAGGCGGAAGATGTCCAGAAGACAGCCTTTAGATCCATATATGGGCACTACGAGTATGTGGTTATGCCTTTTGGTGTGACCAATGCTCTAGCTGTATTTATGGACTACATGAACAAAATCTTCAAGGCAGTTCTAGATAAGTTTGTCGTGGTTTTCATTGACGACATACTTATCTATTCCAAGACTCAAGAGGAGCACGCCGAGCACCTAAGGTTAGTGCTTGGTATTATGAGGGAGAAGCAGTTGTATGCGAAGTTGTCCAAGTGTAAATTCTAGATGGAGAAAGTATAATTCTTGGGGCATGTGATATCTACACAGGGTATTGTTGTAAATCCAGCAAAAGTGGAAGCAGTGATAAAGTGGGAAAGTCCTAAGTCAGCAACAAAGATCAGGAGCTTCGTGGGTTTAGCTGGCTACTATAGGAGATTCATAGAAGGATTCTTCAAAATAGTGGCGCCTTTGACACAACTTACCCGGAAGGACCAACCTTTTGCTTTGACTAATAGGTGTAAAGAAAGCTTTCGAGAGCTTAAGCAAAGGTTGACGAGTGCCCTAGTGTTAGTGATCCCTGACATTGATAAACCCTTTGAGGTTTATTGTTACGCCTCTCATCAGGGACTCGGTTGTGTATTGATGCAGGAGAATAAGGCAGTGGTGTATGCTTCGAGGTAGCTTAAGGTACATGAGAAGAACTACCCTATTCATGACCTAGAGTTAGTAGTAGTGGTGTTTGCCTTGAAGATCTGCAGACACTATCTCTATGGTGCCCAGTTTTGCGTGTTCAGTGATCACAAGAGCCTCAAATACATGTTTGATCAGAAGGAGCTGAACACGAGGCAAGGGAGATGGATAAAGTTCTTGAAGGACTATGATTTCGAATTTTTCTACCATCCAGGAAAGGCAAACGTGGTGGCAAATGCCTTGAGTAGGAAGACAGTGCATACAACACACCTGATGATCAAGGAGTTGGAGTTGCTATAGAGGTTCAAAGATATGAAGCTACAAGTTGAGTTGGGATCTGAGTCCATTAGATGTAGTACCCTAACTATATCTAGTGACTTTCTGAACTTGGTTAAGGAAAAGCAGTTGGTGGATGCTAGTTTGAAAGGGGTGAGAGAGTTGCTTGGGTTAGGTGAAGCAAAGGATTTTGCCTTGGGCAGTGACGGTGTATTGAGATTCAAAGGCAGGGTGTGTATACCTGAAGATGATGAGGTTAAAAGGTTGATCCTTGAGGAAGGACACAAGATTCGTCTTAGTTTGCATCCTGGCATGACTAAGATGTACCAAGATCTTAAGGAGACTTTCTGGTGGCAGGGCATGAAAAAGGATGTAGCTCAGTTTGTATCCGCATGTTTGACATGTTAAAAGGCAGAGGTAGAACATCAGAGGCCTGGTCGAATTCTATAGCCTTTGAACATACTGGTGCGGAAATGGGATAGCATAGCTATGGACTTTGTGACCCATTTGCCAGGAACCTTTAGAGGTCACGATACGATCTGGGTTGTGGTGGATTGATAGACCAAGAGTGCCCATTTCTTGGTAATGAACCTGAGAATCTCTATGGCCAAGTTAGCTCAACTGTACATTAAGGAAATAGTGAGATTACATGGGGTACCGTTGAGCATAGTTTCAGATAGAGATCTGCAGTTCACTTCCCGTTTCTGGCAAACGTTATAGAGTATTTTAGGTAGCAAGTTAACTATGAGTTCAGCCTACCATCCCCAGACTGATGGCTAGTCCGAGAGAACGATCCAGTCACTTGAGGATCTATTGAGGACATGCGTGTTGGATCATTTGGGTGCTTGGGATGAATTTTTTCCTTTGATAGAATTCACCTACAACAATAGTTTCCATGCGAGCATCGGCATGGCGTCATATGAGGCCCTTTATGGCAGGAAGTGCAGGATCCCTCTGTGTTGGTACTAAGATAGAGAACTAGTGCTAGTTGGACATGAATTTTTGGAACAAACTACAAAGAAAGTGAAGATGGTGAGGGATAGGTTACAGGCCTCTCAGAGTAGGCAAAAGGCTTATGCAAACCGAAGGAGGAGACCCTTGGAATTCATGGTGGAGATCACATATTCTTGAGGGTGACCCGAACCACTAGCGTGGGAAGGGCTATCCGATCGAGGAAGCTCTCTCCTAAGTTTCTTGGCCCTTATCAAATCTCGTGAAGGATTGGGCTTGTGGCTTATGAGATTGCTTTGCCTTCCTAGTTGGCCAATCTCCATCCAATATTTCATGCCTTGTAGTTAAGGAAGTATGTATTCAACCCATCTCATGTGTTGGAAGCCGAGGATGTACAAATCAGGGAGGATCTTACAATGGAAGTACCACCCATTGCTCTTGAGGATCGTTGGGTGGAATAACGCCGAGGAAAACCAGTCAGTCTTGTCAAGGTCATCTAGGACTAAAGGACAGATGACTCTACTTGGGAGCTAGAGAAGAATATGAGGAAGTCACATCCACATCAGTTTTCTGGTAAGTCTTAATTTTCGAGGTCGAAAATTTTTGCTGTTGGGGAGAATGTAAGGCCCACTTTTTCCACTCTTAATGTTTAAGAGACTAAACTTATCTGTTATGCCTAAGGCCATCCCATAGGATGCCTAAAAACCTTTTTCAAATCCTAATTCACTTTTGGTGTCTCATTTTTCAGAAACATACCAACTTCCTCCTCCCTCTTAGTACTGCACACGTGAGGTCTGCTAAGGTTTGAGTCAGTTCCCCTACGGGCCAGTCAAAAGCCTTCTCCAAGTAAGTCGAACATCATTTTTCCTCTTTTTCATCTCGAGTGTGTCAGTTCTGTATAGGGCCTTATAACACTATCTTCGTTCTGGTATGCATTTTTCAGCTTCTTAATCTGTTCCTGGAGTTGTGGTGCTCTTTGTTGGGTGCTTATCGTTGTCTGCTAGCATATATCCAGGTAAGGGAAGCTAGGGTTTCTCACATCTTTGCAATATGTTATTGTTTGGCTTCCGTTTCATGATTAAAATGCTTGATTGACGTTTGTGCTTGCATGAGATTGAACTGGATGTGGCCTTGTACTGTTTTCTTGGCTTGTCTGCGCGAATAGTGGAGAAACTTGATATTCTCGCCCAAGTGAGAGTACCAAAAACCCTCCCAGGTTTTAGCTTGCATTGTCGCTCAAGCGACGAACTCCCGTTTTGAGCGAAAGTCACCTCGCTCAGGCGAGGAGGTCTCGTCTAAGCGAGAACACACGAAAACCTCATTATTCCACTGCTCAAGCTCTTGCCTAGGCGAAAGGAGATCGCCTGAGCGAGAGAACCTCTCTTGCTTGAGCAAGTGCTTCCAGGCTGAGTGAGAATTGTGCAGGGACGTGCTCACGTGCTGTTTCTTCTCTATTTTTGATTTATGGTCACATAATTGATTGGATTACCCTATTTAAAGCATGAAATGTGTGAATATACATGTATTAAATGATTTATGGGCTGGAATTGATTAGCTTAGTATGAATATGCGTATGAAACATGATTGGGTGGTTGGTTGTATATTGGTATGAGATTGGTACGCATGATAAATCTATGGTTGGTTGGTGAGAAATGGCTATAATATGAGTTGGACGTAATTCCATGAACCTCTTTGTGAGATCTCATGGTGGTGTCGTATGTGATGGACGTAATTCCATGAACCTCTTGGTGAGACCTAATGGTGGTGCCTTATGTGATGGACGTAATTCCACGAACCTCTTAGTAAGGTTTCGTGGTGGTGCCTCAATGTATAAAATTAGGTAAGGATTCACGTAAGGATTACATCCTGAAACTCTAAAGAGTCAGTTACTCACACAGAGCGGACTGACTCAAGTTGTGAGAGTAGTAGGAGGCCCTAGTCTTTGACAAGATAATGACCTTAGATGTTTGAAGACTAACTGTCAACACCCAATTTCGTCTGGGTAAAAAATAAAAAAAATTTACTTTGAAAATAATTACGAGAAGGGAAAAATAAAAAAAAGTAAACATAGAGTATAAATATATTTTTTTATTATTCTTACTTTCTATCTTATTTTAACTTTAATTTTATCTTATTTTATTTTTATTATATATACATATCTTTTATTCTTATTTTTATTTTCATCTTGTTTTATTTTTATTTTATTTAAATTTTCATCGTATCTTATTTTATTTCTCTTTTCTTATTTTCGTTTTGCTTTTCTTTAAAAAAAAAAAAGAAGATAATATTAGGTATTAAAAAAATAAAATAAAAATGAAGTGATAAGTTGGGAAGTGGAAATCAACGTAAATTCTCTGCTTGCTGACCCTTCCCTCCCCATGCAAGAAAAATGTTCAAATTTTCATATTTTACTCCATCTCTACGTCTTAGTACACAAACAGAAATGTTGGGTATCTTTGTGTATCATTGTGGCAGTCATAGCACTAATAGGGCGGTTGGGAAGCATCCTGCCTTGTGCTTTTGGTCATCTTAGACTGTTCGTGCAAAGTATGAACGAAAGGGGAAACGGGCTCGGAAATAACAACAGAGTCATGTGAAAAGAAAAAGGGGGTTTCATAGCCATCAAGGAAAAAGAAGAGACAGGGAATTTTCTAAGCTATCAGCACCCTCGGACCCAACTGAAGGAAGAACTAGAACGAGAGGAAAGGAGTGATAATGGGATAAGCAGTTGCAAGAGGTAAGCACCCCAATCTTGAATAAATGAACGTTTGTGTGAGCATAATGTGTTCGTGTGTTGGGTTTGATGTGTTGTCTGTTGTTGCTTGAGTCAAATATATTGTGCTCTTTGTTGTTGTTTGAGTTTGGGAAACGAAATATGCTCCATCAAAATCGCGAGCATCATCGTGCACTCATCACCGTTCTCGTACAATCATCATGACCATCATAATCTTCTTCATCTTCCATTTATCCAACCTGTGCACAAAATAATTAAAAATAGAGAACCACTTCACCTCTCTTTAACATAACCACGCTACACCCACATCTTCTTCCTTGTTCAATTATATGCAGCCAACACGTAACTACCATTTCCGTTCTCGGTTTCCTCCACTCCACTCATCCAAAACTAGCCCATCCCATACGGTCACCAACGGGTATCATCACCTTCGCCCACACGTTCCACCTGCACAAATACACATAAACACCAGATTCCTCCATTATCATTTTCACATCCACCTGCATAAAATACCAAAATAAAAAAATAGAGAACCGAAACCCCAATTCCAGTGTGAAATACTCATGTTTCATCTTCCCCAATCATTCACACCCAAATACGAATCAGAAATAGAAAACCAAGAGAAGAAAGAAAATGATAATAGAGTGTGGTCGCGTGACGATCGCAGACCCAATCGCGGAGACCGACACAATGGTGACGAGTCGTAGAGTCTATGGCACCTTTCTCTCTCGTAGAAGAAAAGGATCGAGGATTGGAGATGAATGGGCGCCGCCGACGGTTGTAACCGCTGACGGCGATCTCTGGCAAGCGGGACCTCGCGGCCATGAAGCGGATCGGCCCAACCCTGTCTTGAACGCGCTGGAGAAGCGAAGGAGGAGACACTAGTGCAGGCGCGAGGTGGAGTGAAGGGCGATAGTGTCGCCGGTGAAGCCTCCAGCAGAGGTCGTTGGTGGTGGCTAAGAGGTGAACGCATGTTTCAGGGGTTGGAGTTGTGTTGGTGTCGAAAAGAAGGGGCTGCCATGAAGGAGGGTTTTAGCTTTAATTACGATTTTGTTTGTTTGAGAGAATAAAGGAAAGTGGCCTGCAATTTTGGACTTGTTTATAACTTACTTGGGCCTATTTCACTATTCTTCATAGGCTCCCCCATTTTACTTACCCATACCCCTATGTCATTGTGTGTTATTTTTGTTGAGTTTGTTTACTTCCTCGCGCACCTGAACAATTGTTATTCTCGCACCCCACGTTTCTATTGGTCTTGTTTTGGGTTTGATTGTTTTTGTTGGTTGCACCCTAGTTTACTCTTTTTTGTATTTTTTACTCTATTTTCAAATTTTACCCATTACACCCATTATTTACGTTTGCACCCTTCATGCCTTTACTAATTGCACCTGTTTTTCTCAGTTCACACCTTCATTTTATTTTCACTTATTTTCAAACTTTACTCATTGCACCCCGTTATGTTTTATTCCTACACCCTCCATGCATTTTTATTATTATTCATTTTCCATTTTTTATCTTCATTTTATTTTTGGCTCCTCTTTTGTACACATGTTTTTTTTTTTTTTTTTTCTTTTTTCTAAAAATATTTAAAAATCATAAAAACTCAAAAAAATAGAAAAAAAAGGAAAAATAAAAAATACCAAAAATAATTTCCTTTCTCTTTATCGTGTCTATCCAATCGTCTGCACCGTGTGACACTCATTTTCAAAAAATTATTAAGAATAATTTTCTTTCTCTTTTAGTGTCTGTCCAACCGCTCGTGTCGTGTGACACATATTTTCAAGTAATTTAAAAATATCAAAAATATATATATAATTTTCAAAATATAAAAATATCAACATTTTTAAACAAATAAGCTTTTTAAGAACTATGTGATCCTTCATTCTCCACTGTGAGATACGTAGGAGCAAGGTCAGTCCTTTTGAGGTTCACTCCATAAAAAAAATCAAATCATTTTCCAAATAATTTTCCAAATCGTTTCTCTAAAGAACTTGATTTCTCATTTTAAATGAAAATACGAAAGACCAAGGTCAATCCTTGTCGAACCCAAAAAATTAAAAAATATTTTTGTTCCTTTTAAGCATTTTTGTCTTATTATTTTTGGGGAAAATTAACATTTTGAAAACCACATCGACTTTACAATTTTAATTAAAGGTATCGCCCTCAGGCAGGCGCTGTAGGGTGCTAACACCTTCCCTAAACGTAACCGACTCCCGGATCCAAAATCTGGTTTTTCGCAGACTTGTTTTATTTTCATGGTTTTTCATAGTTTTTCAGAATAACTATGGTGGTGACTCCAAATCTCTTTTAAATTCGTTTTCTTTTTTGGTTCGTTGTCCTGTCACGATACTGGTTGCGACATTAACCTTGTGCGTGGTAGGGTGAAACTCATTGGCAATGGCTCTACAGAGCAGTAGAGGTCACCACAAGTGTAAACATCCAGTAAATCCGACCGATTATGTATCCAAATATTTGAGTGTTAGAGTCTTGCTTATTTGCTATCACATGATTGTTTGCCTATCTTATTGCATGTTCATGAAATGTTTTAAGTATATGCGTGCCATAACATGTTAAACTAATTTTGTACTCTAACTTACCCTTTATGTTTGCTTGTGTTTGTCTTGTGTGTGATTTTTCCTTTTTGCAATGATCATCAATTTATTGATGTGAATAGATGTGAAAACTCATAGTGGTCACCAGGGTAATGGAAACTCCGCAGTGTAGCTAATCTTAGGTTGGATCCCCTTACTTCGAGTACTCTTTTAAGGCACTATGGCCTTGCTCTATGAGCAAGCGTTTTGGATAACTGTCAAACTTTTATTCTTGTTCTATTCGTGGCATCGTGGTGTGCCTTTGTTTCTCTTCAAGTATATTATGGATGACTGTAATGGTTGACACAAATATATTTCAGCTGGATGGCTCTTTATTTATTAAATGAGACATTACAACTATATAAATGTTGGTTAATTCACCGTCGATGATTTCCAAAAATTGTATTTTCTACATCATTTGCTTCACATTTACATTACCTTACTCCCATGGCAATATTGAACTCTGAAAACATAACATCTGAAAAAAAAATCTATATAAGAGATTAGAAGTTTAGGATGATTAGTCGCTTCAATTCTCCAGAGCATAGACAGTAAAGACGGCAATGGGATAGAGCGGATGCAAGTATCGGTTTGGCTATCTCATTTTTATTTCAAATATTAATTAAATAATTTTTATTATATAAAATAAAAATCAAAAACATAATATTAACGATTTAATATTATAATGATACGCATTTTCTTTTCTTTAATATCAAATATCAAATATCAAAAATATCAAAATTGTATAAATAATAACGATTAAATAAAAACAAATAGTTACAAAAAAATTAAGAAATATGTACATTATAAATAAGTTATAAAATTAAAGACAAAAATAAATTAATAATTTTTTTAATTACCTAATAAATTAAAAATGTCATGATAATTTAAAACAAAAACAGATGAGTACAAATAATAGGACAATGCAGAAATTTATCATCGAAGTCACAACATATTCGAACAATACTGACACGGATATATTCATTTAGCATTCTTATAGAAGCTTAGTAGAATTTGGTATTGGTTCCAATCCAGTGATCAATGAAACCTTAACTATTACTTAATTTATAGTAACTAGACACCGTGTTATGTATCATCATCTATTCACGACGTTAGATTCAATCCATTTCCCTTCCCATCATAAAGGGCACAAGGCAAATGTTCTTGCACAACAAACAATTATCATGGCCAATAAACATGACAATATTATGGCTCTGGAATTGTATCTACTCTGTGACAATGCTAATTACACAAGTACAATAACAATATAAGAAAAGATAAATAGACTGAAAGAGAGTAAAATACAGACCTCAGAAAAAGAGAAAATAAACACATGATAGGAGGAAAAGAAGAGAAACAGATAAATGAGATAAGCAGTTAATTACATGTGACAGGTACCAGCTAGGCAAATATAATCTCTCAAATTTAATAAAATTCACACAAATAGTGTAACAAGAACAGCTTCCTAGAGAAGCTACATAGCTTTACCGTAAAGAGTGTAACAAGAATTATATCCGCCTTTGACTTTTACCTATGCATGCGTAAAGGAAAAAAAAGAAGGAAAAAGCTTCTTTGGGAAACCTCGTTTTAAATCCAATACCATCCTACGTCCAAAATGCTACCAAATCCACCCACACATACCTACCAATTTACGTGATGCACTAACCTCAAGAATAGTTTGTTACTCAAAATAAGTTCATTCATATGACCATTTATACAAAGTTCTGCAGATATTTAAATGTCGAGCCTACAGGCATAATTCTGTTTAAGATCTCAATGAATAAAACCACATAAAGATTTCATGAAAGAAATTTAATTTCCTTACATCTTCAGTACATGTTTAAAATGTGTCATATATTACTGTAAGAATGAAAGTACATCTATCAAAGACTAAAACTATTTACAGAAACCAATGAGGGGGACAAGGAGAAAACATTGAAGACAAGTAAAAAAATGGCATTGAACAGCAACCTTTCACCAACTAGAATCATTAGTTTTCCTTTGACATTTATATATATATAAATTTGTGTTGGAAGAGAGATCACTACCTGATCCTTGAACAAATTGCACACAACGAGTGAACTTTTCTCAAATTCTCAACATTGGACTCGGCTTGCCAATTAGCCAAGGCAAGCGTCACCCATTTAAAAAGAGATTAAACCAGTACCTCAACCAATTAAAGACTACTCCCAAGAAGCACTCTGCCCACTGGACATAGCTCGAGCTTCAGCCAAAGAGACAGCCATAGCAAGCATCATCTGTTCCTCAAAACTCTCAGGAATAATAGGTTCCGTGGCACTTTGAAGGCTTCCATCAATGTCATCAGACCGTGGCAAAGAAGATAGTTCACCACGATCATCTGCTGCAATAGAGTTTGTATAGCTAGTTGCTTGTTCAGTCATCTGTGTCCCTGTGTCCCATTCACTATGACTCCTAGTCATCGCCGCAGTACCATCTGGTGGCTCCTCACTGAGGTCTTCAACAGGTGGATAACTAGCCATATCCCGACCAAGTCTGTTATAAAACCTTCTAGAACTTTGTGGTGTGTTGAAGGATGATACATTTTCATTGGTGAAGCTCATAGATGATTCTCCGGCCATTTGCTGGCGCTCAGCAAGAGCTGCAATGGCACAGGCAAGTCCTCCGGATGGAGACGAGGATGATCCGGTTACAGGGGCCGTTGTGGCCAAAGCATAACGACCATCCGCTACGTAGTGTCCAGAAGTAGCATCAGCAAAAGATAAGTTTCTCTGCCTGCCATTCTCCTGCAGTTTTAATACATATAGAGTCGATCACAATCATCAAACAAACTGGCAACACAAACCATTGAGCAGTCTTAATATAGAATTACGTTCACTGAACCTTGTATGGCACTGTGGCAGTATACCCACCATTGAATCTCATAATGTGCATAAAGTTTAAGTTCAATGTGTACTTTAAATGGTGGATATGCTACCAAGTATCAGTGAATCCATGTCTATATAAACACTACTTGAAAAACAAGCAAAGATCTGAATTCCAGAGTATTGTTGCATTCCCAATAAATCTCAGTTACCCACAATCATGTAATGTAACAGAAGAAAACCTTTGTTTGAACTATGGAGTTCTATAGTGAGCTGAAAGGATGCTAACTTGCATTCAAACTAATAGATAAAAACCAAAATGTTTTGAAGCGTGAATAAATGATAGCAACACAACCCAGCAAAAATGATTCTCATATGGTCATTCACATATATTTACTCAAACGTTATTAATTCCACAAGTATTTATATATTAAGAATGAATAATGCTACCTAAAACCAGCACAAGAAATACAGAAATTAAAAGATACAGCATATTCCTCTGCTGGTATATAGAAACTACCATCTACTCTGGTACACAGGCTAAACTCTGAATACCCAAATATTTCTTTCATTACAAAATAATTTTACGGATGGAAAAAATAAAGAATGGGGAAACCAAAATATTACACTATGTTAAAATATCATTAATATCTTATTTTTTGTTTCTATTGTTATTATTCTTCATATGTATTTTAGGCTTAGCCCATATTTTCTTTATTATAAATACAGTTCCTATGTGTATTTTTTACACAAGGAAGATTAATCCCAAACCTAGTTTCACTATATTTAATATGGTATAAGAGCCTAAGAATTTTTTTTCACCTCTGTCATTGATCCACTGTCATTGATCCACTGCCAGCGCCGTCGTCCGCCGTTCACCGCCGCCCACCGTTCACCGCCGTCTATCGCCGAAGATCCAATTTTGACAAGCGACCACACGGTTGTGATCGTCTCGACCATGCGACCCCAACGCTGTAAGTTTCACGATCATCGGAGGTCCCACGCGCTCCCACGCACCATCCAACCGTCTCAGCTGTCATCCGCTTCCGCCACACGTGGCGACGCGTGCACCGTTGTTTCCGACGCCGATCACCACCAGTGCACTCACCTCATCCTCAACTTTCCAGATTTGGGCTTCGTGTTTCCATTGGCACACTTTCAACTTTTAGGGTTTCTCTTTCTCTTTCATGGCGTCTTCCGTTGCTGCTTTGTCCACTTTCGTTGCCTCCATGTCTGATTTGTCCGTTTTTCCTCCAAATGTCAATGTGCACTTGCCCATTGATAAGTTAGATGGCAAGAATTATTCGACATGGGCGTTCAACGTTAAACTTTGGCTTAGAGTCAGGGGTATCTTGATCATGTTACCCTCAACGTGATTGATGTTGATCTCACTGAGTTTCCTTGTTGGAAGAGAATTGATGCTCACTTATGCATGGTTCTCAAGAATACGATTCACGCTTCTTTGAAACCACTGTTGCATGCCTACGGCACATTTTATGAAGTCCAGGAACAAGCCAAATTATTGTACACCAATGACACTCAACGTCTATATTAGGGATGGCAACGAGGCAGGGCGGGGACGGGTTTTGCTATCCCATACCCATCCCCGTAAAAAAAATTCATCATCATCCCCATACCCAAACCCAAACCTAACGGGTATCAAAGTTTTACCTCATCCTCATCCCCACCGGGTAACAGGTATAATCTCGTACCAATACCCGTACCCGTTTCCTTACTACTTCAATATAAACTTTAATAAATTTTTATAAAATAATAAAAAATTACGGTAAAGGAAACATAATATTATCAAATATTCAATATTAGGAGGATAATTGTTTCTTCAATATCAAATACTTTAAAATAAATTATAATTGTTTACATTTTATATTAGAATACCAAAAAAAATTTCATGAGAACTAAAACATTTATTAAATTTGCAAACTGCAAACATTAATAAAACCTAGTTGATAAAATTTAAAAATATTTTTAAAAAAATTTAAAGGAAAACAAATATTCAAATTAAAATATATTTTAAATGTTTGTTTGCTTCAATTTTTTAAATTCTAATGAATCTCTTTTTTTATACACTAATAAAAATGATAATACATCACTTAATCAAAATGATGCAAATAACAAATAATAAACATAATAAAAAAATTAACATGGATATTGTATCTTTTGAACTCCAATATATGTTGGATGGTGATGAAAAAATATTCACAGCAATTACATTAAATTTTGATATTGTAGTAAATAAAAGTTATTTATACAATTATAGTGAAAATTACAGTATGATTGATATAATGAATTGGAAAATAAAAAATAATTAGATAAAATATACTGAAATAGTATTCTACATAATGAAAATAAACAACAAATAAAAATATTAAAAAATTAGCAAATGTATGTCTTAGAAACAATTTGAGAAACTATTGAAAGAAATCGCACAAAGGAAAATGAATGTATAATTAAGGGTATGATAAGATGAAAAATACCTTAGACATCTAAGAACACTTTTCAAATTTCAAAATATATACTCAATGGTTGCGAAATAATTGTTTTAGCGAAACAAAAGAGTTCTTCAAATGAAGCAAAAATTAACAAAAATAAGTAAATAATTTTTTTTATATTACCTAATAAATGGAAGGTTTATGCTATTAAACACTTAAATTGAGAGTATTAAACATACTCATGTGAAAGGAAAATATACAATAAATACAAATATTAAAAAATAATAGAAATATTCAAATATGAGACATACAAATCTTTTAATTGAATACATCATTTCAAGATAATTACATAAATGTAATGATAAAATGAAAAATATATTGAAGATGCAAATGAATTTCATCACAAACCAAATAATTAGAATAAATAAAAAATTGAATATATATATATATATATACACACATATATATATATAGTTACTTAATTAATTGTGAATATTTTAATAATTTAAATGATGGCGGAGATATGGCGAGGACGGATATTATGACGAAGATATGTACATCCCCATAACCATCCCCATACCCAATTGGAAAATTCGGGGATTCCCTATACCATACTCATACCCAATCAATGTGGGGATTCCCCGTCAAAACGGAGACGGATTCGGGCAATACCCATGGGGATAGGATTATTTGCCATCTCTAGTCTATATGGTGTCCGTGGCATATTACCTCCTACGTCTACTCTTGCTGAAGAAATCGAGTAACGATCACGGTTCTTCATGGTTGTGATGTTACATGGATTTGCTGAAAAATATTTACATGACCGTGATCAGATTTCGGGTTCCACTGTTATACCCAATTTTACCTCTACTTGTTCCACCCTTTTGCGTGTGCCTTGTCAATCTTCCGCTAATCCACCTGTCACAATCATCTCTTGTGGATCCTCATTCATTTGTTTCCGCCACCGACAAATATGCTCTCTTCAATGTATTTCTCAAATGGACTGAGGATCGTAAGCTTTCTAATTCCACGACTTCTATTGCCCACACAAGTACATCCTTTACTGGTCTGACTCAATCTTCGTCTATTGGTCCTTGGGTGTTCGAATCACGTGCCACCGATCGCATTACTAGTAACAAATCTCTGTTTTCCTCTCTGTCCTCTCCGGATAATTTACCCTCTGTTACAATGGCTAATGGGTCTCGTGTTTTAGCTCATGGTGTTGGGACTGTCAATCTTTTTATTTTTTTTATCCATTGATAATGTTCTTCATGTCCCTGGGTCTTTTTTTTAACTTATTATCCATTAGTCGTCTAAATCAATCTCTTGATTGTGTTATTTCCTTTACTAAATCTTTTGTTTGTTTACAAGACCAGAGTTCGAGACAAGTGATTTACACCGGATGTGAGTCTCGTGCTCCACCACCTCTTCAAGTTTATAGTCACCACCATCATCCTCAACAACCAAAGAGTGACTCACCTTTAGTGCCAACTATTGTGTCTCCTTCAAATCCGACAACTAAGTCTTCCCTTCCACCGAGTGACCTTCCAATCGCCCTCAGAAAAGGTATTCGTTCTACATGTAATCCCTCTCCTCATTACATTGCTTTAAGTTACCATAGATTGTCTTCACCTTTTTATGCATGTCTTTCATCTATTTCTTCTGTGACCATTCCAAAATCTGTTCGTGATGCCATAGCCCATGATAGTACTATTGATCATCTCAAAGCACATCCAGTGGCCAAAAGTTATACCCAAATCTTTGGGTTGGATTATGGTGATACTTTTTCTCCAATGGCGAAGATGGCTTCTATTCGTTTATTTATTGCCATGGCAGCTCTTCAAAAGTGGCATCTTTATCAACTGGACATTAAAAACACATTCCTCAATGGCGATTTGTAGGAAGATTTATATGGAGCAACCTCCTGGGTTTGTTGTTCAAGGGGATTCTTCTGGGTTGGTATGTCGTTTTCACAAATCTTTATATGGCCTAAACCAGTCTCCAAGGGCCTGGTTCGGAAAATTTAGCAATGTTGTTCAACAATTTGGTATGACTCGGTGAGGCAGATCATTCAGCTTTTTATCGTCACTCAAGAGCTAGATTAGTCTACTTGATAGTGTATGTTGATGACATCATTCTTACCAGCAGTGATAACCATGGCATCTCTCCAATGAAACATCTTTGTGATCATTTTCAGACCAAAGATCTTAGAAAACTCAGATATTTCTTGGGTATTGAGGTGGCACAGTCCGACAAAGATGGTATTGTTATTTCTCAAAGGAAGTATGCATTGGATATTTTGGAAGAAACTGGGTTTATAAATTCAAAATCTGTTAACACACCCATAGATCCTAATACTAACTTTTACTAAATCAGGGGAAGCCTATGTTAGATCCCGAACAGTATAGAAGATTAGTTGAAAAATTGAATTATCTTAAAGCTACTCGTCTTGACATTTCCTTTGCAGCCAGTGGGGTAAGCCAATTTCTTAATTCTCCGTGCAAAGATCATGGGAATGCAGTCATTCGTATACTGAAGTACATTAAAGGATCTCCTAGAAAAGGGTTGTTATATGGTTCTAATAACTATATAAGAATTGTTTGTTATTCAGATGCTGATTATGTAGGATCTCATTTTGATAGAAGATCTACATCCAAATATTGGATCTCCATTAGAGGTAACTTGATCTCTCAGAAAAGCAAGAAACAAAGTGTTATGGCAAGATCTAGTGCAGAAGTAGAATATAGAGTCATGACTTTAGCCACTTGTGAGCTTGTTTGGCTTAAGCAGTTGCTTAGAGAGTTACAATTTTGAGACATTAGTCAAATGACACTTATATGTGACAAGTTGTTTTTCATATCAATTTTGATCCTGTCTTTCATGAGAGGATTAAACACATTGATATTGATTGTCATTTCATTCGAGAAAAGATTGTTTGGAGACATCAAGACTGATTTTGTTAACTCAAGTGATCAGTTAGTAGATATTTTCATTAAGTTTTTACAAGGACCGAGAATCGGTTATATTAGTAACAAGCTTGGTACATACGATTTGAATGCACCAGCTTGAGGGGGAGTGTTAAGATATTATTAATATCTTATCTTTTGTTCTATTGTTATTATTCTTCATATGTATTTTGGGCTTAGTCCATATTTTCTTTATTATAAATACAACCCTGTTGGAAGTCTCACATTGACTAGAGATAAGGCCATTTCATAGTATATAAGTGAGGTGCAAACCTCACCTTACAAGCCAGTTTTGTGGGGTTGAGTTAGGCTTAAAACCCACTTCTAACATGGTATCGGAGTCAAGTTAGAGCCTATCCTAGCGAACTTTCTTGGACATTCTGTTCCACCCGATATCGGACTGCTAATGGACCACCCACTAATTTCTTATCCCACGCACAAGATGAATATACCTCGACGTGAGGGGTGTGTTGGAAGTCCCACATCGACTAGAGATAAGGTCATTTCATAGTATATAAGTGAGGTGCAAACTTCACTTTATAAGCCGGTTTTGTGGGGTTGAGTTAGGCTTAAAACCCACTTCTAACAAACCCCTATGTGTATTTTCTGCACAAAGGAGATTACAAACCTAGTTTCACTATATTTAGTACACTCCATTGGAAGAATTTCCTTATCTTCATCACTATTGCAAATATTATGAGAAAAATAAACTAAAACTGAACAATTCCATAATTGAAAATAAACTAAAATGCATTTAAAAATGATTTAAAAACTAGTGAACCATATACTATAGAAAAGCAGTTATACTCAATTCTAATAACATTCAATAATTAATAGCTAACAGGTAAGCATATGATGAAAAGTTGTTACCTGAATGGAAAGCCAAATTGCTTCCATGACCATAATGTCCTCAAGGTCAACATCAAATTCATCGTCTCTGCAGTTTTCAGCATTTTGGAAAAAAATAAGGTAGGTCAAACAAGTAGTTTCCATAATATATAAAAGAACTCATGCACTTATTTCTATGAACAAACAAGTATTTAATAAATAAGGTCAGACCAACTGATACAGATCCACCACAAAACAAGCAAAAAAAGAGAATAGGGAAATGAAATATAAGATAGATCTGAGATTTATTGGCAAAAGAAGAAAATACAGCAAGATAACCAATCTTACTACCCAAAGTAAAGCTCCTCTAGAGTAACGAACAAGGTTCTCTATTGAACAAAACAGCAAAAGTACCCACTGCCTTCTCTCCACAACTCATACCAATAACAGAAAAACATTCCTTCTCTCTCTCTTCTCTAACTAACCGCTCTTCTAATTAGTACATGTCATTATCCTCGCTCTTCTTTCTCTCATATACCCTTCCCCATCTTGAGTTGTGCTTCACTTCATGGGCTAGAGACTCAAACTGGGCCCATTTAGGCCCATCAATACCGTCTTCTTGAAGAACTATCTTGTCCTCAATACTCAGAGATGGAAAATGACTTCTAAGAGAAATATCATCCTACCAAGTTGCCTCCTCTGCTGCTTTTCCTTTCCAATGAACCAACCATTGGTTAACTCGTTCCCTTCTACATAATACTTATTGAAGCCAATATTGATTCAAGCTACATGACTTCCACATTTTCATCTTCTACCCATGTGGGTAGCTTGTCAACTATTTTATAATATCCTACTACCTCCTTAAGCAAGGAAACATGGACCACGGGATGTATCCTTGAAGAGGGTGGTAATTTCAAACAATAGGCAACTACTCCAATCTTCTCTAAGATCTCAAAAGGACCATAATACCTTGCACTTAGCTTGGGGCTGATTTTATTCATCAAAAGGTGTTGATAGTGTTGTTTGAGCTTAAGGAAAACCATATCACCAATCTCAAAACTCCTTTATTCACCGTAAGTGTTGCCAGTGTTATTTGAGCTTAAGGAAAACCATATCACCAACCTCAAAACTCCTCCCTGTATGATGTTTATCAGCCTAAACCCCCATTTTGTCTTGTGCCCTCGACATATGCTTCTTCAATTGTCTCAGCTTCATCTTTATCCATGAGCTCTCTTTTAACAACTTCAAATGGCATTGTACCTACTGAATCATGAAATGTGGTGTTGAACCAAAATTCTACCCATGGGATCCATGTCACTCCTTGGGTTGGTCCGTAATAAAACACCACAAATAAGTTCCAAGACATTGATTAGACACTTTCTTCCGTCCATCCAATTAAGGATGATATGTTGCACTCATCTTCAACATAGTCTCCAACATTTTGAAAAACTCCTTCCAAAATGAGCTCGTGAACAATGGTATGTATGTGTATGTATGTATGTATGTATGTCGGTCCATTTTGACCCATCCTGTAAGTCAAAAATAGGTATATTTTCCTGGCCCGCCCCATAGTTAAACAATTAAAAAAAATTCACAACCGTTCAATTCAAAAATATTGCAATTCGATTCAAAAGTAGTGAAGTCTAGTTCAAAAATAGTGTAGTTTAGTTCAAAAATAGTGATGTTCGGTTCAAAAATAGTGCAGTTCGGCCTAAAATTAGTGCAATTCGATTAAAAAATAATGCAGTTCAGTTCAAAAAATTGTGCAGTTCAGTTCAAAAATAGTGCAATTCAGAAAAAAGGTTCATTTCATATTTCGATTCAGTGCAATTCAGATCTATTCAGTTTGTTATAACAAAAAATAGTTAAGTTTAGTTCATCTAAATTACTTTTCAGTTCAGTTCATCTTAATTACTTTTCAGTTCAGTTCAGACAAACTATTTTTTAGTTCTCTCCAGTTGTTAATAGTGCAGTTCAGTTAATTTTTCCCACCCCTAATAGTCACTATTGTTTTCCCAGCAACTGATACCAAATGTAATATCTAAACTTATATTACACATCCTTCTCACCCAAGCTCCCTTTACTATAAGGAAAGCTTACACAAACTATTAGGTCTCACCAAAACACTACTCCAACACTCAACTTCAAAGGAAGATTGTAGAGGATACACAAAACGAGAGAACTTCTCATTACTCTCTAAAAATCATACAGAAGACCTTTATATAATTCTAGTTTCATTTCAACAAGAAACCAGAATTAACTAAACAACATAATTATTAAATTTTGTTTAAAAGGTTGTTATTACAACAGGTATTACATGGTCAATAATCATACTAACAGTCATGATTATTAAATCCAGATTCGAATGGTGAATCATTTTTTCATATTTTGAATCATGAACCAATCTTATTATGAATCCTAAGATACATAATTTGATAACCTAAAAGATAAAATAAACAAAATCCTTAAACAATCACTAATTTTTATTAAAAATAAATAAAGAATATAACAAATTCTATATTAATTTAAAAAACAAATGAAAATAATCCTTAAATAACATCTAATTTTATATAAAAAATAATAAGAATAAATATATACTAATTTAAAAAATATTGACAAAGTTTTATAAAAGAAGTAAAAGAAAAATATACTAAACAAGTAATTTTATAGAAAAGGAATAAAAAATATAGTAACAATTCTATATCAATTTAAACAATAACTATTTTTTTCTGAAATTATATTAATGTTTTATAAAAAAAACAAAATAAAAAATAACATAAAATATGACTGTCAATACAAAACTCTCCAAAAACCTATTCACGACTCCCTTTATCTCACAATAAATCTTCTTTCTTCTCTGCTCATCTTCTCCTATTCTCTTGACACAGTTTGTCTTTTGCATTGGTACTATTATCTAATGTTCATATCCTTTATAATTCATCTTTTCCACTAAACTTTCCTCTTCGCTGAGATTCTTGTCCTATCTGTTTCTTCCTGATTTTTTCTTTTATTGTTCCTTCATCTCAAATCGTCTGTAACAGAAACTGAATCGTGAATCACAGATTCAATTCTGATTCACCAAATCATGTTATGATTCAAGCTACAAAACAATCCATCAAACCATGTGTTTCGCAGGGAAAGAGTTTTGTATCAAATCGCGATTCAAATCCTACGATTCTTATGATTCTAACTACACTGGTTACAAAAGCAATACTAATTTGTAGACCCTAGCAATACCAAATGTTCCATTAGTTCATGATATAAATTCAACTCACATATGGACTTATGCCCTTCACACAACTAAATTTAGTCAAGATATTATTATAGTTAGTCCAGAATCTCCATACAAACAATAGGTATGTTTCTCACAACCTTATTGATCTAAAGCACCAACCCACTATCACAGGATCACATATTACTGGCTCAATTCAAACAAGACTGAGAAGATTAACATAGTATAGTCCAACTGGTAAAAAATTCATGGCAAAATATAACATGCAAAGGGCTTGCAGTCAGTTTGAAGCAATGTTGAATAAAGATTTAACACAGCAACCCATTTTCTTCCTATTGTTGAATTTTTAAGATTTAATACCCTAAGTCTGTGAGAAAAACATTGGATGATGCAAATGCTATGCGACATGAAAAATAGAAATTTAGGAAATTGAGGGGGAGAGCAGTGAAGGATAGCATACCTATTGGTCCTAGTGGTTGCATTTGGCCTAACCATTGATGTGGCACTTGAGTCTTGAGAAGAAACAATTTCATCATGTTCAACAACAGAAACTGAAGATGCAGACACTACAAGATTGAAATAAGAATAACTTTTACAACTAGGATTACTCACACGCACACATATATACAGATAATCCAAAACTTTATTGAAAGATTACCTGCATTTGAACTGTATTCAACATCTGCAACTGCCACATTTACATTTGAGGAGCTCATTTCTAGTCTTTTATGCATTTTTTCCTCTTCATCCTGAAGTTCCTGCTGCCGGATTCTAATTTTTGCCTCAATAACACGCTGCTCTTCCTGAATAATTGAAAATGCTCATGAACTTGATTCATGATGAAAACACTTCTGATGCACTCCTAAAAACAATAACCATGTAAGCTAACAACTTACAATCTGTTCCAATCCCTTCTCTTCTTTTGATTTCACACCGCGATACTCCACAGCATAATTTGCTGTTTTGCAGAAGGGACATCTTGTGTTGTTAAGACAAGCAACTATTTAAGTTTAAAGCAGTAAGATGGTAATTGTCAGAACAACAGTTATGAGTTACATCTTCATATTGAAAGCAAACAACTAGTAATGCAGGATACTGTGTAGGTCGAGTGGAATTTGGAACTTTCATCTGTAGAAAGCACTCTGATAAAAGGAAAAAAATTAGGTTGCATACAAATGCTATATAGACAAAATATATACCCAATAAGACAAACCAAACAATTACCTGTACAAATGCTCTTGGTGCAACATCTTGATCGGTTTAGACTTGGATAATACTAAATTGGGGAAAAAATACAATGGAATCGGGTGATTAGAAAGTCATACGTGAAGTTCACAACTTGAAATAGACTTTAAGGAAACAAGAATAAAAATCAGTCCAGAAAATATCTCCATCAGTTTGTTTCAGTTTCAAATAAGAAAAAGGTGGTCCCCGGATCATATTTTGCAGTCCAAAGTAGGCGTGCATAGTTGAATTGACTCATTTGACCATTTAAAAAATGTAAATTAACAGGATAAGCAGAGAGAAATGTAGAACAAAATATGAAGGTATGATATAGAAACCAGACCAGAAAGCAGATAGGGCACTCTTCACGGTCATAGGCACTTTCTTCATCTCCAGGATAGCAAGGTGCTAGCTTAGATTCAAGTATTAGCTTCCTCAGCTTCTTATGATCCACATCTTTATGATTATACAACCCTTGCGGTCTAGTATACTTCTCATCTACCACTTGTCTCCTCCTCCCAAGTTTATTACCCATGAACAAAAGTCAATCCTTTTTGTCTGCGGACTTTGTTCCAAACTCTCGAAAAAATAAACCAACACAACAAAGACAACAACGAATGTAACAAATCTTCCTCTATAAAAACCACTCACTCAGCCACAAAGAAATCATCTGCACTCCAATCCAGATTGAATCAACGACAGACTCAACTAACAACAACAATCTTACAGCCTAACCCACCATCTACAACACAATCAGAGACCCAAAAAATGCCATGCTCCTCGATTCAGTTGCAGATACACGTCCCGAAATCCCTGCAGCAGTTAATAAAGAAAGCATACAAATAAGAAAAATCATCCCAACAAAAAAAAAACTCCATAATTTACGATAGAACAACTGAAACTCTCAACCATTTCGAAATTCCACACAATCCATCTTCAAAACACGTAGCATAATGCATCCGCACACCCAACCCAACCGAAACATGAAAACCCCACAATTCAAAAACAACGCTCACAATTCAGCACACCAAAAACGATAATCAGAAACTCGCGACCAATCAGAAGCCGCAGGGCAGTGAACTCGTAGTTCGAAACCAATTCAAATTGACAGTTAGCGAGAGAAAGAACCCTAATTGGAAGTGTGCAGAACTCCAATAGGGAAGACAGGCACATTGGAAAACAAGGAAACAGCAAGAAACATAATGGAAAAGATAAAATAGAAGGGAGAGAGTACCACTTGGTCGGAAACCTAAAGTTGCAGAAGTGAAACAGTACTTTTCTTCAGCATGAAGAAGAAGATGAAGTTGATGGAAGGCTTTGGGGACAGTGAGAGGGAAGAAAGGGATGAAAAAGAGAATAGAAGAGCGAAATTGGAATCGGAAAAAGAAGCTTAAATGGTTGCAGAAGAGAGAACAGGAGAGAGAGAGAGAAGAGAAGAGAGGGGAGGGAAGGAAGGAGTAGTAAAGGAGCAAAGAATAATCTGCTTCGGTTCCTTCCTATGCCAATAACATTCACCTGCTTTCACGCGCTCTCGTCTTTGGTCTTTATTACCCGCTCTATCCTTTTTCTCGTAAAAAAATATGAATAAATATATGTCGAGTATGAATTTATTTGTTATATTTTGATAGATTTATTTTTATTTTTTTAATTTTAAATCTATAATAATATATAAAAGGAAATTTCTCTTTTTTTCCATATTTTAAAATATCAATTTTACCCTTTAAATATAATAATTTATTAAATTTTTAAAAATTAACCATTACTTTTACAATTTTTTATAAATTCGGCTATTTCTGTTTCTTCTCTTCTTTTTTATTTATTAATGATTATTCTTTTATCTGTTCTGATATATTTCACATATATATATATATATATAATTTTAATTTATATAAAAATTTAATAATATTACAATATTATTATCTACTAATATAATATTACAATATATACACACAGACGCAATAGCACCTATGTTTATGTTAGTAAAATATAAATAGGAAAGGAAATTTTGTTATATATTCTTATAAATTATAATTATAAGGAAAAAATATTCATTTCTAAACTCTTTTTAAATAATAATAATAATAATAATAATAATAATAATAATAATAATAATAATAGTTAGGCGGTAAATAGTGAATGATTTATAATACACTATAATTTTAAAAAATGTAAGTATTTTAGTAATTGTAAAAAATATCATCGACTAAAGATAGGATATGCATCATCTCTATAATGATATAAATTTTATTATTATTATAGGTGGTAAATAGTGAATGATTTATAATACACTATAATTTTAAAAAATGTAAGTACTTTAGTAATTGTAAAAAACATCGTCGACTAAAGATAGGATATGAATCATCTCTATAATGATATAAATTTTATTATTATTATTATTATTATTATTATTATTATTATTAATGAAAACATAAGTCTATACATCCACAATTTTATAATGTTATTTTTCTTTTTCTTTTAATAAACATGTAATTGTTGTGGTAATTTCTATTATTTTACATATTAATGTGTATATTATTCTAGATGTAATATATTTTTGTACATGTGTATTATATAATTTATTTATTTTTGTGTTATTTTTGTTTAAATTTGAGATATTATTTATGATATTTTTAAGATTAAAGAAATTTGAAGTCACGTTGGGAGAGAACAAAACTTGTAAGAGAATACAGAATTTTGAAGTTAAGAAATACATATGGAACATAAGTCGTGAGAGAATAATTTTTGACTATTACTTGAAAGGGATAAGAAAGACGAAAATAAATTCAATGGTTTTTGCATATATTAAAAGATATATTGCTACGAAAAATAATAAGAATCCATTTCTATATAGTTGCAGATTACCAATGAAAATATATAAAAAAAAGGCTATTGTAAATATTTTATTGAGTTACATATTTAATATTTATAATATGCATATATAATTGGTAATATGTATATATAATTGATATTTTCTTTTTGAAAGGATTTGTATCGAGAGGAAGAGAAACATTTACCTTAATAATGAACAAAAAATTAAAATAGTAAAAGAGAAACGAGAGAATGAATAAAGATAGGAAATTGAAAATAATAATATAAAATATTTCCACAAATTAGTTATTATGTTATATTAATTATTGTTATTAGTATTATAAATATACTAGTGTAAACACAGGCACTATCGCGCCTGTGTGTATGCATCTTTTAAACTTAAATGTTATTAAGTTAATATATAAGCTAAAATTATAATATTAGTAGATGATAATATTGTAATGTTATTAAGTTAATATATAAACTAAAATTATATTTATTAAAAATAAAGTGAAGTATATCAGAACAGATGAAAAAATAACCATTGATAAATAAAGAAGAAGAAAAGAAGCATAGATAGCCGATTTTATAAAAAACTTGTAAAAGTAATGGTCAATTTTAAAAAATTTAATAAATTATTATATTTAAAGGGTAAACTTGGTATTTTGAAATGTGAACACAAAAAGGAGAATCCCCTTTATATATTGTTATAGATGTTCATTTCATAAACTCATTAATGTATGAAAAATGGAAAAGTTTATAGATAGGTTATAATAGTTTTATTTTTCATTTCACAACTCTATAAATCATTTTCTATATTTTTTCTAATCTCTTTCTAAAATTTGGTTATGAAGTTATTTATTTTATAATAGATTATACTTTTAAATTTTGTAGAATGTGTTAAATATGAGTTTTTTTTTAAGAGTTAAGTGAAAAACATTTTTCATATAGTTAAGGATTCTTGTATTTTTTTATAAAAGATAAAAGTGATGTAAGTGTAATTTATTCTGATGTTGTTTAAAGTGAAAATAATGTGTGAATATATATATATATATATATATATATATATATATATATAAAAAAAATAGAAAAGATAATGCAATATGATTGAAAGAAAAAAAAAAGAGAACTCAATTGTTGAAGATGAAGAAAACTGACTTTCTAGTACTTTTAGAATGAGATAAAAACTTTTTTTTTGTTATGAAATTTATGAATGTCTATTGACTTATTAATAGTTATTACTAATTGATTACTATTGATGTTTGGATTAACTATGGTAACCATTGAATTTTATTATTTGGGTTGCCTTTTGTATAATTAAACAGGAACTATCTCACCCATACACCAGGCCTTTTTCACCTTCATGGTCGTTCACCGGTTACTGTATCCAACCTTATCCCTCTCTATGACCGCTTATTTGGTAATGTGCAATATGGAAATAACATTAGTACACAGTATCCAGTCTCATCCATCTCTATGGTCGTTTACCGGATAATGTGCATTATGGAAATACCCTTTGTACACAGTATTCAACCTCATCCATCTTTATAGCCGCTAACCGGATATTGTATATTATGAAAATACCCTTAGTACATAGTATCCAACCTCATCCATCTCTATGGTCGCTTATTGGATATTGTGCACTATGAAAATACCCTTAGTATACAATATCCAACCTCACCCTCTCTATGGCTGCTTATTGGGTATTGTGCCCTATTGAAATACCCTTAGTACATAGTATCCAGCCTTATCCATCTTTATTGTCGCTTACCATATAATGTATACTACGAAAATATCCTTAGTACACAGTATCCAACCTCATCAATCTTCATGGTCGTTTAATGGGTATTGTGCATGATGGAAATACCCTTAGTACACAATATCTAGCCTTATCCATGTCTATGGTCACTTACTGGATATTGTATACTATGAAAATACCTTTAGTACATAGTATCCAGCCTCATCCATCTTTTAGGTCGCTTACTGGATACTGTAGACTATGAAAATAACCTTAGTGCACAATATCCAATCTCATCCATCTCTATGACCGCTTACCAGATATTGTATACTATGAAAATACCCTTAGTACACAATATCCAACCTTATCCCTCTTTATAGTCGCTTACTGGGTACTGAGCACTATGGGAATACCCTTAGTACACAATATCCAGCCTCATCCATCCTCATGGCCGCTTATTGGGAACTATGTACTATGAAAATATCGTTAGTACACAGTACCCAGCCTCATCGATCTTTATGATCGTTCCTATAGTACCCGTACCCGACGTAACCCCACCTAAGTCGGGTACCAAATGTTGGTTACCTTAAGAGACTATACATATATCATCCCTCATACCAGTAGATATCTAGGAAGCCGATTACCAAGGAGCAACAACCAGTTGGGACTTCATGGTAATTTTATCAATTGTCACTGGATCCAAGAACAATTAAAAAGGTATTTTGGACCCAAAGCCCATTTTTAGTGGGATTCACAAGTAAAGGGTATAAATAACAATTATTATACACATTCATAACACAATTTTATATTCTCTAGAACCTATGACATCACCAATTCTAACTTAAGCATTGGAATGTCTTCTGCAGACATACATGCACATTGGTCGGAGCATCACCGAAGTGAATACGTGTTCAAGTTGAAAATCGGATACTAGAAGAATCAAGAGGACTTAGTAGAGTACAACTTGGTCCCATAAGAACAATTGGCGGCAAACCATGGGGTTGACAAGTATTCTGCAAAGTTAGAAGAACAACTGTGAGTAGAAAATAAAGAAGGTGTCCACGAGAAGCAAAGTAGCAGAGGTACCTAGGGGAGTCGAAGTCATCGAGGTAGGAGATGCAGGACCTTCCTCTGATGTATCACGTATCCTGGATGCTCAAGTGAAGATGCAACGTGTAAGACCCGCAAAATTTAATTAATTAATTAAATAATTAATTAATAAATGCAGGTAGTAAGAGTCTTTATGGCATTAAATTCTTATTAGTATGACGTGGAAAAGTACTAGCCCAAAGTTGTTGAGAGTACTTTAATTGTGTGAGGGGACTTGGTTTCAAGTCCTATGTATGCCAATTATGTTTTATTTAATTGTTATTGTTTTAACATTATGATTGAACTTGTTGACTGATGACATAACGATTGAATTGTATTAGTTAGCATGAAATATGAATTGGCATGATGGTTTGGTATTGCTTTGACATTTCATGGTTGTGGGTTCAAGTCTTGGAGAACTCAAGTTAAACTTTATTTTTGCCATTTTGGATTTTTGGTTGGAATGTGAAGAGTTGAAGGAACCCTAGATGAATGGGCAACCTAGAAGTGGCTGAAAAATACTCCATAATGCACTCATGAATGGCAATAAACACTAGTTTTAAAACATTTTTGTTTTATTCCACTAAACCACAATTAAGACCCAATTAAAAGGCCAATTAGTGGTAAGAGAGAGAGTTTTGGTGATCTGTCATTATGCTAGCAGAGGAGAGAACGAAATTTGAGAGTTGTATGGTTTGAGTGGATCATTGGACTGCATTGAGGAGATTCAAGGAAGGTCATTGGAGTCAAGGGAGAATTTTCTAGTGCCAAAGTTAAGTTAAGGAATCCAGGTTAGGGGAGTTTTACACGTTAGAATTTTTATGCTTGTATTCGAATTGCATGATATATGTTGAATTATTGATTTCTGTTCGTTTCTGGTTAAATTTTCATGTTTCTGGAAAATTTCCAGAAACCGTTTGGCGGGTTGTTCATAGCCGCCAGGCGGCACATGCGTTTGTACGTGTTCTGGGTTCCTAGAAGAGGAATCACTTGGCAGCACACTCTCGGCCGCCAGGCGACGCATGGCGTCTTACCCATTTCTGGGTTTGTTGAATGAAGTGTTTGGCGGTATTGGTTGAACCGCCACGCGACGTAGGTCAAATTGACTCGTTCTTGGTATTTCTGGGTTCCGGGCTGAATTGGATCGGAGGGAAGGTTAGCTGTGATCATTAAGGGAGGGTTTGTTGTTGTAAAATAGGGATATTGATGCGATTGGGAAAGAAATTGAATGGAACAGTGGAGAGATGTTTAGGATTTAAGGATGTGCGAATTGTAGGTCTTGGAAATCCAATAGCGGAAATTTAATTGAGTACTTCTAGTGTTGAAATGGACCATTCATTTTGGTTAGGGGTTGCTAAATAATTGGAAGAGTGTGAACGATCTATATTGGGAAAATACTGGAAGATAAGAGTAGGACAGGTGCGAGAGTTTTGGAAAATTGCTAGAACCGTATGCACCGCCTGGCGGCACAGGTCTTGTCGCCAGGCGCCATCTCGGGAAACCAGAATTGGTAAGCTTTGCGAAGAGTTGCTGGAAATTATTGGTTCTTGGAAAAGTTCGGACACGATTTATTTGAGAGTGGGAAATGTTAGTTTGATGATAACATTGATAATGAGCATAACTATATAACTTGAGAATGGAATAAATTAGAGTATTGTGGGATTTAGAGTTTGGAGTGTGCAAAGATTATAGACTGTATACACTGGACTTAGTAGAAAGGTTGGGCTTGAAATTGTGTAATCCAATGGAACTTATTGATATGAAAGTGTTAGGGCTTGGAAGTAACTATGAGACCAGAGGTGTGAGGTTGTGAACCTATAGGTAGAGAGATCAAATTGTTAAACCATAATAGAGGGGAAAACCTAGCCTATAAATGATCAAGAGCTGTTGGACAAAATCCTATTTAGTGTAAATTGCAATATAGGTGAACCAATTATGTTGGGGTGAAAATGATGTAGATCATAGGCTTAAGTTGGGCAACCAGCGAATCACAGGGATTGAAAATACATACTGTCATAGGCTACTGTGCAGTGCCGAGAAGCATTGCAGCATCTGCCAGGCGATAGTTGGGAAAAATAGTGGGGTCTGGTGTATGGGGCGCCTAGCAACGAAGACGATCCCGACAGGTGATGGTTGTTACGTCAGTGAGCTCTAGAATGCTTGCGCCTGGCGGTGGGGGTATACCCGCCAGGTAGGATCTGTAGAGTGGGTTAATTTTGAGGCACTAAGCGCCTGGTGGTACGCGTCACCGCCAGGCGATCTAGAGGCTGGCAGCTCCTGATGGTACGTGTCCCCTTCCAGACAATTTGATTGTTGCGGCCATGAGTTCTGGATTTATGAATGTGTGATCTACAAGACTTTTGGTGGTGCTTCAAAGGTAGGATTGCTAGGTTCCTTGAGTTAAGCTCGGAACGTATCCCTTGAGTTGACCTCGAGATAGGGTTTAAGCACGTAACATTCCTTGAGTTGAGCTTGGAATGGCATCCCTCGAGTTGAGCTCGGGATGGCAGATGAACACGAGGAACCCTTGAGTTGAGCTTGGGTTGGCGAGTGTTGTCGGTGTGAGTGTGCTGGTTGTGGCCAGTACGGATGGGTCCAGATGGATTACCCTCCTCAGTAATTAGCTGACGAGTTTGGTAGTCTTGGGACATTATGAACTATGTTCGTATATGGGAACTCCACCTGGCGTTACAGTACATGATCCGTAGCATGGTTTCTTGCACGTACTCTATCGGTTGTGGCTGATAGGTATGGCAGCAAGTCACCTTGGGGTAATCACTAAAAGAGGTAGAACACGATTGACCTGGTTATGGCCAAGTGATATGGAATCAATTTAGGGAATTCATTTAGTAATTTCATGAAATATGTATAAGTGATTTATATATGTATGTAAATGTAGTTATATGTTTTATTTCTTAAGCTCACCCTATTTGCTTGTGTTTGGCGATGATCGTGTGTGCGGTACACGTGAGCAGATGATGTTGATGCAGGTGGTGCTGGTGAGGCTTAGCTACGGAGATGGGGATCGCTCGGGAATACTATGTTTTTTATTATTATTGGTTTTGAAATAATATGTAAACTTTTGTGAGACGCTTTGATATTATTCCTACTTTATAAACTATGGATTATTAGTTTTATTGTATGTTAATAAAAGTTAAATTTCTCGCATTTTGGGAAATGGGGTATTATTAAATGAGATTATTTATTTAAATTTTAATTATTATTAAAATCTGTAATATCCTGATGTAGATGCAGGTGGTGCAGGTGAGGCTTAGCTACGGAGATGGGGATCGCTCGGGAATACTATGTTTTTATTATTATTGGTTTTGAAATAATATGTAAACTTTTGTGAGACGCTTTGATATTATTCCTGCTTTATAAACTATGGATTATTGGTTTTATTGTACGTTAATAAAAGTTTTAAATTTCCCGCGTTTTGGGAAATGAGGTATTATTAAATGAGACTGTTTATTTAAATTTTAATTATTATTAAAATCTATAATATCCTGATGAGATGTTACACAACGAGAATTCGCTGAGTATAAGAAAAGGAATGTAGAAGAAATGGAAGCACTAAGAGAGGAAAATGCCCTCTTAAAGAGAAATATTGAGACTAATAAGGTAGTTGGTGCCATTGAAGAAGAGAGTGAATATCACCCAACAGGCCATACAACGGGAGGCATCTATAGCTCCTATGCCTTTAGGAAAAATCGCAAGCACCCGTTCATTGATGGAAACACAGAAACCCCTCGCACAAATAAATGGAAGGCGTTCACTATTACCTATGACGGCACCACCGACCCAAATGAGTTCATATTTATATATACTAATTATAAGACCCGGGAAAAAATTAATAATTAATAAATATTTAATTAACAATAAGTGTAGGTTGGAAGTACCTTTAAGAGAATTAAATTGTCAAGTCTTAACAAGAAATAATGGTAGCTCAAGTGATTGAGTGTGTTGAGTGGTGTTGAGACAACTTGGATTTGAGTCTTGTGTATTTCATTATTGTGTTAATTTAATTGTTTTGCATGGGTGCATTACCATGGAGTGTGATACTATAATCATAAATGTGCATGAATTGTCATGAAACATGTAATGGCTTGTTGGTTGTGCACATGCTTAGTAATTGGGTTGTTAAGGGTTCAATTCTTGGCTAACGCCAAATACTTCTTTTTTTTACGTAGTGAACCAGAGAAGTGGAAAGGTAAAGGGAGATGTTCTTACATGTTTTAAAATTCAATGACGTGTTCCGTGATGTACTAAAGCTTGAATGCATATCATTCTCCCTTTTTCATTATTTTTTCAAAGTTTCTGGGTTTCTGCCCAGAAACCGCCTAGCAGCACGCGCTAGGCGACTCAAGCTGTTTAAACCCTAAATTTTGGGTTTTGTCAAAAATTGCCTAGCGGTAGTGAAGGCCCGCCACGCGACACGAATTGGTTCTTACTTTGAAATATAAGGCGATATACTAATATATATTTTTGTCCTTATATATGTAGATGGTTTTTTATATTCCTAAGGTGGGGATATTGAAGTCAAAGGTTGCCACCAAATGGAGTCAATTTAAATCAAAATTGACTACAATTTATGTATATGGGGCTAGAAGAGGTGAAAGTCCTTGCACCAAGCATAGTTGCATTGATGAAGAAACTTGACAACGATTTGTACAAACTCAAGAAAGTGAGAAATGGGATGTTAGTATCATCACTTATATTTATTGTATTACTATTTTATTACATATAATGTTAAATACTGAGTAAATTTCATTAAATGTTTATAGGGTGTTCGAAAAAAAGCACAAGGCATTCAAGCACATAATGAGACTCTTCACTTACTTTCTTGTGGTGGTTATCAAAAGGTAGAGCAAAAGATCATTAGAGAAAAGATAAAGTACATTCTGCTTTTGGTGATGATGGTGGTAGTGCAGATTCAATTGAACCTTTATCCCAACCATTACAACATGAGAAATGGAAGCAGGACCGTCTAAAAAAGTCGGGAACATGGACTTTTGAAGAATCATAGTGGGTTGTGTAACGTTCTAGCCAGAAATTACTTATTTAAAATAAAATCAACTAAATATAATAATAACAACCTCATTTATTCTCTAATTTTTTCTCAAAACGCGAGAAAATTTAAAACATTTATTTCAACGCGACAAACCAAATAAAACCGTGGCGTTCAAATATTACAATCATAAAATAGTTATGAAGCCAATACAAATAATCCATAAAATTCCAAATAGAAAAACCAGTGAAATTCCCATAGTGTTCCCCATTCCGTCTCTACGCATCCACACGCTCACCTACATCAACCTCTACTCCCATGTAACAAGTTACATGATCATCGCCAAACACACACGGTTAGGGTGAGCTCATTTAAATAAACAAATAAAACATGACAGTAATTAAAGTGTCTCAAAACTATAACCCAAGTTAGCTTTTCCCATTCCTTAGTTCATCAACTTTCAACCATTATGTTAAACGTCTCTTTATTCTACACACTTTAGTGAGTACACTGATCGACCTTTGCTGCACAAGTGTTTACTCGCCCCTCCGACTACAAGCCACCACCTAATGGTCCACACGCGGAAATAAATTGCCACGACCACAATCCGCGACACTAATTGCAGTTTCCCAAAATGAACCGAAGTCTGTAGTTGTCCCTAGACTAACAAACTCTATCAGATGCACTGAAGAGGGCAATCATCCGAAACCTCGCCGTACGAGCCACGATCTCCCACACTTCACTGGACTTACTAAACCACTAGGCTACAACCTAGAGTGGCCACGTGTTACCCCAATACAAGTTACACTCGTAATTGGGCGCCTAGCCAAAGCATCGTATCATGAACTTGACCTAAAGTTGTGTAGAAATCCTCATCGCGAAACAACTCTGCACCCAAAACCGCTTGGCGTGCCTCTCGTGTCGCTAGGTGGATCTGGCTCCAGACCGCTTGGCGCACTTCTCGCGCAGCCAGGCGCCCAACGCCTTACAGTGCTCATGTCGCTCCGCTTCCGCCTGGCGAGACCACTCTGCCGCCAGGCGCTGTTCACGTCTAGTGGCCACTACCACTGTTATGGGTAGTTATCACCTGGCGGTTCGCCCGTGACGCTAGGCGTCGTACCAGTAGCGCAAATGTTACTGGTTTTTGCATTTAAACCATGTCCTAAGGGATCTCAATTACACAACACACAAAGATTATGCCACAAGTATGGTTTTCCATTATAGTTCTATAACTAGATCACAATGCACACATTTAGTCATGCCACTTAATCAATTATTATCATTATACCTACCATGTTCTCTTTAATGTATTAATGGAAACATGCCTTACTCCACTTAATATAATCTAAGTCTGATAGTCATACAAATTAATATCCACGTATCTCATGTCACCAAAATTGTCAATATTGTACGTCTACTTTAATAACAAAACTCCCAGCACAACAACCAATGTTTAGAGAAACACACAATCCATACCATCTCACATAAGTCAATCGTACAATTATTACCAAATTAGCATACATTCTGACTTACAGTCTATCACATACACAAAACCATTTAAAAGTAGTCACTACTCTATATCACAATTACAATTTCACTTCTTTTAACCTCCTTTAGTCTCTTTTATGTCACATTCATCTACATGCTAAATTTTTAATCATATATGTATTAATTTACCCAATAAAACACCTCCATGACGTGAACACAAACAAAATCAAAACATCCCGCTGTACTATCGTGTCGCCTAGCGGCAGTTCATGAGTCACCAGGTGATGCATGCATTTATGGGGTTCTGCCCAGATCTTTCCTGCACTGATCTGAACCCCAAAAACCCCACTCATCAATTCTGTTATGCATTTTGACATATTTTTAAAGACAATCAACCTATTCATTCCACTTTAATAAAATAACATCATCTTCACATACCTTAGAACACCAGTCATATATTTATCAAGCACACCCCACACCATCTCCCAATCCCACATGAACCGTAATCCCTAATTTCATGCAAAATTCATACAATTTTCACCAATAAGCAATTGCATATAACAATTCGTCATGTTAATCATTCACGTACAATACAAAAAAATCCAACTTAAGCACCACAACCTTTGACAAACCACACAAAACAGGGAAACTGGACCTCACAGCACACGTCGCCTGGTAGGCCATCTTCAGCAAAAAATTGGGTTCAAACATATGTGTCGCCTGGCGGCACATGAACTACTGCCAGGCAGTTTCTGGAAAAATCCAGAAACGCAAAGGAGCTTGAGAATGACAAGATTATACATTTCAAGTAGTCTATATAATACATACTCATACAATAAAAGCTAAACATCAATTAAGAACTCCCCTAACCTGGAATTCCTTGCTTAAACTTGAAAATTTAAAACTTCCTCTTAGTCAACAATGTCTTCCTTTGCCTCTTCCAACAACAACCCTCAATCCTCACAAAAATGCAGCTTCTCTTTTTCTAAAAATGCAATTCTGGATGATTCTCTTAGCTACACTATGTTTTCTCCCTATGTTTCCTTCTCTCTCTCACCCTAAATTCACTTGATTAATTACCATAAATTTGAAAACGAAAATTGCATTTAACTAGATTTTAATTACCACTCAAAGTCCCTTTAGTGGCTGTTTTCCAGCCTCTCTTTGCTGCTCATTGTCAGTTAGGGTTTTCTCTACCCTTTCATCTTCATGCCAAAACTAAAATTGACAAAAAGAAAGCCTAATTTGGTTCTACCAAGGTTCAAACACACAACCATGCCAATGTTAAATCCATGCACAACCATTCAACCAATTCATGTTTCGTGATGACTAATATAATTCTCTGATTATATTATCACTCAGCATGATCAAACATATTGTCAAAATAATAAATAGTTAAATAACACACAAATGGCATACATAGGACTTGAACCCAAGTTCTCTCACATGACCAAGTACTCTCAACCACTTGAGCTAGTACTTTTCCACATCATCTCAATCAATATTTAAAGCTATAAAGGCTTTCACTACCCGCATTTATTAAATAATTATTTAATTAATTATTTAAATTCATCGGGTCTTACAGGTTGCAAAGCGGATTGTAAGTAAATGTGTTTCAATACTTTAATTTTAAACTTTTAATTCCATATAAAATGTTCTCCTTATATATGTTTCCTTGTTGTAGGATTCTCTAGATGAGCAACAAACCTAGGGTGGTTTCAATCATCATGGTTAAGAGGATATTCTTAATATTGTTCTTGGATGACCTGGACACACCTTAGAGGTGTTCGTATTGTTGGATACAGTGTGGGGATTCAAGGTTACTTTGGAGGGTCATCGCAACGCCAATCTAATTCATCTTTTAATGTGCCTACAGAGGAAGCCTTACAAAAAATAAAAGTTGACTTGGCAAAGTAGCTACGGGAGGAGATGAGAGAAGAACCGGAGTAGATCATATAAGAGTGTCAGGAGATAAGACTAGAGTGACAAGTGATGATGGAAGCATTTGACAAGTGGTTAGAGAGCTTACTACCCACTATAGTACAACTTGACCTTTCTCCTAGTGTTAGAGTCATCAATAAAAAGAGTTGTTTAGATGTAGGTGAAATGGAATGTGACATTGGCTTCAATTGTCAATGTGAGTTGTACACATGAGTCGATTATGTATCTCCCCCTAGTTGGTGGTCCACGAGAAGTGCTTTGAAGATTCGATTATGTTACATGGTGAGTGTCTCCCCTCTCATTTGGTAAAGGTTATAGTGGAAACTGTATGTTATGGTGATGTTGTAGTTCCTATATCGACATAAGAGGTTGGCAAAAATATCTCATGAGGATGGCATACATTGAATCGATCACACCACACAATGAACCAGTTTGTATATCCACTAAATTGTTACAGATGTAGCAACATGAAACAAAGTTGTATGTATCAAAAAAATTTAGAGGATCCAATAGCAACATTAATGGAGGTTGTTGCAACCATGAGTATAGAGGCAACTTTGATTCCTTGGGATGCCATTGTTTTTTGTAGAGATAACGACCTTCCATTGTTCATATATAAATCTGATTTGATGGAGATCGTATATCTGTTTTGCAATTATGGATGATGTGAGTTAACTTTTAAAATCATTTTTATTTGTTACCTTCTTACATATTAAATATGTGTTTTCATTATCAAGTTAGGTGCTTGCATTTTTTGTGTGTTTGGAAGCGGGATAGGATGATGAAGGATTATCTTGTTTTCTTTTAGAGTTATGAATATGGTGAAGTTGTTTAAGAAAGCTTTTTGAAAATTCCCACTGGACATTAAGATAACATGCTATCTAGATGTGAAGGTTCATTTCTCAAGCTCATGAAAGGAAGAAGAAAGTTGGATTCAAGCTTAAACACACACGGCAATAACAACACTTAAAAAGCAAAATGAAAGAAGAAACAATAAAAATGGAAAGCATAGAAGATGAAGAATGGAAGAAGCACGCCACTCATAGGGGGGGATCTAAGCCAACTAAACCCTAGAGATGAGTGATGGTGCCGCCACTTGCAAGCAAGATAAGGCAAAGGTGAGTTCACTTCTAGGAAGAAGAGCTCACGAAAATTGGTGGTTGAATGCACAAAGTTTATAACAAAATGATCAACCCTTTTACAAGACAAGGAGCACTCTTTAAATAGGAGTTCATAGGGGTCCTTTAGCAAATACAAAAACATGAAAACGGATTAACTAGCAAACCCTAAACCTAATGTGAGAGTGAGTCTTGGCCAAGTGAAGGGAGATGATTGGTGGAGGCATTCCTATGAGGATTCTAGGCCAAAAGAGGAAAGAGACCAAGTGACCTTCTAAGGCATAAACCACAAAGGCAAAAGGAGACAAGATACATGTCTACTTTTGCTTTTGCTTTATGCTTTTTGCTTTGCTCTCCTTTCCACTTCATCCAAGTGCTCCAATCACCAAGTGCCACCTAGCCATGCTCTACTTTCTCTTAATTACCTACAAAACAAGACAAAAAAGGATTAGCATGTTGGTTTAAGTTAATCTAATCTTGGTCAAAGGTCAACTTTGGATCAAAGTCAACAAGTCAACCAAAATAAGTCAACTAGAAACCAACTTAGGAAATTCAAACTAAAGTAATGCAAAACAAAGATAAAGGTGATGGAATAGAAGACTCCCCTCTAGACATGCTTCTAGTTATCCTTCTTGAGGGAGCTTCTAAGGAGGTGGTCACGCCTTCATCATAGGATGACGCATATGAGTTTATAGACACTTATTTCATGACTCCAATAGGTAATAGGAACCCAGAAGCGAAAAAGGACATCACTAATTCCATAATGCAGCGAAAGAAATAAGTTTACCTTGCTCCGTATGTAGATAAGTATATCATTATTTTTTATTCCATAACATATAGTTTTTGCATTTTAAATATATTTGCTCTAATTTTCAATGCAATCGTCATTGGCAACTACTAGTTCTATCAGTACTGGAGCGACTGCTTTATGGTTTTGCTCTTTACATAGACCTCCTCCCCCTTATTTGACAAGCATAAAAGATACATAAGTCTATTTTAAGAAATGCCTTCTATTACATTCACCTTGAACATACAATATCATGTTTTCTAACATTAATTGTTTTAATTCTAGTTGTTTTAATTGACATAGTATATTGAGTTGTAGATTCACTGTGGATACCAAGTATTTATATTGTATCATTATTTACTTTTTGTATAATTTATCTAAATAATTTTACTATGAGTGTAATGCAATAAACTGATGAAAGCGACTTCATGTCCCAATGGAGGAAATCCACTCGAAGTGTTCAGATCTCGATCCTTCAGAGAAGATTGACTCGTTAACAACGAAAGACTTTATCTACAAGTGAACCATTCTCTCTAGTTCTAGTGGGGAACTTTTAAATTCTCATTGAATCAGAAGCCTAATATGCGATTACCTCAACTAAGAAGGTGAGTTGTTTGATATATGGGGAAAAATCCACTCTATTCATCAAAGCTACGTTTACAAGAGGTTGACCTGCCTTTTATAGATGGAGAAAGGCAACCATAAAGAATAAACGGAACAAAGAAAAGCTAACGGCCAAGGTGTCGTGTACAAAGGTAGGAAAACATGAATATCCTAATTAAGCAAAGGTGGAAGCATGCAGGAGAAAAGGAAACCCTAGCAGTTTATCTTTGAAAGAAGAAGTTGTTAGAAGAGTAACTAATCCTGAGTAGAATAGCCTCCATGCGGGAAGATGCAATTGGGTTGGTTGTAGATTCAATTTGATGCCTAAACACGTGGCTCTTGAATGACGCGAAATCATGCAATGTCAGGTGCTGCTGGATCCACAAAGTGATGCTCACAGTAGAAGAGTTGGACCACAACAAATGGGTGGCCCAAATTGTGAAGCACTTTGAATGTTGGCACCACACTGGATGAAAATTGGGTTGATATGTTTCAGGCCCAACTTCATCGTATCACCCTAGTTGCATTTGATGCACTGGTGTAGTAGTCCCACGAAGCTAAAACAAATACAAGAAAATAATGAAACAATATTTAAAGGATTGGGCCTAGAATACAAGCCCATGAATGCTAATTACACCCCAAATCACTATTCTATACAATTATTTAAGAATTTAAAAACAAACAAATAAAGAAAACTAGACTTAGGCATTTACCCAAACTATAAGGCCTTGGGGTGGATTCATCATATACAAATTGAAAGCAATGAATGTGGCTACTATGACATGCAATGGATGGCAACAATTGTGTAAGCCAGTTATCAAAGTGGTTGGGATGAGGTAATATGTTAAATTTCATATGTACTAATTTTAACTTAAACTAACTTTCATATGTAATAATATTAACTTCAACTAACTTTTGCATAATTTCAATGATCCAAGTCCATTAGCTTATGTTAAACAAGCATGTGCAAAGTATTTTTTGTCTAGATGTTAGTTAGAGTTAGAGTTACTTTATAATACTTATATATATATATATATATATATATATATATATATATATATATATATATATATATATATATATATATATATATATATATATATATATATATATATATTT
>Ga0214544_1001225_pt1 | contig 52386 bp, 25 predicted proteins | sample CNSS3metaG_FD_160074 | JGI IMG/M metagenome (GOLD analysis project Ga0214544, IMG submission 160074) | Root nodule microbial communities from cowpea collected in UCLA plant growth center, Los Angeles, California, USA - CNSS3 | ecosystem: Host-associated > Plants > Roots > Nodule | place: USA...
TAAAGTAGAAATAGATAAAAAAAAAAAATTTACAGATATAATACCTAATTTGTTCCTCTAATTTTATTTGAATTTTTAAAAAGATTTTTAGTTTTTTATTTTTTCTATTTAGTCTTTTAATTTTTTAAAATTTGTCCAATTTAGTCATTTTGGTTAAATTGACCTTAACATCGTATTCATACATGTCACGTGTCAATTAATAGAATTTCTAATTTCTAATTTTTTTAATTAAAAAAACGTCACGTGTGTTTGGTCATGTTGTACCATGAGTCATGTTACATGATAATGAATTTTTTTCAATTTAATTCCCTATTTGATTTAATTTAGTTATTTTTATTTTGGATGAAAAATAAGAGAATAAATTATTTTTTAAGAGAATAAATTCAACTTCCTTTATATACAAGGGTGAGAGTTTTGTATTTATTATTGAAAACTTGATAGGAAAGATGTCTTCAAATGTATAGAAATATTTAGGTTTAATCACACGGAAGGTCTCCATTTTCATTACAAAATCTCAATTGGGTCCTTAACTTCAAAGTTATCTTAATTGAGTCATATTTTTTGAAAATTTGTTCCAATTTGGTCCTTTGGCATCATTGACAACGTTAAGTGTGTGCCACGTGTCAGCATGTTATTTTTTTTTTACTTTTTTTTTCTTGAAAAACAGTTGACACATGTTAAAATAGGGTTTTGCCACGTGTCAGCTTGTGATATTTTTATTTTTTTTTAAGTTTTAAATTTAAACAAAAATTGTCACGTGTCAAAATATGATTCTGTCACGTGTCAATTATTTATGTGAAAGATCTCGATTTGATCCCTGTATTTGTTATTTTGTCTCAATTTAGTCCTAATCTCATTTTAATCTAAAGTAGAGATCAAATTTAATTTTATATAAATATTATAATGATATTTTTATTATAATAGATATTTTTTAAATTCAAATGTAAGTTGTTTAGAAATTATTAAAACAATTTTTTTAAATAAAGTTCAATGCAAAATTTAAATTTAAATAAAATTAATTTGGTTAAAAATATCTATTATAATAAAAATATCATTATAATATTGATATAAAAGTTAGATTTGGTCTCAATTTGGAAGAGATGAAATTACTTTAGATTTAAAAGAGATTAGGACTAAATTGAGGCAAAATAACAAATACAGGACCAAATCGAGATTTTTTACATAAATAATTGACACATGACAAAATCATATTTTGACACGTGACATTTTTTTTAATCTAGAAATCGCAAGCTGACATGTGGAAAAATCATAATTTGACGCGTAATAGCTATTTTTTCAAGAAAAAAAAAATCACAAGCTGACACGTGGCAAAACCCTAGTTTGACACGTGTCAATTGCTTTTTTTAAGAAAAAGAAGTGAAAAAAAATTAAAAAAACCACGAGCTGATACATGACACACTTAACGCCGTCAATGATGTCCTAACAGAAAGGACCAAATTGAAACAAATTTCCAAAAAATAGGACCCAATTGAAATAACTTTAAAGTTGAGGACCCAATTGAGATTTTATAACGAAAACTAGAACTTTCCGTGTGATTAAACAAAATATTTAATATATAATTTATTTTGCAGTTTTAATTATACTAAATTATGTATTAATTTTTATTGTATTATTAACAATAAATAAATACATAAATTTTTGGTGTATTATTTCGGTTTTCTCAAAATGATTTACCAAGATATGCCACTAATTCTCTCTCTCTCTTTCTCATCTTTCCCCACTCCACAACCCTTTCCTTTGAGAGCCCTTATCATCCTATTCTTCATTTCCCTCTTAAACATTCATTTGGAAAATTTTGAAATATATTTTTTATTTTTACTTCAAATCATATCATTTAGAATATTAAATTTATATTTTGAACTGTACAATAAAAAATAAAATAAAAAAATATATTTTAGATTATATAATCAAAAATATAAAATTTATTTTAGATTATACGATTTAAAATATATTTTTTATTTCACATTTTAGATTATACTATGTAGAATACAAAATTTTTGTATTCTAAATTCTATAATTTTAAAATTTTTTGAATTATGTATTTCGGAATTCAAATAAAATAGAGGATAAAATTGAAAATTTTAAATATTGAAGTTCGAGGAAGAAACTATGGAGTTGCACGAAGAAGCAGCCCTATGGGGAAATTCACAAAGAATTCAAGGAAATCCACCAAATAAAAACCTCCTTTTAATTAAACCGAAAGAGTAAAAGTAACTTTACTAATCTTAAAAATAACCAGTACCAGAAAGTATCTTTTACTAGAAAAATAAATAAATTTGAGTTTGCTTAGACATTTAAATTTCGTGTACCTCTTATTAACTCAAATAATTAATACTGTAGCAATTTAGTTATCATAATCTTCATAATAATTATTCCTTAATTATATCTTTATTATTTTTATTTGTATTGAATGAGTTTAATAAAGATTTTGGATGAATTTGTTTGCGTTTAATGTTTATTTTAACAAACAATTTTCTGCTTTTTAATGAATAAATTTTATCTGCATGATTTGCATTGTCTATCTTTTACTTGTATAGAAATATCCCAAAATGTTGTTCTGCAAATAACGTTTTATTTTTTCGAAAAGAGATTGAGAAAATCACTCTCCTGCACTCGAACAAAATTTCATGTTCCAGTTATTACGAAAGTTCAATTTAAACCCTTTCATCTCAGAATCAAAGATAGACATGAAAAACAAGGGTTAAATAAGATCTTCTGTAATTTAACTTTTCCACAACAAGACATTTATACAAAATAACATGTAACATAAAAAAAATATATAATAACTTGGGTATATCTATAATAAACACCAAAATATTATTAATAAAAATATAAAATATAAAATTCAGTCACAATTTTTTTCCTTTGAACGAGTACATTTAGACTTCAAACAGAATTCCCATCAAAAGCATAGACTATAAATAAGCCTTTTGTTAAAGCCACCACCTGTTCAGGTTTATATGAAATATTTTCCATTGATAAGAAAAGAACTTGTTATTTGAATATTAACTTCAAACAATTGTGCATAAATAACCATTTATACAAAATAGTTCACAACTTCAGAAAGCAAATCCAGAGTGGAAGAAGACTCAGTCTCAAACCGTTTTCACCCCAAGCAAGCAGCAGCATCAATCCACAAGATTTTTCAATCAACAGGAGCAGATTAACAAACAAAAGAAATGGTTCTACTCACACTCAGTCATTCAAATGGCCACCCAGAATACCCTGCATGATGGCTATTCTCTGGGATGGTTGGTGCTTGTGTGCTGCTTCCGGTTGCTTCATCATTACTGCTAGAATGAGAAGAACGAAAAGGCCACAAAAAGGAAAATGGATTTCTCCTTCCCTGGCTCTCCCTACCACTACTACTTACCCTTCCACTTCTACTTCTACCATTTGTGCCTCGGTTATTACTACTCAAATTCAATCCTTGTGGTGGCAGTTCTTGGCGACAAACGGGGCAGGAGTTATGCTGGACCAACCATGGAACAATGCAATCTGAGTGATACAAATGGTTGCATGGCATTTGTCTTGCTTCAGACCCCAGCTCAAATCTATCTTTGCACACAGGACAATGTGAGTCTGATCGAAGATGCCTCTGTGTGATCTTGATAGTAGGCATAGCATCAATTGAGGATCTTGATGCTGGTGCTGGACCTTGCCTGTTATTAGCTGAAAGCTGTTCAAACAGTTCTTCAAGTCCAGGACCAACAAAATAATCACCTGTGTTACCTCGTGTGAGACCAATTCCAGGGGCCCCGTTAAAGAGAGCTTCAAAGCCACCATGGCCAGACAATCTGAAAGGTATTTGGCCACCAAAGATCAACAGAGGAGCATACCCTGCACTGTGTTCAGCATTTGAATCTGTTTGTGCCCTGATGATGTCACGACTTCTGCCCCTGTCTGCCATTTGATGCCTCATAAAAGCAGAGAAGGTTTCCATGAGTCCAACCCTTTGATCTCGTTCTTCATTGTTGTCCATTCCAAACAAATCAAAAGGATTCACATGCACCATATCATTAAGTTCATGAACAAATCCCTCATTGCAGCTAGGACAAACCACATCTCGCCTTCCCAGCCGAACCGGCCTCCTGCAACTGTAACACCAATGTGTGTTCCTACTATTTGACATCCTTTTGCTTACTTCCTTAATACTCTCAAACAACTAATCACAAGCCTACTTCCCCACAATACACTGTCTTCAACTGTCACAACAGCATGATCACTTATATACTGCAAAATAATTTTGAAAACAGTCAAGGAACATTGGATATCATATCATATCACTCAGATTATACATTAACCAACAAAATCCCTTTTCACTATTAGATGAGGTTGGCTAATGAATCACACAATGCAGTTCTTGTCAGCTAAAAGTTAGATCATAAACGCATCTGAACTAAATTTTATACTGCTCTCCAGAACAAACACTATTCTAGTAGTCTGTACGAAGCAGTGTGCATTAATCAATAGCAAACATTAATGCTCGTATCAGAGCTATCTATCAAATTCATCAATGATTTTTAACTCTCTAAAAGGCAAGGGGATAGACATGTGATAGATTCATACATTTCACCTCAAACCTTCTACATTGTTCATTTCCACGATCATAAATAACCACTAATCTCCCACTTCAAATTTAGCAAGACTTGAACACAACGATTCCAGGCCCAAAATAAAGCTACTCATTTTGACTCACCCACAAAACCGGCACGAGCATAAACACTTTAATCAGATTCAAAAGTGCAAAATTGGCACTTTCATCGAACTTACAATAGGAAAAGAAATTCAAAGCATGTGCAGCCATCAAACTAGACACATCCTTTCTGCGTTAAATTAAAAGTAAATCACCACACAGATAGAGGATTTTAATTGCAAAGAACTAAGCATAACCCAAAAACTCCGATGACGCAAAAATCACACGCAAAAACGCGTTGATTATAAAAGGGACACTTGAGAAAAGTTCCTCAGATTCGATTTTTTTTTACCTTAAACGTGTCTGTTCAATTATTTTACACCCCAGCGAGAAAAAAGAAAAAAAGAAAAGAAGGATTTTGGTGGAGAAGCAAATGTTATTTTGTTATGCAATGTTGAAATGTTGAAAAAAGTAGAGAAAGTGAGATCTTTGGAATGTAGGTGTGAGAGCAGTGGTGTGTGGAAGGCATCCCTCGGAATCCCAGAAAAGGTAGAGAGAATGAAAGAGAAAAGAAATTGGGAAGAAAACGACGGCGTACCAGAGGGGAATGTGGATCGAAAAGGTGGTGTTGCTAAGAGTGAAGGAAAGGGCATTGGCGAGTGAAGAACCCTAACCAGTGGATGAAGGGATGGGACATGAAAGAGGATTATTGAGGAGGAACCGACATCTGAAGCCTAGCTGGCACCGCATGCATCATTTCCTCAACACTTCTACTACTACCACTGCACTATTGTGCTTGCTTGGCCTCACTGTAATTTTATGATTAAATTACTTTTCTTTTTGTCTTTTATTTGTTAAAATATTTTAGTTTGATGTTGGAATTTTTTTATTTTAATTTAGTCTTAATTCTTTAAAAAATATTCAATTTGTTAGCGTGACTTGTGTTAAAATTAATATTACGTATTAATTTAGTCTCAATTTTTATAAATTTTTTTAAAAATTTAATAAATTTAAAAAAATTTGAAATTGACATATAGCGTCATCATCTTGTCAAAGTTAACGTCAAATACCATATTAAATTATATTTAGGAGAATGAGGATCAAATTAAGACAACCAAAAATTTCAAGACCAAAGTGAAAGAGTAATTTTTAAAGAATCATAAAAGTAATTTAACCTAATTTTATTTAAATTTAAATTTTTAAAGTTGAATATTTAATGAATTGAAAGAATTCATTTATATTACTAAAATGTTATTTACTGTAATAATTAATATATTGTTATTATATAATGGATATATGATTAAGTAGAACAGAAATGTTGTCAATCACTAAGTATTTTTATCATCTTAACTGTATTTATATTTTGTAAAGATAAGTTATGGGTATCGGTTTAATAGATTTTTCTCTCTCGGTTTAACAGAATACAAGATTTAATTAGTTTTTTTATTTTATTAAATTGAAAGAGACAAATTTATTAAATCTCTATATAATTAAATATCTTAAACATTAAAATAATTTGTCACCGTAATTATATTTATATGTTTTCATAAAAATAAGGTATAAAAATCTTTAATTATATATAGGATTAATAATTATTTTTTAATTTTTATTAAAATTATTCAATGTGGTTTTTTAATATTCTTTTTATCTCATAGTCATCACTTTTGTTAAAAGAAAATTAATGTAGCCTCTTTTGTTAAGTTAGTTATTGCTCTCTTTAGAAGATATAAAAGAAAATTAGTGTAGCCTCTTTTGTTAAGTTATTGCTCTCTTTAGAAAATACAAACGATATGAATGACATTGAAATATTCAAAATATCTATCATATAAATTGTGTTGATGCCAATTTAATGAAAAAAAACTATTAACTTTTTTAACAAAAGTGAGGACTATATTTAGAAGAAGACAAATTTGAGAGAGCCTATTGAATAATTTTGATAGAATTTGGAGCCAAAAAGTATTGAATCTTATATGTAACAATATTCTTAAATAGGATACATGTTATTATGAATCATAACGATATGTAAATGTTGTAGCTATTATTTATAAAATGAAAAATAATGAACAGAAGTTTCAAATTCTTTCTGGACATGGTATCATATTTGTTTCAATTTAGTATTATTCCTTTCATGTTTTCATTATGAAGCTTGTTGTTTCAAGTCATGACCAATTCTCGACCTATGATTTGTGATTTTTATTTGTTTTCACGGTTCCTATCATTGTTTGTGATTCGTGGTTTTCATTTGTGTTGCAATTTTTATTTCTACATATGATCTTTATTTTCGATCATGATTTGTGGTTCATGTTTGTGTTATTATTTTTGTTTATGTTCACGGTCCCTATTCTTTATTGTGATTTGTGGTTTCTATTCACATTACAATTTCGTGGTTGTGCTTGTGATTTCTATTCTTAATTGTGGTTCATGTTTTTGTTTATGATTTTTATTCGTGCTCACTATTCTTGCTCGTATTTGTGATTTTGTTAGTGCTTCTTGTTGTATTCATGCATATGATTTTTGTTCACACTTACAGTTTTTCAGTCTAGTCTCTTTCATTTTCACATTACTTTTCATAGTTCTCTTTGCTTCATTAGGATTGTGCTATTTGGGATCATACCCTGTTTATTACTTATTTTGAAATCAATTGGCTTTTGTGGTCTTTTGGATGAACTTGAATTTTCTTAAACAAATTCAATGTCCTTTTATGCTGACAAGACAAGTGATATTCATATTGTTGCAAATTGAGTGTTTCATTAATTAACCAAACAAATTGAAGTAAGACATGAGACATTTCTTAGCAAAACATTAAAAGACAAAATAATACAATTTTAGCAAAGCCTTGATATGTCTTATTATTTGTGAATGATTATGTATGAAACTTTTGAAAGTTAGTCTTTGTTAGACATTTATGATGCCTTCTAGTCATATCGCCTACAACTTGAGGAGGCTAAAGAAGGCATGCATTATGCATTAGTTGACATTTAATGCATTTTGATCAATAAACTTTATTAATATATGTTTTTGTGCTTAAAACAAACTTTTTCTTTATAAATGTTGTAAAAACACACCTTTGAAGAATGATATCAAAAGCATTTATATTTATAAATACACTTAACTCTACCTAGATTATGTTTCTTTTAAGTGTAGAAGTTGTTTCATCAATTCCAGGCCTTAGAAAATGTGTTGTCTAAACGTGGAAAATATATCTTAACACAATGAGTAGTCTAATGTTAAGTCTTTAGACAATATTTCGTATGACACCTTAAAACTTATTTATTTGTATGTTATTCTTTAAAATAAGGACTTTTACCATATATTGTCTAATGAACCCTCCTTAGATTGAAGTTAAAGTAGATGTGGCTAAAATTAGTGAGCTAATATAAAATGAGTTGTTTCTTGTTCACATCCTTCTTCTGGCATGTTTCGAAAATATTTAGACAAAATTTCATATTTGTTGTGAAATTATAATATTATGAAAAAGATTCAAAACCACCTTTAGGTTTTCATTTATACACTAGCACAAATATATAATCCACTTTCTAGTGAGCTTTTTCCCATTAGTTGGCATATAGACAAGTCTTTAGGGATAAACTTTTAGTAAAGTAAAGGGGAGTGATGTTAAGTAAAGAGGAATAATGAAAGATGATCTATAAGCAAATTATCCATGTTCAAAGGCATCATGTACGATTACTAGAAATAAATGATAACGTCCTTTAACTCTTATTATATTAATATGAGGAATTTTGTGAAGCGTGAGAATCACATTTTCTTATACGAAAACAACAGTGAACTCATAAGAAAATATTACGATGAAACGTAGGATTTTTTTCAATATTAGAGCAAGAAGTTTCATCATGTGCTTACTATATGAAGAAGTATACAAGAAGGTACACAACTTAAGATAAAAAAGATATGAAATACTTTCATTCTAATGTATAAATTTTCTATTATTAAGGTAAAATGAAACAATCCCAGTTTTTTAATCTTTAATACACTTATTTTTTTTAATTTGGAAGGAAATGAGGAGTAGAAAGTATGTTTGGTTATTTCATATAATAATAAATGAACTTGTATTTTTAAGAACTAATGACAATTTTGATCATATTGACAAAATCTTAAAAAGTGAAGACCATGGGTAAGAACTTTTAAGATCGTAAAAAACCTAAAATTATACTTGTGTGCTTGACATGAAGAAGAAGACTGTAATCATGTCTATGTTTATGGTGTCAGGTTTTTTCGATGGAAGATACACTAAGAAGATTCAACACTAATAAGTCATGAGTAAAGCTATAACCATTACATAACCTTCAACACACTATTTAAAGACAATGTAAGTCTTTCTTCTTATATATTGCTCATTTTTATCTAATGTGAGACTTTTAAGTCTTACATAACTCAAACATGTAGGCATTCATCTAAAGAATTGTAGCATGCTAATTTTTAAAAAGAACTAAAAAGGCAAATAATTTAAGAGGATAAATTTTGTATTGGTCTTACATTTTTTTGGTTAAATATGTTTTTGGTCCCTTCACTTTCAATAATTTAGTCATCTCTCTTTAGAAATGTGTGGATTTAGTTTTTTTAACCAAATTTTGTTAAGTTTATTTTGTTATCATGGAACACGTTTGAAACGTTAAATAAACTTAATAAAATTTGGTTAAAAGGACTCAATCCACGTATTTCTAGAGATAGGAGACTAAATTGATCCAATGTTTCAAATAAAGATTAATTCTAATTTTCACTTAAAAGTTAAGGGATCAAAAACATATTTAATCCTATTTCTTATACAAAATTTTGATTTTTATTATGATCAAACATACGTCTAACTATTCATGTCTAAAATAAAAAAGTTCATGTCCTTTTAAAATATAGAATCTTTCGTATAAACTTGATGCTACTATGTTAAGTTCAAACATTTTACTTATATTTGTTTTACAAACATTAGACCTAGTCTATTTACTAACTGTCCTTACTTTAAATCTATGTATTTTAAGGAATGAGTTAATTATCTTGATTACATATTTCAATTTTAGACTTTTCAGTTACTAAGATAAAGTTAAATATTATGTTTTTAGTCCTTAAATTTGAACGCAAAATTATAATTCGTTTTTGTATCGAACTTTGATACATCAAATGTCTAAAACATGTTTGACACGTTAAAAAAATAACACAATTGAATTAAAATAATTATATTTATTCATTTTTAAAATTTGAAGACTACAATATATTAAAATTTAGAACATAAATAAATATCAATTTTATATCAAACTTAGAGAGAATAAAAATATATTTAACCGTATTAAATAAGTACTATTGTGATCTTTAGCTTAAACAACATGTATAATAGTCTTATATATTAACTAGTTACGATTATATACAACAATTTAAAAAATATCTATAACTTTGCACTTGATAAACAATACGAATATAAAAAATCAATTATAAAGTAACATAAGCTATTAGAAACTAATAAAATATTGGGTGCCTTATATTTTGTAGGAAATAGGAAATAACATGTTTTTCAATCTTTACAATTATGACTTTTTTTTTTTCATTTTCTTACCTTAAACACTTTCAAGTTTGTTTAAGTTTATTTACAAACTTTTAATATAGGTTCCTCTTTTGTGGGAGTATTTTTATTTTAGTTCCCATCATTTAGGTAACATGTGTGTTTTTCAACTTTTGTTAGCCATATCATCATTAATTAGGTAGTCCTTAGGGATGAAAAGGGAAAGAAATTAATAAAGACACAACGAGTGAACATAAATTTCTTGCACCAAAATGAAAAATCAAATTTTATATGGATAAAGAAATATCAAAATTGTATGCATAACATGTTACAAGAATTTAAAGTCATTCTTCCAGAATATTATTTCAGAAAATAATTGTTTTGTAAATGTATAATGTTATAAGTATATAATTTATTATTTTATTATTGCTATAAATATACAATAAAAACACTATTAGTATGAAAATTTTCTGCTTGATATATACCTGGTATATAATTTTATTTTACCATTAACTGTGTTTTAGAAAAAAAAAAATCTATATAAAATACTATCTTACATTATAAGTAGGTGCACGTATTACAAATCATTAAACTGTTCTAACACAACACATTGTAAACCATCCGTTAAATTTTATGTTTTTTTTTATGGAATTGTTTTTTATTATTTTCTAAGAATTAGAGGCATAATGGGATTCTGGATTCCTTCTGCACATTTTATATTACATTTTAACCAATACTCACATTAAAAATAACTATATAAAGAATAAAACATCACAAAAGCACTAATTTATTTCATCCATATATTTATAAACTATCATAAATCATCTCTATACATCACGTTTTTCTTCTTTTGCTTTAATATATATGTCTGTGTTTCTCTTGGCTGCATTGTTTTGAGAAATCTTGATTTGATAGAAGTTGGAAATTGATTATGTGTGTGTTTATTTTTACATCAAATTGATGTAAATGATTAAAATTAATGTTCTGATATATGTGTTTGGTTTCGAAATCAGTTAAAGGATAAAAAATTCATATTGAATGAAAAATAATTCATTTTTGTTTCTGCATTGAATAGTTGATTCGATTGAAATCAATTTTTCAACGTTAGAACCAAACATACCCTACATCCACAATATTACATTCTTAGAGTTCAAACCAAATTCTAAAACAAACGAAAGAGGAACAAACCAAATATCTATTTTATTGTTATTCAAACATTAAACAAATAATGTTAGGAACCATTATTCTAACAGAAGGCGTGAGAACAAGTCTCAATATGTCATTATTTGCATAATTTAAAAACTTATTATAAATTATGTAATCAAAAATTAAAAATAATGTAGTATGAATTACATAATTCAGAAAAACATCTTACATTATACAATTCCAAGTACGTTTCCAGAAATACTGTGAAACTTGATATCATCCTTAACTTGACAGCACAGCACATCTACCAAACCTTCATAGCAGTGTTTTGCATCGAAGAAACAAATGGTCGGTGTTTTCCGAGTTCAAATTCTTTATTAATTTTTTTTATATTTTTTTGCTGAATATTAAAATTATATTGTATTTATATTTTAAATATTTTTTTAATATATTTTAAAATTATTAAAATTAATTATAATCGGTGTATTATAGAGATAGAACAGATAATCAGTAAAAAAAAAATTCAAATAGAGAATCTAAATTGGTGTTTTCCTCGACATCAACTAAGAAAACTTAAGGCTACCTAATTTCTAGCCGCGGTAAAACCAAGCTTTGAGCATAATCGTAAGAGAAAAGAAAGCATTTCTCAGTTTTGTAAAGTTCACGCCCATCTATTCTATTATCTCTGGTGTTGTACCGAATAAAGTCCACTTTATGTATATATGTGTTTGCAAGCAGCACAACGTCATCATCTTCACATATCCAGATAATCGACAAATCTATCGCAAAGCCATCGAGATATTCATAATGATCCTCGTAACTTAAACTCAGTAATTTGGACCTTAAACTCTCTCTTCACCCAAACAATAAAATTACCTTCATAATGATGACAAAGATACAAACAACCTTTCAAAACCTCAAGTTCAGGATTACAAACATATACTTCTAAAATGCCATCAGGCATAGGAAGATATTTGCATGTCTCATTCTTCAGATTGTAAGAAAATATTTCAAGCTGATTCATTCTAACATAACCATAGTAGGACTTGGGAAATGCCAACCAGTTTAAAGTACCACTCACAAAAGTTCCAAAAGTTCCACGACTTTCACGCCCGATCACAGTGGGAAAAGCGTCGCAAGTTAAAGTATTTCTCCAACAAGTATCTCCTAAAGACCAAACACTTACCTCTAGTTTCTGCGATTCATTCTTATTATAATCCAAGAACAGAACTTGGTAAGTGTCACTCGATTCATCATGCCCAAACCCAAACATAAACCAGGAATCATCTTTATAATCGCTGCGTTGAAGACAAATATGTGGGGAGTCTTTAGACATGACCCTTGTGGCTGGATTCCAAATCCGAACCCAGTATTCTTCAAATTCATCTACAACACAATGATCTTGTAAGCATACTAAGCCGTTGCAGACACCCAAGATACTGCAACAGTGATTGAATGGGCGATTGTTGCGATGTAAAGTTTCAAGGGTGGATGATGGGTTTTCAAGTAAATCTTGTACGGGACAAGCTATGGCATAATTACCTTCTTGATTTCCAAAGGTCAATAGGATGTGAGTGTTTAACAAATGCAGAATCAGAGACAAGGTGGTTCCACACTTTTGTAACGCATCTACATTGCACGACATCCTTGAGCGGAAGCCATGACAAAATTTCCATGAGCATATTTTCGGGAAGAACACAATTGTTTTGAGAAGAAGACATTACGATGCAATTGTTTATCTTTTGAGACAAAGTTGCAGAAAGGAAAGAGAAATGGTGACATCGAAGATGAAAAGATGTTGCATGCTTTAGAAGCTTTTATAGAGAGAATGCGGACCACACGCGCTTCAATCTTCTAAAAAAATAGAGGCATGAGTATATATATAAATAGGATTCTCAATTTCTTCTACACGTTTTAAACAATACTCCTACATTAAAAAGACTTATATAGGCACTCATTTTAACACTACAACATTCTACCAATCACTCTTATCTTATCCATCATTTCCTTTTCTATTTTCTAAAAAAAAATAAACATCATTTCTTTTTTCTATTTTCTAAAAAAATAAAGAGATACAAAAAGCCTCATTCCCACTTTTAATTTTATTCTGTTTAATTAATTTATTTCGAATATTTTTTTCCATAGGCACATAAATAAAAATAATAATATATTCTGTTAAAACTTGGAATTAAAAGTGGTTTAAAAAAGAAGAAGAATACCATTTTAAAGAGTTGATTTAAGATGTTCAAATCTCAGTCCCATGCGCTTTCACTAAATATGAAATATGGTTAAATATTGATTCGGAAGATTGTAATTAGTCATCTTTCAAAATTTTTATCTAATTTAATTCTATATAATTGCGTGAATTTAATTATTTTAATCAAGTTTTTGTTAAGTTCACCGTTTCAAATTTAACTACCAAAATTTAATTTTTTTTATGACTGTCTTACCTATACATAGGTGTTCAATAATTGTAAAAAGACATCAATAAACTATTTTTCATTTGTGACAATGATATTTTGTCACACAAAATATTTGTCTACCCATTTTGACATTATCCTTCACTACTTTTAACTTTTTTTATTTACAAATACATTTTTTTTATAATTGTTTTACTCCACATAATTGTCAGATAGTTCTTAAACAATGATAAATAAACTTTTATAATTTGGGATAATGATGCTATTTTGAAATCCAAAATCTTTTTACATCCATTTTGAAACCACCTTTCTAAAATTTTCACTTTTTTTTTTGTAAATAAAAAAATTAATTTTCTAATGACTACTTTATTTAAACATAAGTATCAAATGATTGTCAAATGATGTCACATAATTTTTTTTCATTTGAGACAATGATATTTTGATACAAAAAATATTTTTATACTCTATTGACGATAATCTTCACTACTTTTCACTTTTCTTTTCTTTACAAATAAAAAAATTCAATTTTTTATCACTACCTTACTTTTATGGAGGTGTTAAAAGATGTCAAATGACCTTCTTTCACATTCAAAAATGGTATTTTAACACTTAAAATATTTTTACAGTCATTTGACACTACTCTTAATTACATTTCACTTTTTCATTTTATTTTGAATTACAAATACATATGTTTTTATGACACTTTTACCCTTACATAAGTGTCAAATAAGTTTTTTTTCATTTGGAATAATTATATCTTGACACCCAAAACTTTTTTACATAATTTTTTTTATATCCATTTGACAACATTCCGTACTTTTCAGTTTTTCCTTTTCTTTTACAAATAAAAAAATCTTTTTATTACGATTCTACCATCTTTTTATTACGATTCTACCCTTAGATAAATGTGAAATAGTTGTCTAATACTATCAAATAATATTTTTCACATTCAGAAAACGGTATTTTGACACCTAAAATACTTTTACACTATTTAATACCACTCTTCATTACTTTTCAATTTATCTTTGTAACTACCGAAATTTAACTTTTTTTTATGATTGTCTTATCCATACATACGTGTCCAATAATTGTGAAATGATATCAATAAACTATTTTTCATTTTCAAAAATGATATTTTGGCACCCAAATTATTTTTACACCCATTTTGACAGTATCCTTTAGTACTCTTCACTTTCTTTTTTAATTTACAAATACAATAATTTATTTTTTTATAACTATTTTACTCCACATAATTGTCAAACGGTTCTCAAACGGTTCTCAAACGGTGATAAATAAAATTTTATAATTTGGGATAATGATGATATTTTAAAACCCAAAATAATTCTACACCCATTTGGGACAGTGGTGTTTTTACATCAAAAATATTTTTACACCATTTGACAACCAATGAGGTATTTTTAGTAAATATTTTATAAGTGTCAAAATATATTGAAGAAAAGTGTCACATATACAAAGTATACTAAAATTAAGATAAAGTTATTTTTTTACATGTTAAGTTTTATATATTAAAAAAAAATTGGGCCAAAGCCTCCTTGTCACTCTAAGAAGCTCCACCACTTTTCACTACACGTCTTTTTATGATAATCAATTACCAAATTTGTAACTTGTGAATGTGTGATCATCATAGATGTTTTCGTGGTGGATTATGAGGCTTTCAAAAACTAAGTTATTATCTCCTTACGAGAGACCTAAGTTTTGAAGAGAAATAAAGAAAGATTCACCCATAAAAGCTCTTCAACGCTAAAGTTAATATGATATACAAATTTGTATTAGAGTGATAATAAATTAGAGATATGAATATGAGAGTTGAATCTCATAGTTAAATATCAATCATTGAGTATCATAGAGGGGTCCTTACTCCTTGTAGTGGGATGCTATATTTATAGACTTTCAAAATCACGAGTGAATATATATATTAAACCAATTTTGTAAGTTGAATAATAAAATATTATATCATAATATATTGGAGATATAATAGAATTTGATAATAAGATCTTATACATAAGATATTAATAAATATTTTGAAGATATTTTATAATATCTTAGGGGTATCTACATAAGCCCTCCATCTCGGAATTAAAAAATAAGGTGTAAGTGGATCATGTTGATGGATGAACGAGTTTATCATTCTTCATTAGTTGTAGTTTGCAGATGTCGGGTGTATCAAACTTAAAAGAGTGTGTCTTATTAAATCCTTGCTCGGTAAAAAACCCAATTTAGGGGGCGGGGGGAATTCAATCTAAGAATAAATAGTACACATCTATTTATGATAATTAGTTGCCAAAAGTGTAACATGTGCATGTTTAGCCACTGGGAGTAGTCCTCATGTATGTTTCCATTTAGACTTATGTGTCATGGTTAGACGTTTTTAAAGTAATTATTAGATTAATTCCCATACAAACTTATGTGTTGCTTTTAGTGCTTTTTGAAATAGTTTCCAAGTGACTTTTCATTTGAGATTATGCATTGCTTTTAACACTTTTGAAATAGTTATCATATGGTTTTTCATCCAAGCTAATGTGTTCTTCCTAACGCTTTTCAAATAGTTCTCAAATGACTTTTCATCCGACATCCTATGCAAGAGCGATTTCATATCTGAATCACTCGAGATTTTATTTAGGTTAACATGTTGTAGGAAAGGTTGGCCATGGCAATGATGAAACACAATTCTTCAATGTTGGAGGGACCATAGAGGAGGAAGCTTTGTTTCTAACGATTGAGGTGGTGGTATTACTATTTTGCTTAGAGGAAGGATTCAAGATCGGATTTGATCTTTTTTTTTTTTAAATTTGATTCCTTTAGGGTTGGTGAAGAGCCAAAGAGTAACAATATGTAACTCATATTCTAAATAGAAGAAGACTTATGGAATTTGTGACATTTTTCAATGAATGTACAAGCCTTTTTCTTGTTGTCTATCATGTTTGACATGTATAATCGATGTTTGTTGATAGTTTATTCCCAATCAGTGTCAGACCAAATTGTTTTGCATCTTATTGTCCGATGTTTTTCAACCTTTAAAATTTCAGTGATCTCAAACTTGACATTCAAATAACAAATTCAAAGCCTTTTGGATACATTAGTATAAGACAATAAAGTGTTTACGAGTAACAATACAATTACTTGAAAGAGAATATTTTATTTATATAATGTGTCTCATTATAACTTTTCCGAAAAAAAACCCTCAATAAAGACAAAAATTGAGTTAAGGAAAAATAGTAACATTATTCTTATCCAAGATTCAATTGTAGTACATTATCATAAGACTTGTGGTATGAGAATAGTTTTACCTAAGTCCCACGCTAGATACTAAATGTTTTTACCAAATTTGACCTAGATGTATTTGAGGTGGATTACTAGGCTCTTAAGAGCTAAGTTGTTGCCTCCTAATAAGATAACTTGTAGTTTTGAAGCCAAACAACGAAAGATTCATCTATAAAAGATTCTCTTGACACTCAAACCATTAAGAGAGTAAAGATTTGTATTAGAGTAATAATAAATAAAATATATGAATATGAGTGTTTAGTCATAGTTGAGTATCAACCATTGAGTATCATACATGAGTCCTTACTCCTTGTGGTGAGATGCTATATTTATGGGCTTCAAAGATTAAGAGCTGAATAGATATATTAAACAAATTTGATTACTTGAATAATAAAATATTATATCTTGGAAATGTGGATATTAAATTATTATATAATACATTGAAGATATTAGATAATCAATTATTATATCATAATATTTTAAAGATATAATTAAATCTAATAATAAGTTATTATATTATAAGATATCAACTATAAATATTGAATATATTTCATAATATCTTGGAGGTATTATATATATATATATATATATATATATATATATATATATATATATATATAATATACAAATAAAAATAAAAAAAAGAAATTTTTGGATCGTTTGATTTTATTTGACCCGATCTATTTTTGATATTTCTAATCTATCATTTGTGTTTTTCTTTTACATCTTGAATAGCTCTATAAGAGATATTGTTTAGCCTTTAAGAAGATAACCAACTGTCTTTAGACTAAATATATAGCATGCCAAACAATAAGCTTCATCATTAATCGGAATACTCTAGCAAAAAAGAAAACATTTTAAACCAAATAGATTGAAATCTCATTTGATGTTTCTCCTTACTAAAAGATAATTTTGAAGTTGTAATTGATATGAACCACATTTTAAATAAAGTCTTCTAATTTCATCTTTTAACTCATTAAATATTTCCACATTTGAGGATGTTTTCCTCTATCGCATTCCAAAGAATTAATACGAAATTCTTCACATATATTTCTTTAGTTCTTTAAACATGAAGAAAGAGTTCCTCTAATTGAACAACTGAATCATTAGTATCATGCTTAAGATATGAAGAGGTTGAATGTTTTCATTTTCGTGAATAGTTTTCTTTTTATCATTTCCAAAGAATGAATTTATTTTTTTATTCTTTATCAATATTAGGGATGGCAACGGGTCGGGTCGGGCACTGATAGTGTCTACTCGCAACCCGACCCGCACAAAAAAAATTCGTCTGCTACCCGCCCGTTTACCCGTCGGGTATCCGCTTAAAAAATATTCGCGGATATTTTTAAAACCCGCGGGTACCCGTGGATACCCGAACCCGCAAATATTTAAAAATTTTATTTTATAAATTGTTTAATATAAATTTATAAAAATAAAATATTAAATTAAATTAAATTTTAATTACAATTAAATTTGACATAATAAAATATACTGCAAATTTTAATTTTAATTAAATTTAAATTAATAAAATATAAATTAAATTTTAATTTTTTTGTGGGTAACGGGTACCCACGGGTACGGATAGTATGATACCCGTACCCGACCCGTTTATAAGCGGGTATTAAAATATCCGTTATCCGTTACCCGCGGGTATTAACTATCTGTCGCGAATTTTATCCGCGGATATTTGCGGGCACGAGTATTTTTGCCATCCCTAATCAATATACCTATTTTAGATAAAATAAAATTTTAAACAAAAAATAATAATTTTATCATAATTTAATAAAAATTTGAGAGACATAATTACTAAAAGATAAATATATGATAATTAAGTTACAATTAAAAATCTTAAAAATCGGTTGCGAAAAAGCACAATACATAAGTTTTTTTCATAAAAAAATAAATATACAAAAAATTTATGAGATAAAAAAATGTCAACTATTAAATTAATATTTCATTATCAAATGATAAAAAAGTTACTTTTTTCTTTGAAAATAATAAAAGATATATGAAAAATAAGAAGAAAAAAAGTTTATATTTGATTTTTTTTTATAAAAGAAATATGAGAATAAAAGATGAATAATATAAAAACTTATAAAACACTAACAAATATAAAAAATATCTTAATAATATTTTTATTCTTTAAATATTTTATTATTTATTAATATTAGATGTTTAACTTCATTAAAAATATAAAAATCTTTAACTAAATATATTTTATCCATTTTCGGTATATACCGCACATAATTTAAAACTTCGACACCAACTTTACTCTTTTAAATCTTAGTCTTCTGCTCGTCAGCACAGTTACTTTTAACGTGTATTCTTGAAAACTTACATATTACTTGCTCATAGTTTTCTTTTGGTTTTATATTTTGCATGTTTGTAACTTTTGAATTGGGTATATTTATTTTATTTTGCCCTTCTTTAAATAATTATTTTAAAATCCTTAGTTTAATTAAACGTAGAATCGCATCAAATCGTTATAATTCGAGTAATAAATAAAATTTATATAATAATAATAATCACAAGTAAAGCATGTATTCTTACCTGTGTTTTAAAAAAAGAATGTTGTGGGATAATGTATTCTATATGATATTATTAACCTATTCAAATTAAAAATCAAAAGTCTAATAACCATAATTAAAAAGAAGGCATATAGATAAAAATAACTTGATTTATATGTGTTTTCATCAATCAAAATTCAAAAAAAGAAGAAGGATACAACAATTACAAAAAGAATACTTCAGAAAATCAAATTAATCACTTGCCATCTTAAATAAAAATTGTGACGTCCTATTTTAATAGATTAAGCTACCAAATAAAGCGTCATAAAATTTTGATAACGAGAGCCAATCGAATCGACATGAAACGTAGAAGGGTAACTATTACAGTCATCCAGAATTATACTGTGAAAACAGATTTAGGCATGTCACCATGCCATAAACAAAAACAAATCTAAAGTTTAACAGTTGGGCAAAAGAAATGTTCTAAGACCATGGGACTACAAGGCACTAGGGCCATAGAACTTCTTCGAAAACCGTGTCAACGGGCCCACTAGACTGCACCGCTACCACCATCAGGCCTACCTCCAGAAGTATTCCCATCTGCTCCCACCAATGGTGATCATCGCAAAAGAGAAAAATACAACAGAACACAAACATAAATGCAAGGGTAAGCTAGTGTAACATGAAACTTTTCATAGTGTAAAGGAACAAGTGCAATAACATTCACAGGCATACAACACAGAGACACATAAGTCATGTTATGGCAAACAAGCAAGACACTATGACTCAATTATCCGGATACATATATTAAGATCGGATTCACTGGATGCCTGCACTCGTGGTGGCCTTTACTGCTCTGCAGAGCCATTGCCAATGGGTTTCACCCTACCACTCACGAGGTTAGCCTTTAAGCGTCTAAGGCCATTATCCTGCCAAAGACTAGGGCCTCCCGCTACTCTCACCACTTGGGTTAGATTTCTCTACCTGAGACTCACTGACCCTTTTAGAGTTTCGGGATGCGATCCTTACTTGAATCCTTATCTTAATATATACACTACACGCCACCATAAAGTCTCCCCATGGGACTCATGGAATTACGCCTATCTCATCATCACAATCATGTTTCTCATACAATTCCCACCTCTTTTTGGTCATTCATCCAATTTCCATGTTAAAGCATCACGAAACCACAACTCATGATGAATCCCATACCAAGCATGCCAATTTTGTTTATAAAATCCAAACACCCAAGCATATTCACCCATATCATATTTAAGAGGAATAATCAAAACAATGCATGCAATAAATCATTTAACAGCCAAGGAAACATAACACCCACTCGCACACTCGCTCAGGCGAGACGCTGACCTTCCTGATGCAGCGGCTTCTCGCCCAAGCGAGATAAGATAAAGGGGTCTTCACGCATTCTCGCTCAGGCGAGATGCTGTCCTCACAGAAAACAACGAATTCTCGCTCAGGCGAGACGCGCGACAGTGGAGGCTTCACGAGATCTCGCTCAGGCGAGGCCTTCTCGCCTGAGCGAGACTATGCGTCGCTCAAAACGGGAAAGGGCCGCCTAGGCGAGTTCTCGTGGCAGTGAGCACTCTGGAACTCTCGCCTAGGCGAGACGAGCTCGCTTGGGCGAAAATAGCAGAGTTCACCACTGTCCACCCACATGCAATGGCGGAAACCGCCCAGATCCACTCCCAAACACACATGCAAAGTAGAAAAACGACATAGAGCAACACACCGAATATAGCCAACCATTTATTTCACGATTTCAACACCATTCAAGCACCCACAAAGTAGAACAGAACATAAGCATGCCACAACCACTTTAAACTTGAAAACCTAGCTCCCCTTACCTTTGTTTTGGAGAGCAACCGAACAAACAGGTTCAAAACTACAGACACCACAACTCCCGGAGCTAGAACGGAGCTGAAACATGAAGATCCAGGCCAAAACGGGGTTAGGAGATCGGACCCTACTATACTCAGAGCGCTCAACAGCGAAGAAAAAGGGAGGAAGTAAATTAAAGCTCTAGAGTTCGACTTACCAAGAGCACCGAATGGGTTAGGCTAGCTTGAAGATGGAAGATGGTACGTGCCCTAGCAGAGCTCCTGCTTTTCTTAGAGAAGCTGAGAGGGGGGCTGTTTTTCTGAGAAGGAAGGCAAGAGCAAATGAGTGAATAGTGTAGGGTATAGGGTCCTTCTGTAGGGCAGAGCTTTGGGCCTCCGAAAAGGCCAGGCCCAAAACTCTAAAGCACAAAAAAGGGGCTTACAAAAATATCATACGAAATTTAATCATTAATTGATTTGAACGAAATGTATATTTATTGTAAAAATATTATATATTATATAATTTTACGAATTAATACTTTTTAAAAATTTAGATAGATAGAAAAAAAAAACAAATACCTCGATTCACGCCGAGTATAAAAATAGGATATAGATAGATACACACAAAAAATTTAAATAATATATTTACATTAGATAATAGATAGACCAGTGTAAAAAGAAAATGTAAAAAAAAAATAAGAAAAAGATAATAGATTTTTTTAATGATTTTGTTTTTGACACCCACAACACCAACCCTAGTAATGGAGATTTTGCCCTGTCTGTGATTTTCTTTCTATCTCTGTCATTTTCACATCGAAGATTTGCGTAACTTTATATATATTCTTCCTTGTTTTCTTCTAAAATTTCTCTTTCTCTCCTTGCTGCTGGAGAGAGAAACAGAGAGAGAGACAGGTGGAGAAAAACCCAAGAGCCTCTTTTTTCCTATCTCTTCTCTATGTCAGGTAACAAGCACAAATCTTTCACCTCTTCTTCTTCCTTCTGACCAATATCAGAAGGAAACGCAAAAAAGCCAGAACCTTCTAGAAGCCGCCGTTTTCTTTTATCTCTCTGAGTCACAAGAAGTTTCTTCTTCACGCCATGGATTCATCCTTTATCTCAAACGGCGACGTTTCTGGTTTCAAAGATAAGGAGTCAATGGTTGACCCTTTCTTGGTTGAGGCGCTTCAGAACCCTCGTCATCGTGTCACCAGTCAGTGCTCTCTCCCTCTCTCTCAATTCTTAATTTCGAAACTTTTTTTTTTTTTTGCCGTTTGTGACTTTCTTTTGCTTGGGTGGTTTGTTTGCTATTTTTATTTTTCCGCTCTGGTTAATGGGTAGGCCTCAAAATCATAGCTTGAAGTGGATTTGTTTTTTTTTTCGTCTCTTTAATTTGGATATATATGACCCAATTTTTATCAATTTTTGTTCTTAATTTAAAGTTAGGGTTGTGGGTAGGTCTTGTTGTGTCAGATCTGGGATGATTGGGATTACCTTAAAAGTTTCGAATCTGAATATGATGTTCAATTATGAGGAGTTGGTATGGGAATGAGACGTTTGGACTCCTCGGTTGTTGAATTGTACCCGTTTATGTTAGAGAAAAAAGGGTTTATGATAGAGCATGATGGTATAATTCCATCCCCATGTAATAGATCCCATGCAGTAGTATAAGGCTTCGTTGTTGATGTATTATGATCCTGAGCTCAGTACAGATAACTGCATTATCCGGAGGAGAGAATGTATGTAGGTCAAATCTGTGTGGCTTCATGTAAATTTTGATGGATTAATCTGTGATGATAGTAAAGGAAGCTTTATATTATGAAGTTATCAATTTTAATGTAGAACTAGCATGGATATAATTTGAGATTTTAGGAAGATAGTACCCACCCTGGACCAATTAATTGTAGCACACTTCTCCTACCAATCAAAGGTTTAAAACGTTGTCTAGAAATAGGGTTTAAGTGACATGACACTGGAATAGGTTGTAATCATCTTGCTTTCAATAATTTAGACAGCATAGTGTTATAATTTGAAACTGTTAACTTCCATCTTAATGTCATAATAAGTGGACACATGTAGTGAAGTCTGAAGCCTACAAAAATGTTATATAAAATGCCAAGGGCCACAAATTCTGAAAATAATGTATCTTTTGCTTTTCATTGGTATCCATGATATTTGTTGTCATGATTGTGCCAAAAGGAACTTAGCCTGAGATTGAGTTGTTTCCCTTGTGCTGTATGTGTGTAACTGTGTAGCCTAATTTGGTTGGTAGAGGATGATTGGATTAATATATAGGAGAATTATAGGGGTTTTCTTTGATCGTGTGGTTGTCATCATTCTTTTTTTCATGACTATAATTTCCCGTACCAATATCTTTTTTCTTGCTATCTTTTGGGTTATTTGTTTTTAGTTTTCATCCAATATGTAATTGTACATCTTGACATTTTCCTTTTTCATTAACTACTACTTTGTTTCACTGCCATAGTTTTGCGAATGGAGCTGGATATCCAAAGGTTCCTGAATAATGCAGATCAACAGCATTTTGAATTTCAACATTTCCCTTCGTCGTATCTCAGACTGGCTGCACATCGTGTTGCTCAACACTATGGCATGCAAACAATGGTTCAAGATAATGGCTTAGATGGTCAGGGAACCAGGATTATGGTCAGAAAGTTGGCTGAAAGCAGATATCCTGTGGTCCGCTTGTCTGAAATACCTGCTAAACAGTTGGAAAATGATAAACCTGAGCAGATAAAAATTGCCATAAGGCCTAGGCCAAATGGAACCAGTTTAAATGAATCCAATGAAGTTGGAAAGAAAAACAATCTTCTTAGAAGTGTGGAAGAGAGGAAGGAGGAATATGATCGGGCACGAGCACGCATTTTTAGTGGCTCCAGAGGTTGTGATTCAGATGATACTCAGTCCCAGGCTTCAACAGAAGAGAAAAATTTTCCTATTAGCAAAGATGAGAGTGAAACTAGCAAGTCCCCTGTGGTTGATTCTGAAAAGTGCACTACTGGTAGGGATATTAATTCTACTCGAGTTGCCATATTCAGAGATAGGGAAAAGGATCGTAGTGATCCAGATTATGATCGTAACTATGGAAGGTTTGTTCTATGACTGTACTGTGTTATTTGATTTTTTTGAGAGTTGTGTTAGCAATGAATGGAGAAATTGCACATATTGGTTTTGGCCTTTTCTTCTGTTATGTGCATAGTCAAAAATATGAACCTGTATTGGGTATTTTGAGTATTAACTTTTGTTGTGAAGTTTGTTTACCATATTGTATATCATTACCAATGCAGGTATGCGAGGAGTATTCCACCTCCTTCCCTTAACTTGATACCTTTTAATTTGCAACAAGTTCAACCTCCATTCACGCATTATGACACTGCTTTTAATCAATTGAGTCAGATGTCACCAAATCAAGCTTCGCTTGGCTATGGACCTCCTTCGAATCCTATGATGAATCCTTTTGGTGTCACTGGATTGAATCTGGCATCTGGTGATGTTGCTTACCAGCAGTGGCCAAGTGCTTCAATGATGTATGCACATTCATATGACCAATTTAGACATGCTATTTTCCAGGTAATCTACAGCTAATAATTTTACTTTGCTGTTCAATGTGAAGAATGGTTTTCAGTTCCTATTATTTGAACATCAAAGCATTAAATACCATAAACGACACTGTATGAAGAGGATTGGCACATTTTGTTTCCTTTTGATGTTTGTAGAATACTGATTTTTCTCTTTGCTGCTTTGCAGGCTCCATTCGGTCAACGCCCATTGAGCTTTGATTATTCACAAAATTACTAGATGACGTTTAGGGGACAGTTTTCCTTTTGGCTGTTGAGTTTCAGAGTTAGATACAATTTTTCTGCACTGTTATAGACCCCATGTTCCTATTTAGGTTTTCTGTTTTTATGGTGGTAGTAGTGAGTTTTTGGTATTTGGTACTCTTCTAGTGACAGTTTTATACTGAACTGTAGTGAAATACTGTTTTCCAAGTATATGAAAAATTATATTTTGTTACACTATTTAATGAGGCATTCATGGTTTAAATGTGTAGCTAATCTATGTTCACTTTGACATATAATAACTCTTTTGAGTATGTATTTAGTTTTAATAATTTATGAAAGAAATTAAAAAAGTAATGTTAATATGAATTAACATTAAGATTGTGATTGGATTGAAGAATGAATGTGAGAGAGAGAGTGAATAAATTTGAAAGGATGAGAAGAGATTGTAGTTTGGATTAAAAAGAGGTAGATTTGAGTGAATTTGAGATAAAAATTTGAGTATGAAATGATGAATATAATAAATTAAAAATATTTTAATAAATAAAATTAGATGATTATCAGATAACATCTATAAAATTAAATGTAAATAATAAAATTAATTTAAAATAAAATTGAATTTGTTATTAAAAGAATATTATTATTATAATTTATTATTATTATTATTAATTTATTATCATTTATTTTATTATTATCCGACTATTAATCTTGAACAATTTCAAAAGCATCCGTAGTCACTAACCACCAACTCCCACTTTCTCTAGCTTTCTTTTTAGGGTTAAATATGTTTTTGGTCCCTTAACTTTCAGTAAATTTTGGAATTAGTCCATTTTGAAACTTTTGACCAATTTAGTCATTGATCTTTCGAAATATGTGGATTTAGTCCTTTTAATCAAATTTTGGTAGGTTTATTTGATGTTTCGTATGCATTTCAGAATTGTATTTGAGTTGTTTATACTGTTTGACATATTTTTGCTTTAATGTTAAGTCAAATAAGTCAAATACTATTATGAAACGCGCTTAAAATGTCAAATGAACTTAACAAAATTTGATTAAAATGACTAAATTCACGCATTTCAAGATATGAAGGACTAAATTGGTCCAAAGTTTCAAAATGGACTAATTCCAAAATTTTCTAAAAGTTAAGGGACCAAAAACATATTTAACCCTTCTTTTTATCTTTATCCATACCTTAGAATTTCCTTTTTCGTCAACAGGACATACCTAAAAATAGTAAACTCACAAAATTTATAAAAAATATAAATTAAAGATAAACATTTTTTTTAAGTTAATTACATATTAATGTTAATGTTTTCAAACTCTACTTAAAAAAACAAACACATAATTTAGTTCAATTATTAATGAAATTTAAATAAAATTAATAAAATTAATTTTTTTTTTGTATTAAGATGATAGTTTCTTTATTAACTAAAAATAAAATATAATAATATTTGGTTGTACTGAATAAATTATGTATCTAAAATAAAAATATATATTCTCATTATTAATGATTTTTATTCTTAATTTTCTTCTTGGTTTATGGAGAAAATTGAATGTATATTAAAATGTAATAACAATTTTTTTAATTTTTGTTTGACTTTTTATATTTATATGATGTTATTTTAGCTTAATTACAATATGAGTACTATATATTTATAGATGTTCACTATAAAACATTTCGATTTTATAAATAAGATGGATGATATAGCATCAGTTAGAGAATAGCAAACTTTGTAAAAAAAATTAAAGTCTTAAACCAAATTAATTACTTTGATTCTTTTGAGTTGAATTAATCACATCTTAGTCTTTTTTTTTTTATTTAAAATTCCATGAGCATATTTTCATAGAATGTCAAAATGAATTGGAACTCACGAGCCAACCCGACTCATTACGAGTTTGGGCCGGGTTGGGTTGAAATATTTTTACAAATTTTAATACGAGTTAATTTTTGACCCGGCTCATCCGGGTTGAATCCGGGTTGGCTCACCAACCCGCAGATAAAAGGGTCACACAATTATTTTTTATTATGTTTTACTTTACATTTGGGTCATGCTAGATTTTTTTTTAGCCAACACATAAATAATTTGTATTTTTTGATTTTGGTTTATATTTGAATTGTATTAAAGTTTATTTAGATTTTAATTAAAATTATAATTTAGTTTTGACTAAAAAAATTATAATTTTTTTTAATTAAATAAACCCATGAGCCAACCCGTTTAACCCGCCAACCCGTGATGGGTCGAGTCGGGTTCGAATTTTTTTGGCTCGTTAAAAAGTGAGCCGGGTTAGGTTGGATTGGCTCAAGAAATCATCAACCCATGATGGGTTAAGCCGAATCAGACCGAGTTATCCATTTTGACAGCTCTATATATTCATCCACGTCAAAACAGTAAAATAGTGGATTGCTATAAAAAAAATTATAAGTGACCAAATTTATTATAATAATAGTGCGTAACATAATCATAAGAATTTTAAAAATACGTTCCACAAGTTTTAATATTTTAATAATATATGTTATTAAGTTGATTTTGATATAAAATTTAATTTTAAATCTTAAAAAATATTATTAGTAATGTCTTGATTTTAATCAATAACAAATATTGTAGATAAACATTCATAGATTAGTTGAATAGTTACATGATCAATATATATGCAATTTTTGCACAACTTTGTAGTTAGGTATAGAACATACAACTTTAATATGTTCTATATAAGAGTTTTAAATTCTAAAAGTATTAAATTTGAAATGATAAACTTGATGAGACAAAGGAAAAGATGAATCATTAATTGTACAAAAGGAAGGTAAAATATATGAGCAATAAGAAATAAAAAAGGAAAAAAAATGATAATATCTATTTTATATGCAATTAAGTGGTAAAATTTAAAATAAATATTTTATAATATTACAATTATTGAAAAATAAAAAATAATCATTTTAAACTATCACATGTGATGTGTACAACTTGACTTGTGAAGTACACAGACCATGAACATATAGATGAAGACAATAACTTTAACAAATATCTTCTAACAAAACAACAAAATTGAATAATTTTCTTGTCGTATTAGGGAATTAAATTCATTGTGCCATAGACTTAGTTTAATCAAGAAAGAAGTAATAAGAAAAAGAAGTATATACTAATAAAGGGTGATATATGATGTAATAAGAGAAGAGATAAGAAAAAAGAAGAGAGTAAATGATTATAATTTTCGCAAGACAATTCTAACTAGGGTCAACAACAGAATACATATTCAAACATGTTATGCAAACATGTTATGCAATAAAGCAGACAATAAATTATTTATAAGCCATTCATTTAACATAACAATTTAATGTTGAAACCATAAGCCATTTTCTATATGTAGATTGAAGAAGCATGAAATCATGACAAACAAACACCACATGCTGAAACTCTGAAAAAATAGACTCAAGAAGAAGAAAAGAGTGGACCTGTGTTTTACTGCATCTCAGTCTGTGTCAACAAATGCATCTTACTGTCATTCAGAACACAACAAAGAAAGTTAATACAAACAAATGGTTAGAACATCATCTCTTTCATTGTTTTTTCTTACATATATGACATTTTGCTAAGATCCTCGTTATGGGAAAATTGATCATCAAATAAATAATTTAAATCACTAAGAAAAGAATCACTACAGGACCCTAAGTAGATGAGGAAGAAGAAATCTGGTTGTCTAACAAAACAAGAAATTTATGACTATGTAAAGATGAACTTATGAAAACCAGTGCTCTTGAGTTCAAGTAACTGGGAAAAATTAAACCAACAAAAATATAACCTGAATTTTAATTTGCTTTCCATTACACATTTAATTCTTCTACAGAGACAAACAAGTTACAATTGTAACAAGAAACAGGGCAAAAAGCACATTCCATATCTAACACACTTCAGTTATTACAATCTTCAGGCTCCTAAATAGAAAACTTGTTCTTACCAATGCTGATATAAAACTTCACAATTGGTAACACCATAGAATCTAGATTGCTTTGAATGCAGCCGATCTACCAAACAAAGCAACATATACAACAACTACTGATCCAAACAAAAATGAGTTACAAAACATTATTTGTCCCAGAAGTGTCTATAGGAAAGTCGTCACAGCTGAATGTACAATGAATTCAAAATTCCAATGATTACAACACACTCCTTTATGCAAACCTAAGCATGACCAATTGATACATCTCTTGAGAAACAAAGTTACCTACTTAGACACTAGCCAAGGTTTCAAAATGCCTTCTCTTCAAGATCGTTGTCATTGCAGACAGAAGCAGTCTCAATTGCGGTTGCAAAGAGTTCAAAAGCTTTCAGATTGAGCCTGAAATTGTGCTCATAGACAGTTCTTAAAATCCTTGGCCCTAACCAAACCTAAAACACGCCATCAAACATTAGTTTCACAGGGTGGAAACTACACAGTTCAAACAAAGATAATAATAACTATGAACAACAGTGGAAAAAACCATAGTATTATCATCAAAAACAGTAAACAACAGCAATCTCAGTCACAAACAACTTGAACTATTTGGAAGTTAAACCACTATTGTAACTGCATCAACCACATTTGTGAATCACAACTTTTTACAACATCAAAAAACGCTAATAAATCACAACCCCACCCACAATTTAAAACCTTGCCATCAATCAACCATTGATCACATTCAATCATCTCCAGCTGGAAACAAAGTAAGAACCTTCCTCCTTTCCGACTCCACATCCTCCACATAACCCGGCACCGAAGCTCCCATCCTTGACAGAACGGGGAGTTCAAAGTGCGCATTCCGCGGCGAACCAAAATGAGCAGCCACCGCCATGTGGTGGTGGTGATTGCGGTGCTGCTGCAACGCCGGCACAAAGGGCAGGTAGTGGTCAGAGGCCGAGCGGGCAGCCGGGTGCAGGAAGTGCGGCGGCACAGGCGAGCTGGCGAAGAGGTGGTCCGTGGCGGAGTCTGCGGCGGCGGCACCTCCGGCCAAACCCTGCATGCGCTTCAAGTAGAGGCGGTATTTCTGGAGGTGGCTGGCGACGTTTTCGCGGGTCAACCCGTCGACGCTCATGAGCTGCATTATGGTCTTGGGAACGGCGTTCTTGATCCCCAAGTGGGCCACGGCATCCACGAAGCGCTTGTGCAGCTGTGGGGTCCACACCAGTCGCGGCCGTTTCAGAGTCCGCGCCGGTTCCTCCTCCGCGCGGGAAGGTGGCTGAAGCGGAAACTGCTGCTGTTGGTGGTGGTTGTTCTGGGAAGAGTTGGTTATGTCAAAAGCTACGGCAAGGTGAGGGGTTATTAGGGTTTGGGATAAGGGCATGAGTTCCTCTGGTGAAGGTAACTCTTCTTCCCACTTTGAGAACCAATTTGATTCATCTTCTCTCATTCTTTTCTTCTTCTTCTTCTTCTTGTTCTTCCTAATCAATTTTGGTTTTGGAATTTGTTAAAGCTTTTAACTTTTGAATGTGGGTTTTTGAATTTTGATGAAGAAATTGGAGAGAGGTTCGAGGTGGATATTGTTTTCTTCTTTTCAGCTTTTCATTCTGTCTTGTTATTTTCTCTCTTCCTATTGTTAGGCCTTTTAAGGAAGAATTGGATGATACTATGATACTTTCATAATCAAACAAATTTATATGATTATTTCTTTTTTCGTCTTTTACATTTATTATAAACAAGTTTATATTTTTTTAATTATATTTATGTTATTTACTTTTTTAGTAAATAATTTGTTTAATATATATCCTTTTTAATATAATAAAACTATTATTTAATACAACAACTTAAATTTTATTTATTTTGTCTGAATTTTGTTAATAATGAATATAATTAAATAGGTATTTACTAATTGGTAAAGTTTTTCACATAAAATTAATGTAGCTAAACTTTTTACTAAAAATTGATTTATATTTTATTTTGTTTTGCATTTGTTATATTAATCACTATAAAATTTCACATTTATTAAATAAGGTGTATAAAAAGAGAAAAAATAAATAAATATAAAAGAGGTAAAAATTTTAATATTCAATATATACAAAATTTAATAAAATTTCAATTAAAAATATTTACATTTTTAACAAATTTGAAACTTAATTTTTTTATAATTATCTATTAATAAGGTTATCGAGAGTTGTATGTTATAAAAACATGATATTTTTTCTTTATAGAATTTATGTTTTTTGTGGGATTTGTAAGCATTGGTGTTTGCTGAGATTTACACAAAGGTGATAATAAACCTATGACTGGGTCTATATTTCACCCTCGTACTCCACGTGGGGAACGAAGTTACCATAATACCCTTTTGTTTTACTACCACTTTCTCTGTTTTTGTGTTCTAGATTTGGCATGTTTGAAGTGAAGACAATCTACTTTTAAAGATAAAGTAAAATAATAATGATTGATTACAATTGTAGTTAATTTTAAATTTCGTTAACTGCAGTTTTTTTATTATCAGAATTTAATGCTGACTTTGAACTAGAATGAGGTGTTGACAACCAAATCTATTAAAAAATATAAATTGAAAACTTATTATAATATGGAATTGAATAAATTGTCTTTTTATCTATTTTTTATATCGAATTGTTTGAATGAGATTTATGGATTGGAAATCAAAATGAACTTGGTGAAAGAAAATGTAAAAACCCTACTACAAACAATTTTTTTCTAAAATCTTTGTTTTTCTTTTTTGAGATTCACTCAAATCTCATCTTTTCTTTAATTAGAGATTATTTTTTAAATCGTCACGAAACATCCTATCATTTTCACCGATACAAAATTAAAATAGAGTAAGTTTCTTTCACTCTTGTTACAGAAAACCTAATATGTGTTTTTTTCTTTTGGAATTTCTTTGTTGTATAGAGTTTTCTTTGCCTCTATGAATTTTGTGTGTTGGTGAATCCAACCATGATTTCAGATCATTAATTTGATCTTTTTATGGCTATAATTAGGTTTTCTTGTGAGTGGAAGTTGTACAAAGTTGCGCAATAACTTAACATTTTAATTTAAGGTGAGGGAAGCTAAATTTTTAAGTTATTATTAATGAAATTTGTTTGTATTCTTTAGTTGTCTGTTGATATTGTGTTTGGGTAACTCATTTTGTTCTCTAGATTTTGTTTTGTGCGGGTATCAGATGAAGAAACCCTAAATTGCAAGTTTTTATATGTATGTATTGTGAAAATTTGGGGTTTTCTATAAACGTATATTAAATGAGTTAAGTTAGTAAGTGAGAGGTTTAGAATGAAAATTAAAAATAATTTTGACTTGGCAGAAGTTTGAAATGGATATTTGGTATGCTTGACATTGGTTAATTTGCAGGATTTGTGTTATTTGTAGACCAATTTGGCTTTGGTAATTGATTACATCTTGTTGCATAATTGTGTTGGTAATCGATTACTAGTCGCAGAATTGTGTTATTTGCAAAAATATGGCTCGGTAATAAATTACATTACGTTTGCAATCGATTACTAGTTGTAGAATTGTGTTTTTCTATTTTGAGTAATTTCGGGAAAATTGAGATTTTTTCTTCAATAACTGTAGGATTGAGATAAAATTTTGACAATTGATCCTAGACATGTGATTCTTCACTTTTCCTAGTAGGATCTTTGATTTGATGTATGTAGTTATAAAATTTGTCTCTTATGATGGCTCCATTTTGTTAGGTTTCTCTTTTTTGTGAAAAAACAATTCCACTTGATGTGTCATAGGATTGTTATGTCCTTATTTGTGGTCTTGGTTTGACTTTGGAGTAAAAGTAAGTATTTTGGGAATGATAAATGTGTGTGATATGAAGTGTAAAACATGTCAATGTAATGAAATAATTGTGTGTGTGTGTGTGTATGTGTGTGGAGTTTATTTGAATAGAGTATAGTTTAAATGTTGAAATACAAAGAATACAAGAGTATGGAGAGACCTTGTGGAATTTTGTTATAGTATTTGTAAACTTGTTTGGGAAAGTTATATTATGATAACAAGTAATGTATCGAGTGAAAAGATTAGTGAAAAGATTAGTGAAAATAGTTTTGAATGGTGTTTTAAGGAAGTGTAATGGTTTTAAGAAAGTGAAAATGGATCAATGAAATGAGAAAAGTTGACTTGAATTATTTGTTGTATGAGGGTTGTGCTTCTAAGGAAGAAGTGCAAATCCTTGTTAGTCTAGTGTTATGCATTGACTAGGGATACGTGTTGGTCAAAAGTCATATTATATTTTACTAGGCTTACAAACTCACATAAAGTGTGTAATATAGGTAGTGAGAGTTGAAAAAAGTTCTTATATTCGAGGTGAGACCCCTTGTCTGGCGATGTCATAAGTTAACTTACCCTGTCAAGAGGAATTTGATCGATTTGTTAGACCAAGTGGAGTCAAAGTTGTTACTGCAATCCACTAAGAGGTTTTATGACAAGTGCAAGGCTTATTGTGTCCAATTCAATTCATAAATCTGGATATCAAGTTTAGTACTATATTCTGTTTATATGTTTCTGAATAGTTTGATGATTGAATCATTAAATGCTATGTTTGTTGTATTGATATATTTTATGCATGTTCATGTTAGCATTACCTTACCCTCCTTGTTTGTTAATTGTTTATATTTCTTTTGTGATGATCGTTTTTGTAGCATGAGCAAACAAACTTATGGACGACAATAATGATAGACGATTTGGGGAAGAGGAAGAGGAAGAGGCGAAATATAGAAGTGTTTTGTCTAATGTATACTAGTAATTAATATTTTGTAGTCGGGTTTCTTTATGACAATACTAAATTTTGTAATGAACTTCTTTTTGTTTTCTTAACATTTGGATGTGGACTATATCTACACATTTGACATTTGTTTATGTATGTCTTTTATATTCATATAATCAAAGTTTTGCTCAAAAATCATTAATGTATTTTTCTCTCTATTTTTTGGATGTTACAAACAACGTGCGTTGTAATATCAAAACTCTTCTTTTAAAGAAAGAAATAACTGAAAAAATCATCAAAACTTTATTCATGTTGTATCACGAAGCATGAAGCGAAAGAAATAGACAAAGAGATAGAGAAACATGGCTAAAAGAAGAAGAAAAAATATTGAAGCGACTAAGGAAGAGTAATAGTTTGTCAATAAATTTATATGAACTTTGAAATAAAGATTTTGAATGAAAGAAGAAAAAAAAAGAAAAGAAAAACTCTAAAAAATGTCTAGATTATTAAGTTGGCACATCTGGTTTGGAAAAGTGTTTTCAAATCAATAAAAAAAATTGTTAATAGTTATGCTTGATTTATAATAATATTTTTTTTTAATATATTAAAATGCTTTTCGTGACAAATCTAACAAATATAAGAATAATTCAACATATTAAAATACTTTACATCCATTAAAACATAAGTCAAATTTTCAAGTTACTATTAAACACCCTTTAATTCATTAAAAATTAAATTAAAAGTTGTAGAATCACTTACGATTCATCCCAAACTTATTAAAACCCATTACAACAACAAAATCATGCACTCCCATATCAAAATCTTTGACTTTTGAAGCTTCAATCATGAATATGATTAGAATCATTAAACATATCATCACAACTCAATGAAACAATGAAAGTATATTGTTCAGAGCATCTACAACATTACATAAATACTGAAAGTATATTTTTCTTTTATTTTAAGGTTATTGCACGTGGGCTTGCTTTACCATATAATGGGCCTTATAAACTGATTTCGTTTTTAGCTTTTATTTGATTTTATTTTGATTTTTGTTTTTGAAATATTTTGTGAACATGTCATGTGCCAAAATTTGTCCTTCCAACTCACTTCCCATCTTTATTTACATTATTAAAATGTATATAATTTTATTATTTTTATGAAAAATTAATGAACAAATATATAAAAATATAAATTTATATATATATATATACTAAAAAAAATTCTTGATTAATGATCGATTTTAGTGACTAATTTATATACTAATTTATAAACTAAAAATTATTAATAACTAAAATAATTTAAAAAAATTATAATTTATATTTAAATTAGTAATTAAAATAGTTTATCATTACTAATATATATATATATATATTATTTTTTTTCAATCTCAATCTCACTCATGTTGATGTGATTGCTTTATTGATAATTATTAATTCTTGAACTATTAGATATTGGGTTTGTTTATCACTCTTAATTTCTCAATAATAATCTCGAGAACAGATTCTTAATAATAATAATGGAAACCAACAATATATCAAATCATATTCCTAAAACTATGTTTTATTATCGGATGATGATCCATTCGAAATCATGATAAGAAGACTATTTTTTTCAATCAATCTTAAGATCATTGATTAAGTTATGATTCTCAAAGCATAACATGCATTAACTCATAAATCAATCAATAACATGGATGAATTAAGAATCTTCAATGATTGTTTTCCAATTTTCACTCTTCCGTTCTTTTTTCAGTCATGTGAATTTTGTCTTTTCAAAATCTATTTATACATGTAATTTAATGGATCATAATTATCAGTGTAGTTTTATTTTGAACAAGGAGAATATTGTTCCATTTAAAAAAAATTAAAATTTAATTAAGTTAAAATTTAAAATATAGAAACTAAATTAAAAATCAAATATTTTTATGTGATACTAACACTAACACACACTAACACGTAAGAATAATACTGATATATAATATTAACATTGTCACATGATCTAATAATGACATAATATATGAAAAAAATGAAGTAAAAGGTAAATAAAAATATTACAAACTAACACGTTGTACGAAAGTATAATAATGTCAATCTAATTAAATACGAATTTCAGCTTTTATTTTAAATATATAATATTAAATGAAGAAATAAATTTTGAAGTCTATCTTAACTGATAAAATCAATGTATAAAGTAAAATTTGTATAACTTATGTACTATAAATTGATCTATTATAATCATAATTAAAATGAATATCATGAAAACTAAAGTCGTAAGAAGTAAAAAATGTTGATCTTATAAATAGATAGGATAAAATTACAACTAAAATTATATTGTAATATTTTTTAAAAAAAGTAAGATTTTTTTAATAAGAATATTAATTTTCAGAAAAATTTAATAGGGACTGTTCTATGGTTCAGATTGCTCTTGACCAATTGACAGCAAACTATATATGTTGTTAAGTTAGTGGTGTGGTGATTTATTTATTGTTTAATGATGGGGAAATCAATTGAAAGCTAATTAGGAATCTATTATAATCATAAGTGTTGAGTTTAGTTTAAATTCCCATTAATTATTAAGCATAACAAACAAATGGCTGTGACCTACATGTGTAAAGCTGAATTATTTTAAGACAAACTAATCATTAGTGGGGTACAAATTAAAGATAAAAAAGGTACAATGAACCAAACAAACAGATTTAGAAAAATATATATATTTCAATAAAGTTATTTGTAGTGCCGATAATGTATTAAGAAGATATTTTATTTATGGGTTAAATATGTTTTTGTCTTTTAAGTTTTCTTGAAATTTAGAATTAGTTAATTTTTAAATTTTTTGACTAATTTAGTCATTTATTTTTAAAAATACATGAATTTAGTTCTTTTAATCAATTTTTGTTAAGTTTATCTGATGTTTCAAGCGCATTTCATGATAGTATTTGAATTATTTACACTGTTTGATATATTTTCGCTTCAGTATTAACTCAAATATTATCATAAAATGCATTTAAAATGTCAAATAAACTTAATAAAACTTGGTAAGAATGACCAAATCCAAGTAGAGATGAAGAACTAAATTAGTATAAAGTTTCGAAGAGAAACTAATTCCAGAATTGATTAAAACTTGAGAAAAAAAACATATTTAACCATTTATTTATTTATTAAAAAAGTATTAAATACACATTCAGATGATCTTCAACTAAAAAAAAAAACTATTTATCAAAGTTTAATAAAAAGTTACCATCTCGATCCACTAATATAATAACATTTAATTACTGATATCTTATAATACTAATAATGTGATAAAATACTTGAAACACATCATCAAATGAAGATATTTAAATATTATATCATAAGATTATATGTACATTAAATTCAATATAAACATTATTCACGCACTGAATATTTATGATTATTCAAAAACTTCAGCATGATTCATCGTAACATAAAGATATTAAAATGAAAATAAGGAAAAATATATTTAGTAAAATAAAAAAATCACTCTAATCTAATCTCAGCATTAAAAGAAATATTGAAAACAAATATATCAAGTAAATTTATATTTAACTTAACCTCCAAATATTATCAGTAATATAATATCTTACAAAATTTAATTAAAACAAACTTTAATAATATCTTAGCAACCTTATATTTAACTTAACCTGTCAAAATAAAATTATAATATGGGGATTGCATTATATATATATATATATAGGATAAAATTTCTATAAAGATTAAATATATATTTTTTCAAATTATTGTAAAAAGATTATATTTCTCCATGTAAAATATTTAATTTATCATTTCCACTAAACAGAATGTACATGGAATAAACAAAATTTTTCAATAAATAATGATATAACTTCTACATGATGTTGTTATTAAAGAGAGTGATTTAATTAACCTTTATAAAGCACAAAAATAAAATATTTTATAATTTAATTTTATAGACAAAACATTATTTTTATAATAATTTATAAAAATAAAACATATTTAGTTTTTAAATAAAATTATAATAACAAATAAATAAACAGTTTATGATGTGTTTGGTTCTATATATGTACCATAGATGTGGATGGACGAGACTGTCATATATATATATATATATATATATATATATATATATATATATATATATATATATATATATATATATATATATATATATATATATATATATATATATATATATATATATGTCAAAATTTTTATTCTCTATTAGATAAGGTAATTTGAGAGAAAATTCATTGCATTTACCTAATCACTCTATACTTTTGTTGGATTTTTTTAGTATGGATAGTTCCATGCATGCAATGCAGATTTCCTAGAGTTTGAGTGTAGGAGAAATTAATTGAGGGAGGGAAGAATCGATTCTAGTTAAAGAAGAATCGATTCTTGCTCCTTTTGAATGCAGATAATCGGTTTTGGTAGGCATGGGATTCAATTTTCCCAACGTTAAGCCTATTACCCATTTTAACTGGAGTTTTTTTTTTTAATCATGATAAGTGATTTAAATAATAACAATAATAATAATATAATTAATATTAATTATATTTTATTTTAAATTATTTGTATAATAAAAGATAAAATAATAATATTTTATTTTTATTAATTAAAATATTTTTTTTAATCTATCCAATCTATCACATTATTCGAAAACTTTGATAAACTTTCGTCTCAAATCTTTATAAATTTTTATCTCATATCCCTACATTCATATAAAAATACAAAACACATGGCTTTCTTCGTAAGAGAAAAATATGTGGCTATTATTAGGTGAAAGAGAGTGAACAATTATTGTGAGAGTGAAAAGAGGTTATTGAAAGATGACAGAAAGGGTAACCCCATGTGAGTCCCAATGTTTCAATTCCAAGAACATTATTATGGTCATAGGTTATGTCTTCTAGCTATTATGACTTTTCAGATACCAATATAAGACAAATTTCTCAAATAGTTCTTTTTTTATGATTCATTTAATCTGGTTTAAAAGATCACTTGAAAATGTTGCAAGAGATTGCTATGCTCCATCTGATTCCTTTTCTAAATAATGGGCAGGTTTTAAAAACACTAAATATATAATTTTTAAAATTGAAGTATATCATTAAATTTAAATTGTATGTATAATAGTTTAATACATAAATAAGTATAAATTATAATATATACTTTTGTTTTATTTTATTTTTTTAAAATAGTTTCATTTTAACCTCTTACAATGTACTTATAATACTAAACTGGTTCTCAACTCTCTTTTTTATTTTTTTTATATTAACAATGTTTATTTTACTTGACATGTTTCATGGTTTGATTTGTGTCATAAAGTGTAAAATCGTTAACAAGGGCCGGTTTATTTTGACAGGGACATTTTAAGGAATATGATATGAAAACAAAAGAATGTAGACAAGAGGTTAAAAATATACATTAGACAAATAAAAATTATTGGAACACTAGAAATTAGCAATATCTACCTGTCAACATGTGTTGAAATGAAATTTAATAAATTGTAACTTGACCACTTGGAGATCAAAACTTGAATTGAAACATTAAGGTATATGGTGAAAGCTTAAGCTCGGCTATTTCTCTGAATTATGAATCGGTTTATTGAGTTGTAGGTATATTTTTTAAGAGCTAAGAGATATTGAAAAGGAAATTAAGAGACTTTGTTCGTTTTAATAAATTAATTAACACCTGTGTTTTTAATTTTTCTTATTTTTTTTAAAAGTTAAATATATTTTTTCTTCTTTAATTTTCGGTCAAAATTAAAATTAATATTTTTCAAAAATTTTGTGCCAATTTAACATTAATCTTAAATTTAAGGTTAGAGAAAACATCTATTAATTATTACATTAAATTACCTTTAGTTTTAGTTTGACCAGACGGTATTAAAATCAACACCAATATCAATTTATGATTTTTAAATTTTTTTAAATTTTTTTAAAATGTTAAAATTTTTATTTTATTTTTTATACGTACCACTTCACATTTGTGTCACATGTCGAAATAATTTAATTTGATACCTATATTTGTTTTTAGTTTCAATTTAGTCCTGATTTTTATAAAAATAAAACAATATTGCTCCTCCTTTGACATTCAATTTACTTTTTTATAAATTTTATAGTGATATTCTTACTAAAATTAATGTTTTTAATAAATATTTTTAAAAATATTTTAAAATTTCATCCCATACTAAAATCAATTTACTTTTTTTTCTCTTCCCGCACTTCCATTATTGCTAACTCCATCCCATACTAACAAAATATAAAATATCATCCTTCATTGAACCATATCACCACTGTCATCATTGCGACTTCACCTCCGCTTTCTAATGGAAAGGAAAAAAAAAATACTCATCCTGAAATAAAGCCTTTTACGAAAAACTTATTTTTGAAAAGTTTGCTATATATTTTGAAAAGCTTGTTTCGAAAATTCAGGTCTGTAAAACGCATTCTAGAGTATATTTCATGCTTTTTCTGAAAATTTATTCTGGAAACAATGTTCTGAAAATTTCAAAAGGCTTGTTTTAGAAGATTGAGAGCAGATAATCCAAAGTCACTTTTACTTGTAAAATGATCATTCTAAAAATTTAAAAATTACGAGGTGCACGAAGAAAAAGCCAATAAAATTTGTTTGGGTAAAGTATAATGTGTTATTAAGGACTTCCCTCACTATACAACCTGACAAAAAAAAACACCTAGGAGCATTCAAGATTAAAGTACCCACATAAAATTCATAAAACACAGAGCAGCAACATGAAGTAGCAGAAGTAATTTAAGTATCCACATCTAAAATTCATGAATCTTTCAAATTCCATTTAATCATAGATATTACATTACAAACAATACCATCTCCAAACAAAAGAAACTCAGCTACTATCCAAGAATGCAATAATGCACATGCTACAAGCGATATTTCTAGGACCTATTGACTATACAGCAATTTAAGGGCGCACCTGTGTTGATTGCAATGACGCATTATTTCATATTTCACCTGTTCCGAGAGGTTGTCTTGAGGTATCACCAGTGGCCCAAGCTTGATAATCTTTCACAAGCTGCTTAAGAAAAATATATAACAAACTAATCAAATTCATAAATTCTTCAGTATATAAAATATGACAGTAATCCTTAAATTACTTGCCTTGATTTTATATAATTCCATTGATATTGAAAACAATAAGTTAGTAATTAGAAGGGAAAGTCAACCACAATCAAGAACAAAAGAAAGATGTATCAAATAACACAGGGAAACTAATAAAATCTGAAAAATATGAAAATATGGTCAAAATATTTCAACTTCAAATGCATGTAGAAACAAATAGCAAGAAGAAAAAGAAAAAAGTTTGAAAACGAGGTATGAAATGCCATGCTTTCTGTCATCAACATTTAGGTCTTGTTTCAGTATAGCAGGAGTGCACTTGGGAAAGAAAAATAAGAATGTACGATATGATAGTTTGCAAATAGTACCACTTAGAAGACAATTTGTAAAATATGAATTCAGTTTTGCGATAGTAATATCGATGATAGACAATATATTTCTTCTGCATTTTTAAAATAAACAACCAGATTTTTTATGTTGTTATAACTAGGCGCACAACAGAGAACGGAGAGAAATAAATGGACAGAATTAAGCACGGTTCTACCATCAATCCGTGACTTAGGTGATGTGCCGACTATTTGTCAGGACACAGATAGGCCCAAGGTGTGGAAGGTTTACACTAGGAGAAAGGAGAGTAGGGAAAACGAAGAGTGTGTTAGACGTGTAGGATGAGATCTCAGTTGGTTATGATGGTTAAGTGTTGGATATTGTTAAGATATTGTTAGTTACAATAGCTTATATTAGTTACAATATTATGTATTGAGCTTAGCCAATATTTTTGGTATTATTCTTCATTATAAATATATTATCCTATGTGTATTTTCTACACAAGGAAGATTAATCTTATACCTAATTTTTCACTATTTTTACATGATATTAGAATTATGGGTTAGAGTCTATCTTAACGAAGTTTGTTGTTGATTGGACCTATTGTTTGAACTGCTATCGAGCCGCTATCGAACCGCTATTGGACCACCCATTAATATCTAGTCTCACACTCAAGATGTACATGCCTCCACGTGAGGGGGTATGTTAGAAGTCCTACATCGACTAGAAATAAGACCAATTTATAATATATAAATGGGTGCAAACCTCACCTTACAAGTCAATTTTGTAGGGTTGAGTTAGGCATAAAGTCCTGTTCTTAAATTAGTATTAGAGTATGGTTCCAATCTAGGGAATTGTGGGTTATGCTCTTCAAAATAGTGGAACTTGAGAGCTTGTCCCATTATTGTCTAGGAAATCCGTTGTTGTTGTTGGTGGGTCTTTGCAATAAAATTTGCTCCTAATGGCACTATTGATCGTCTCAAAGCTCGATGTATGGCCAAAGGTTACACACAAATTTTTTGTTTGCATTATGGTGATACTTTTTCTCCAATGACAAAGATGATTTCTGTTCGCTTATTTATAGTCAAGGTTGCTCTTCAACGATAACCTCTTTACCAACTGGATGTAAAATATGTTTTCCTTAATGGAGATTTGCTAGAAGAAATTTATATGGAACAACCTTCAGGTTTTGTTGCTAAGGGAGAATCTTCTGGATTGGTATGTCGTCTTTGCAAATCTTTCTATGGCCTGAAATAATCTCCTAGGACTTGGTTGAAACATTTAGCAGTGTTGTTCAACAGTTTTGTATGACTTACAAGTGAGGTAGACCATTTAGTCTTTTACCATCACTCAAGTGTTGGTTGTATCTATTTAATAGTATATGTAAATGATATTGTTCTTACAGGCAGTGGTCGCTGGGGCATCTCCCAGATGAAACAACACCTTTGTCACTACTTTTAGACCAAAGATCTTGACAAACTCAAATATTTCTTAGAGATTGAGGTAGCAAAATCAAACAGTGGTATTGTTATATCTCAAAGGAAGTATGCATTGGATATTTTGGAGGAAACTAGATTGATGAACTAAAAATTTGTTGACACACCCACAGATCCCAATTCCAAAACTCCTACCAAATCATGGAGAGCCTTTCTCATATCTTGAGAAGTACTAAAGATTAGTTGGAAGATTGAACTATCTTATTATTACTCATCCTAACATTTCCTTTTCAGTTAGTGTGGTGAGTCAATTTCACAATTCCCCACATGCAGATCATTGGAATGCAATCATTCGTATATTAAAGTACAAAAAGGATCTCTTGGAAAATGTTTGTTATAACCATACTAAAGTTGTATGTTATTTAGATGCTGACTGAGCAAGATCTCCTTTTGATAGGAGATATACTTTTGGAGGTAACTTGATCTCTTAGAACAGTAAGAAAAAAAAAATTGTGGCAAGATCCAGTGCAAAAGCAAAATATAGAGTTATAGCCTCAACCACTTGTAAACTTGTTTGGCTTAAACAATTACTTAAAGAGTTGTAATTTGGAGATGTCACTCAAATGACACATATTAGATCTAATCTTGTCTTTCAGAAAAGGACCAAGCACACTGAGGTTGACTATCATTTTATCTGAAGACATCTAGACTGTGTTTGTTAACTAAGTGTCCAATTAGCATATATTTTCACTAAGTCTTTACGAAGATCTATAATTGATTATATTTATAATAAACTTGGTACATACGATTTATATGCACCAAATTGAGGGGGGATGTTAGATATTGTTAGTTACAATATCTTATGTTAGTTACAATATTATGTACATTTGGACTTTAGCCCATATTTCCTTTATTATTCTTCATTACCCTATGCATATTTTCTACACAAGGGGAATTAATCCTATACCTTATTTTTCATTATTTTCAAAATTAGAAAAATTGTCAGTTTGTGATGCCAATTAGAGGAAGTATTTAGGGAGTTCGAATATCACAAATGAAGGAAAGTAATCGGGAAAAGGGGGAATTTTAAATTGCATAGAGCCTTAGGTGGACAGAGAATTTTCTCTAAGGAGCGGAAGGCGTTGGAAATTGTGTACTATTTTGTGCTTGTATTTTTGAAATTCTTGTGAAAATTTTTGCTGGTTTCCGAACTGTTCAACATACAACAGAACAGTAGGCTCATGCTCACGAGGTAAAATAGAGACAAATACAAAATATTGGAAGACAAATACAAGTAGCCACAAATGTTAACGCCACTAGAAAAATCAAGCTAATTGTGTGAGAGCCTTACAACACACTGAAATCATTGGACATATCCTTCCTTTCAGTCACAATTCCTATAAAAAGATTCTAGTCTGGTCACATCACAAACATTTTGGGTTGGTCACGTGTTGGGTCATCCTAAACTTACAATAGAAGTCTTAAAAGGTATATCATCCTAACGCAACCTCACAAAACTAGTTTATAAAGCGAGGTTTGCCCTCAATTATATGTTATAACTTGACCATATCAATTACTATGGAAATATTGAGATCATTTTATCCTAATAATTTTCTATTTACAAAGAAGTGACTTTGAAATGTGCTTCATACTAACAATTCAATGCCTTATAAGTTGTATCAATGCTTGTTATAAATCCGGAAGTACATTGCAATTTCATACAAAATTCTGCCAAGTGCAAACTGATAATCTCATCCATGAAAAACAACAAAACAATCAAGAGTAAGCAAAAGAACCTTTTCTCCATGCACATTGGGTTGGGATTGCATCATGCCGATATATCCACCGCCCAAATATGAATGCAAATCACCCTTTTGTGCACACCCTCAAGCCCGACTTGTGACTCACTGTCGTTAGGTTATCACATTGTTAGTGTATTGAGAAGATGGATGGGTATAACATTCCACTTGGCTTCTAAAATCACGTTATGCTTAAGTGGGTTCGGCTACAAATCCCATCTCACTACGAAAGTTGAATTCGTTCCTATAAAACAATGTGACCAATGGATAAAGATTGATGCTCACTATGTAGTGTTATTATACTATTCATACTTCACTCCCCTATTCTTCGTCCCCATGAAACATGTGCATTAGTTTGGACTGAGGGCCATGGCCCTTATACCAACTGCACACAACATTTATATGTTTTTCCAATATCTCTGAACCCTTCTTGCTCCATGATGATTTGAGAGCCACATGGCTCCTTATGTTGGGAAGCTTCATGTTGCCTTATATATGACTTAGTGAAGATTGTGAAGCAGGAACTCGAGAATATGTCTTAAACTATTATCTTGAAGTTTGGAATGATACAAGCGAGGCTGATCATTCTCTGTTTTAATGTGATTCTTCCCAAAGATGTATATTGTATATGTGGAGAACATTATAATAACAGGAAGTGTGACAAGGAGGACACCGTACAACTAGAACAATCTTGCTCAAAAGTTCCAAACAAAATACCTTGGACCCTTGAGGTACTCCCTTGGTACAAAAGTTGAACAATCCAAGGAAGGTTTAGTCATATCTAAGCGAAAATATGCTCTCTGACATTTTAGGAGAAACAAAGATGTTAAATGCTAAGCTTGTAGACACGCTAATGGATCCAAACGTGAAACTTGTACCCAACCAAAGAGAACCATATTCTAATCGTGTGAGATACACAAGGTTAGTTGGTAAGCTTAATTACCTCACTATGACTCGTCCTAACATCACCTTTGTTGTGATAGTAAGTCAATGTTTAAACACTCCTTGTCAAAACCATTGAGATGCAATCCTATGGATCTTGAAGTATGTTAAGAAGACTCGAGGAAAAGGCCTCATTTTTTTGAAAATAAGGGAAATAATCAAATATTTTAAGGCATTCTAACATTGACTAGGCAGGGTCACCAAGTGATAGATGCTTCACTTCAGGGACTTGTGTTCTTGTTGAAGGTAATTAAATATCATGGAAAAGTAAAAAGAAAATATTATGACAAGATGAAGTGAAAAATCATAGCACAGGGCAATGACATAGTCAATTGTGAGCTCATGTGGCTAAAACAACTCCTAAAAAAGCTTAAATTTGAAGAAAGTTATCAATTGCACCATATATGTGACAATTAGGCAGCATTACACATTACCTCCAATCCTACCTTTCATGAGGACCAAACATATTGAGGTGAATTATCATTTCATAAGAGAAAAAGTGGAGTCTAGAAAAATCACCACTAGATTTGTCAACTCTAGTAAACATGGCTAGCATATTCACCAAATCTCTAAATAAACCAACAATCAATTATATTTTGCAGCAAGTTGGGCATATACGACTTATATGCTTCAACTTGACAGGAAATGTTATACTTATAGAAATAAGGAGCAGATCCTATAAAACCAACTGGTTGCATGTTGGTAGCCTGCTCAAGACTTTTACCCAGGTGTATATACTGTGTTGCTTCTTAATAATCCGCTTCACATCTGTTCTTTAAACAGCTTGGCTGTTTTTTCTTTGTGGAAATTCTCATTCCGAAAATCTGGTGCGTAGGTCTCTTGACCAGTTCATGCATGGCTTTGTTTAAAAGCAAATTTTTGTGCCAATGTGCAAGTACAACCTGCTACACCATGGTGCATTTGGTTGGATCTTAACTATGATATGTTTAAGGAGGCTTCTTCTACACAAAATTTGATTTGGGACAAAGATTAGGCATTTCAAGTTAGGGGTCTATTTGTCAAGGATTGGGAAGCTCTTTTCAATTGGGTTGTGTTGTCTTTTTTCTTATGTTAAGGAGGATAGGATCCTTATCCTCCCATATCCTTGTAATTTTTTTTCTTCAAATGAATTTCTTCTTTAATCCATAAAGGAAGAACATAGCTTAAAAATAAAATTTGCAGATAATACTAAGCTTTAACAAACCTGTGACATAAATCGGGGAAGCATAAGCCTGAGTATTTGTTCAAGGACTTGAGTCCCAGCTGATTCAATTGCTTGCTTTGGTATTGCTAGGAAAGGAAAAGGTATTTCAATGCTTACCTGCATTCCACATAGCAACCCAAAAAGACACTTTAACTGGAATCCAACATATATAAAATCACAAGAAAATGAAATAAATATCGAGTACTACCTCAATTATAGTGTCTGAGGTGAGTTGCTGCATCAAAGACTTATCATTATCAGCGTTACTATCACACGATATCCGGTTAACCATTAGAGCTGCATTACCATATTAAAGTATTGAAAAGGTATTCCTGAAAGTAGCATAAACCAAACAGCATGACACCCTATATTGCTTTCCTCGAGTACAAAAGAATTGCCTCAGCTGCTGCTATAAATAAGGAAGTAACATATAGTTTCGTAATTATCACAGTTACTGCTTCCAATGAATAGCCAGTAAGCTACCATCAAAAGCAGTACTGAGCGGAATAAGCATTGATCCACTTTCATACCATTTTAGCCATTCACATCGTAGTTGTTTTTTCAAACAATTTGACAAGACCAACACTTTCCAAGAAATCACATACATCTCAGCTCATATAAACAAGTTCAATCTGATATTTCTTAGGTTATGTTTGAATAACCTTCCCCATCAACACTTAGAGGAGTAAAACATAAGAAAGAAAAATAAAATAATTATTTTAAAGCTAAAATTAGTTTGTATACATAAAACCGGCTAATGGAGAAGTAAACAAGAAAATCTTTTATAAATTAACTTATGCGTAAACTAATATTAACTTGTAAAGTAACTTCATCTAAACACAGCTTTAACAATTATGCTGCATCTTCATACCATGCCCTCTGAATACTTTATAAAAAAGCATTAAGTAGAAAAACAAATTCATGTCATCCATTCAACACTTTCTTCATTTAGTAAATATGAAGATGTTATATATGCAAGGTTGTTGAACTTGAAGTGGACTTGACTCGCATATTCGATTCATAAACTTTGATAATAGTGTACTAGTCTAAATAAGATAAATCTAAATGATATATATATATATATATATATATATATATATATATATATATATATATATATATATATATTTACAAAAGAGTATGTTGTTAAAGTAAAAACATTTCAGAAAGTAGCTAATTTCTTCAACTAGTTTGAGTCCTAATAAAATATAGTCATTGTAGGGTTAATAAAGGGCAAAAATTACTAATAATTTCAAACTCCTTGACTCGAAAATTTATGCAAGTTTACACGAGTTTAAAAGTTCATCCAAGTTCATTCAGAAAATAGTTTGATTGCGTGATAAATCATTTTCTCTTGCTAGGATCGTAACTTAAGAGTTTCACAACCTTATGAGAGTATGAATTCATAATCATTTATTCTTAATGAATTCACGAACGGAAATAAAAAGAAAATCAAATTCTAACAGACATCTTTTATCATATAGATTTAAATTGGGCTCCATGATCAAAAGGGAAGCTGCAACATTGCAATTTGTAAGGTCCACACAACCCTTTGCAGCTGCATTCTGTGCTGTGTTTTCCCAATTTTTTTAATCAAAACACAATCCTAACAACCACACCACAACCTAAAACTATACACATTTTGACATGCATTTAACAAAACTCACCATCAAACTTGTCGTTCTGTGCAGCAACCATCGGTGATCCTTCGAGCTGTCACCAATCGTGAAAGCAAATAATCAAAATAACGAAACAAATGAACACGGTAGAAAACTACATTCAGTAACACATCCAATAAGTTTGACACCTTGCAAGACAAGAGCTTGATGCAACATCCATCAGGCTGCTGTTCCACCTTAACCAACAACACTGGACAAACCTCAAAGTTGAAGAACTTGAACCTATAAACGTAACACCGAAACGTATCGTCATTTACCCGTTCAATCCTCTCCGCGTCCAACACCGAGTACTGACTCGCCGGTAACCGCATGTACTCAACTGCACAGACAATAAAACTAAAAAAAATTACCGCTTTTTCAAAATCAAACAAATATATAGAAAACCTCATCTACTCTAGTTCTTACTCACACAATCTTTATCTGTGAAGTCCTTTCACTTTAAAACTAATATTTTCAATCTTTATGCATACATATAAGATCAATTTGGACAAACTTTTTCCACAACTTTAGGATCAACTTGTATTGTAGCAGAAGAGCAAACAACTATAGGAGAAGAAAAATTAAAATTAGTTTTTTCCATAAGTTAATAAAATTAATTTTTTTCATAATTAATTTATGGAGGCATTGTCATATAACTTTTCTAAATTCTCATTTCTAATTTAATCTGTGCATAATTTCTAAATTCTTATTTTTAGTTTAATCTGTGAATGATTTCTAAATTCTTATTTTTAATTTAATTTGTGCATAATTTCTAAAACTTTTTTAATTTAATATGTGCATAAACTTAACCTATGGAGAAACTATCTAATTTTGTTTTCCTTCTTATGTTAAGTATTTACTAAAAATTTGTCTGAACACAACCTGTATTTGTTTCACACAATTCAAGGTATATTCAGATGAGCTTCTACCTAAACTCTTCCAGAGAATAAAAAGTGGTGTGGATTTCTTTACAAACTAAAATTATGGTAACATCTACAAATAAAGCAATAATTTAAATAAACTACTCATAAAAAAATTGCAAATTAGCTTAATCTAATTTGAAGTTATGGAGAAGATACTTTTCAGGCAAAACTCCATCAATTATGTACTTAATCTACTGCAGATACTAAAACAGATTTATAGATTAATTAAAAGTATTGATTAATTAATATTGCTCTAACATTACTTAGGGGACGCTGCAGTTGGCGAACGGAAACGGACTCTTTACGGCGAGCGACGAACCGAGCCTTCTGCATTGGAGTGGCGGAAGCACGAAGCGAAGGGCGGAGGGATTTAAGAGCGCATTGTTTGGTGGAGGGAAATGAAATCGGAATGGAACGAAACAAGGAAGAAGAAGAAGAAGCCATACACCAAACTGTTGAGTAGAGATGGATAGAGATAGCACCGGGACGATGCAGCAATTGAGAATTATAGCGAATACGTGGCCACAAAATGTGAGCCAAGAATGCGTTGTCACGTGAGCCACGTGACCATTCCTTGCTCCGTTTTAAGGTGATTTTGGATGAGGGAAAAGGAATTACCGGGAAAGAGGAGAATTTGGGAATATAAAAAAACATTAGAAAACTTAAGTTATTTTGTTGAGAAGAATTTTAAAAATTAACTTTTTTTATTATTTGATATTGTTAATTTTTTTATTTAGATTTATTTTATTCTTATATTATATGTATGTAAAAGTTAATTTATTCTTTTATCTATTAATCTTAATTTTAAACTAATGTGTTTTAAAAATAGAAATATATTTTTATATTATTTTCTTCATTCTTAATTTTATATTTTATGGTTTCTAATTTCATGATCGTTTAATAAAACTAAATTTAGAAAGTTATATTTTACTATTTTTTTTAAATAAAATTATTTAAAAAATTATATATTTATTATTAATACAAATTATTTATACTGTCATATAAAAAATCATTTCTAAAGAGTTATTTAACTATTTTATCAATTTGATTTGTTTCTAAATTATTTATCGTAAAAATGAAAATATATTTTAACTCTATAATTTAATATCTAATAAATTATTGTTTTAATTCGTAAATAACATTATTAGTTTCGCAAATTTAAAATCTTTATATCAATATCTAATTAATTATATTTATTTAAAATTAATTATATTTTAAATAAATAATTATTTTTAAAATTTTTTTTTTCTGTTTTGATTAAAAAGTTGTAAGTAACTTATTACTCTGGATTCTGGATTTTGGTTCAATCAAATCTCAATTTATTTAAAATTAACTCATTTAAGTTTTTTTAGTTAGTAATGTAGTGTGACACTTAGTGGTGTTAATATCACGTAACAAAATAATATCATATGTTATTATTAGTGGTGTCACGTATTAGTACCAAATGTCATTATTTTCTATTTAATTTACTTTTTATATATGTTTTTTTTATTAGTTCGGTCTCAATTTATTTTAAAATTAAGAAATGTTGTACTCTCTAAATTGGGAATAAGTTATTTCTATAAATGTTAAGAAAATAATTATTTTAGTTAAGATAAACAATCACTTTTTTTATGTTTGTTCTTATCTATATTATTAATAAAATATTTTTTTATCTTTAGTATATAATTGTTTTTTTTTTAGTTTTACTTTTTGAATAATATTTTCAAAATAAAAATAATTATTTTATTATTATTTTTAAGTGATTTATTGTCAGATGAATGATAATTTGTTTGATTTTAATTATATTTATTCTTATAAAGATGTAACATAAATATACAAGTTTCTAAATACCAATAGTATTATAGTAATTTTTTAAAATACCTATAATATTATATTAGTGTTGTTCCTAGAGCAAAAGCATTGGTCAGAAAACTATTTGTTATGATGTCCAAAATGGTAAAGTATACATGCTATGTATGTTTTCCAAAATACATAATAGAAGTCTACATGTGTCTAGTATAAGGTCAAACTAAAATCTATTAGAATTATCTTCATACATGCATAATCTATTACGAATAAATATGGCGCGAAAATTTTAAAAGTATTTGAAAATTGTCAAATTAATTCATTAGATAAATAATCTTATAGATTATAAGGTTAATCTATTAGGTTAATTAAAAACTGTTTCTCTAACTTCATTAAGTGATTGTATTATTGCAAGTGTGTAGTCTTATATGATAATTTTTTTTAATTAGTTTGTCAATTATGTTGTGTCTAGAGTTAATATTGACTGTGTTTTGTTAATCCTATAATTCTTTTGAGACATAATAGAAAAATTCTCTAGCTAAGTTTGCTAAAGTAAACTAGATGTAGATTCAAAAGAATCGAACCGGTATAAAAATCCTTGTGTTTATGTATTCTATCTTTCATTCACATTTTTTTATTATGTATAAACAATCCAACACTTGAGCATCAAATTATGTTGTGTTAATAAGTAATCTTTTAAAAAGTGATTTCGAAAAGACCAAATCAAGCTAAATGTTTAAATACCAATTCATTTCCTCTTGTTTAAGAAGATTGACCATATCATTTTAACAATTAATAGGTGATAATATTATAATTTGAGTAAGTTGTTATTTAAAGTAAATTTATAATTATGAGCAAATGTAATATTCATTAGTATACCTATATTTATTGGAAAAAAAAAATCATTAGATTACATGATTAATATTCACAATGGTGCATCAATCAATTCTCATTTAGAGATCAAATAACAATCTATGTTCAAAATGTGTTTGAGCTTATCTATAATATATAAAATTAATTATTATTTATATTTTATAATGAAGAAATTAATGTTTGGTTAAATGACATTTGTATCTTGATAACTGCAACTACATGTCAATCTCATGGTCTTAGTAATATTTGGTATTTGAGCAATGTTGATTGTCCTTTATCTATAAGTTTTTTTCTTTCTTGTAAATAGTTTTTGTTGTCTTTATAGTGTAGTCATTATCCTTATTCTATTTGTAACACTAATTTACTCTTTATTTTGTTTTTGTTGTTGTGTTGTGTTTTCATTTGTATTTTCCATTTATACGTATTTGTTGATATGTTTTCATATATAACAAAAGTGAAAATATGGTTATTTTTATTTCATTACATATTTTGTCCCTCGTTACCATATTTTATTTATAGAGAATATA
>Ga0214544_1001226_pt1 | contig 52362 bp, 27 predicted proteins | sample CNSS3metaG_FD_160074 | JGI IMG/M metagenome (GOLD analysis project Ga0214544, IMG submission 160074) | Root nodule microbial communities from cowpea collected in UCLA plant growth center, Los Angeles, California, USA - CNSS3 | ecosystem: Host-associated > Plants > Roots > Nodule | place: USA...
GTGTCACTTAAATTATATATAAATTCTCGAACCAAAGAGTTAATAAGAACAAGTTCTTGATTACCAAGAATAGAATAACCGCTTAGAATAAAGAAACAAATTATATTTGTGGAGAAGTGCAAAATCCCTTCTGCTAAGGTCTCTCTCATCTATTCATATTCAGCCACACAACCTTTTAGCAAAAAGGAAGTTAAATTTGAGTCCACCCAGGTTCGAACCCACACCATGCCAAAGTTAAATCAACTCTAAACCCTCAAGCCAACCCATGTTTCTTGCTAACACATACAATTCAAGCATTATCTCATACTGAGTGTGGCCCAACATATTATTAAAACTTTAATAACAAAATACACATAATTGGCATACATAGGACTCGAACACAAGTCCTCTCACATAATCAAAGTACTTTCCACCACTTGAGCTAGTACTTTTCCATGTCATACATAAAAGAAATTAATGTCATAAATGCACTAGCCTCCCGCATTTATTATTTAATTATTTATTTAATTAATTAAATTCGCGGGTCTTACAATCAACATTAGTTAAATGTCAAAGTTAGGCACAATCTGTTGTGTGCTTTGTTAAAAAAGAAGATTTCTAAGGTTCATATCATGTCATCTACCAAGAAGATGTGGGAACTTCTGCTCTGGGTCATGAAAGTTTGAAGGAGGTTAGACACAACAAGCTTACCTTGCTAAGGCATCAATTTGATATGTTCATAATGGAAGAGAATGAGTCCATATAATTTATGATTGCTAGACTTCAAACTCTTCTAAATAGACTACAATCTTTTGGAACCGTACTTAGAAATTATGATATTAATGACAAGCATGTCTAGAGCAAGACAATAATGAAAGAGAGAAAAAACACAAGATGTTCCATAAGAAGAACCTATTGACAACCTTGTTAAGTGTCAATTTAAGCCTAGTTTCAGCTAATAAGAGCACTTTTTTGGGAATTTTATTCTTCTTATTTTCTATTTTTGAGTCATTTTCATCCATTTTAATAGAAATCTAAGTTTTATAGAAAACATGTTAAAAAAAGTGTTTTATGGTGATTTTTAGTTTACTGAGTTTGGAGTCTTTAATATCTAGACTAGTATAGGTGGAACTTGGCTCTAACTTTGAGTTAACCCTCTTGAATTGCCTTAACTTGAGTTATAATTATGTTTTTAATTGGAGTTGAGAGGAGCTTTGAAGACATGATGAAGTTTGGAGAGTGACCTAAGAGCTGAAGAAGTTATTGAGCCAAAAATGTAAACTTCATGAGGAAACTAGCTTGGAGTGGTCTTAGTTGCACCTGGACTAGTTCGTGGGCTGCATATCAACATCAAGTTGTTAAAAAGTTTAAGAGAGCATAAGTAGTTACAGCCATACATTGTACCTATGAGTGTCTAGTATTCTCATATTCATTGTATTCTTTTTCTTTAAATAGATTATAGTAGGAAGAAGAAAGTGAGGGAGGTGGGTAGGTGAGGGAGGAGGAGGAAGGGACAAAACATTAAATTTTACAAAATTTCATAGTTTATGACATTTTCTCTCTGAGAATTGGGATAGCTTTCGTGAAGAAGAATGTTGGAGACCCAAGTCACAATGATGGAGGAGTCTTTAAGGATCTTCATAGTGATTTTGTTCTAAACTCAATCTCTATTTTTTCTGTTCTTAATAAAATTTTGTTTTTCTTTTACTGTTTCAATGCTCTTTAATATTTTCCAGCATTATTCTTTACTTTCCCAACATTTTACAACTTTCTTTGATCTCTTCTTGCAATTTAGAATTCACTCTCATGGCCTCCAAAATCAATTTTTCCGCCACAACCATTTTTCTGTCAAACCCTTTTTCACAAGATTTGGTTCGTGATTTTCACCTTTTGATGGAAATCATTTATCAAGATTCATGTTTTTTAGTTTGCCTTAAAAATCCTTTTTCATACTTCACAACCCAAATACTGTTTTTGAGTTTTAATTTCAATTTATGTCATATCTTGTTGTTTTTAATCATTTCCATCATTTTTAACATGTTCCCATTCATAGTTCTAGGATTAGAAGCAATAATCATAAAAAATCCAAAAAGTAGGTATTCTAGTTATTTTTCTCGCTACATGTTTTTCATTTGATCTCAAGTGTGATTTTTGTGTTTTCTTGATTTCAGTAGTGATTTAAGCATTCAAACATGTTTGCTTAATGTTTATATTCTTGTTGGTATCAAGTATTCATTGTTTCATAGCATTTTACCGTTTTGGACCCATTGAGTAGATTTTATGTTCACATGCATCTATAGAACTAGGCGTTTTTTAGTTTTTGCATATTCTTTCCAATTTTCTATTTTAATCCTCAATTAGCACTATAATATGCATGTTCATATGTTAAAAATACCAATTCATGCACATGATATCATAACAACTTGAAATCAAGCATAATTCCTTTTGCTATCAAAATCAAGGTTGACTAGCTTTGTTGCCAAATTTCATTCAAACAATGAATTTGTGTTTCAAGCATATTTGATTAGGTTTAAAAATTTCATTTACATACTTAGGTATATAGAAACATGGTTGGATCAATAACATTGCATCATACCCAAAAATCTGCATAATCATAGTTGATATCAAAAGTTATTTTGAGTGTTTGCTGGTAAATTTAGTTTAACTATTGATCTTGGGATTTTTTAGTTTTTGATTCAGTTTAATCTTTAATTTGGAATATTTAGTCATATATAAATGAGTTTAGACCATTTGCATTGCATAATTCCTAGGGTGGTTCATTCAAGCATTTTCTTAAACACTTGGTGAAACCTAGGGTTTCATTGAGACATTTCATCAAACAGTTTTCTATTTTGCATTTAGGCATAAAATTAGGATGACCTAGGACCTTGAAATCATTCATGGTATGTCTCTCAATAGTTATGCATATTCATTCACCATTTTAAACCTCTCACACACTCAATACGAAGAGATTTCGTCCCTTTCCCTTAAAAAGTTGTCAAGCGAATTGGTATGTGTATGTGTTCTATCTTTGTAGTTTTTGCATTGCTTCATTGACATATTTGCATTGTCTTAGAGTATATTTTTCATTCATTTTACTCCCTCTTTGTTTGTTTAGTTTTGAGGTGATCATAAACTCAATTTAGCCATAAAATAAATTGCATTTCCTTGGATTGACACCTTGGTTGGCTTCCTATACACATTAAGGGGGAAACTAAGAATTTTTGCTAATTCCTTAGGTGACAAAGGTGTTGACAAATCTCGAAAGATTTGGATTCTTCAAGTTTGGAGGCCGAAAAAAAGAAAGATCATATTGGTCTTAGGGTAGATGTTGCTAATAGCTCCATATAAGATGAATTTGAGGAATTGGTAGATTTTTCTAACCTACATTATATTAAGTTATCATTTAATGAAGTTATATCTAATAATGATAGAATTGTTGTTGCATATAAAGCTTTGAAGACGAATTTCAAAAATACTTGCAAAGAACTTGAAATGATTAAAAGTACAAAACTATCGTTTAATGGTGTCTAAAAATCTTTGTTTAGGAAAAAAAGATTGATTATTTATCTCTATTCTTTTACTTTCTTCTTGAACATTGCTTCAGTAATTCAGTTTGACACATTAGTCAATACTCATTAGCTTATTCTAATCTCTTATGTATTGTGCATGTCTCTCACTACCTCTATTTCAAGTGGTAGAAGGAACTAATTGACACTTTTTCCTTTTTAATGTGACAATGTGTCATATCAGGTAAAAGATTGAAAGCCAAAAAATAAAACTTGTTGTAATATTATTCACTTAATTTACCTGCTTAGACCGTAAGTAGGTCTTGGTTACATGTTCCTTTATTAAATTATAATTTTTTTCTATTAAAAAAAATTAATTTAGTAATCTTAAATCTAATACAATAGTTTTTCATTGTATAAGCTTCTACCTCAAATCTTGATCAAATAACTGATTAGTCGTTAAAATAACTTTTTTAAAATTGTTTTATTAATGATTAATATCAAAATAAATTGTGTACGTTTATGAAAAAAGTTAAAATTTGGAAGTTAAATTTATGCACTAACTAAAGAAGAGTAAGAGACTCGAGACTTCAACATACAATAGAGTTTATTTTATTAACAACCAAAACTAGGTTTTATTTTTTTTAACTCATAGTTTTTTTATATACTTATCTTTAGTAGTGTTTTGTATCTTATAATTTTTTATTTCATATAAAAATACGTAGATATGTTAACTAGAAAATATGAATCAGACTATTCAAAGCTCTATAAGAGAATAAAAGTTTAGGCTTTAATTGCATCATAAAAAGGATCTATGGATAAATTTACAAAAATATATAAGAAAAATGAATTAGAAAATACAAACAAATACTCTATAATGAACAAGATAATAACAATATTAATATAGGTGAAAGCAACAATAGAGAAAGAAAAGTAGTTAGTGATGAAGATAATTTTTATTCTCAAACTCATGATAACGAATAAAGTTGTCAAAATGGGCCTCCCAGCCCGGCCCGACCCACCATGGGTTAGCCACTTAGTGGGCTAACCCAACCTGACTCACTTATTAGCGAGCTAAAAAAATTTGAACCCAACCCGACTCACCATGGGTTGGTGGGTTAAACGGGTTGGCTCACTGACCCACTTAATTAAAAAAATACAATTTTGTTTTCTTAAGTCACAAATTAGAATTCTAATTAAAATCTAAATAAACTTCAATACAATCCAAAATAATGTTAAACTCCAATTCAAACAAAAAAAAAATACAAATTACTATCTAAGATCAAAGCATTTTTGTCACTTATCGATAATATTTTCATCTCTTGAAGCATCTTCTTTATCCTCATCTACAATAAAAAAGAATGTTAACTAATAATATTTAGAGACTAATAATAAATAATTAAATTAATCTCATAATACTAACAATAATGATATCATTTAGTTCAAAATCATGCAACCAATTTTGAGTTAAAATGAGTTCCTCAACACTTTCTGGAAGAATGGAAGAATGATATTTAGTTAGCACATGAGAACAAAGAAGAAAGGCAGACTCACTAGCAACAATAGTGATTGGAATGCTAAGCACGTCACAAGCCATCTTAGACAAGTTTGGATAACGATCTCGATGATCCCTCCAATAGCTCAATACATCCAACTTATAAAAAAATTTTGGATCAAGATTCCCTTCATCTAAATAAAGATCCAATTCATACCTTCCCATGTCATTAACATGTTGGCTCAAATAATCAACATATTCCTATGACAATATGAGAAAAAAATTAATGTCATTTGTAAAAGAAACAAGTTGTGTTGAATGGGCAACTTGAGAACTTAAATTGTTTAACTCATTTGGATTTAATTTCACATTTTCTTCAAACAACTTATACATGTTATCCTTTAAAATACTAATTTTTTCTTCACAAGTAGAATGATTAATCTTTGAATAACAAAACCAAATTGCTTCAAACTTCATTCGTGCATAAAGAATAACCCCAATAGCAAGAGTGTCACAATAGTGATTCCAATAGTTACTAAACTTGTTCATCATACTCAATGACATATCTTTAATCGTCGAATCATCACTTTTTGCATTTTCCCGCAACAAACATTCAATTTTTCAAACTTGCATGAAGTAGCGATTAGAAGTTGGATAAGAAGAACCCGAAATCAAATTAGTCATTACATAAAATGGCTTCAAGAACTCACATTTTTTCAGCCCTTTTCCACTCATCATTTGATGGATAATGAACATAATTTTTATCACGGATAGCCAAGCATCCAAAGGCACGTCAATATCTAATTGCAGTCTCAAGCATAAGATAGGTAGAATTCCATCTAGTAGCAACATCCATTCTTAAACCTAATTTGGTATCAATACCCCTTACTTGAATAAAACATTCTTTAAATGCAATTTTTCTTGCCTCTGATCCTCTCACATACTTGATACTCTCTCCAATCTTATGCAAAGCATCAGAAGCCACCCTTAATCCCTCTTGAACAATAATATTCAATACATGTGCACTACACCTTACATTAAAGTAATCAACATTACATATCAAACTACTTTGCAATTTCAATTGCTCATACAAAACTTTTTGCAGCACTTCATTGGCACTAGCATTGTCTAATGTGATAGAAAAAAAAATTTCTATCTATTCCCTAATCAAGTAATAAAGCAAAATTTTTTTATGTCAAATCATGACCAGTATGTAGAGGTTCCATTTCACTAAAGGCAATAATCTTTCTATTCAACCTCTAACTAGAATCAACAAAAATGACCAGTCAAACAAATAAATCCTTCTTGATTTATAGAAGCCCAACAATCAGATATCAAACAAATTCGGCTATGAGATTTACACATTGCAAGTTTCACCCTTTCCTTATGTTCATGAATTTTTTTTGAAATATTAGACACAACTATATTCCTACTTGAAACTCTTACTTCTGGATTTAGATATACAAGTAATTCTTTAATCCATGTATATTCAATAAAAGTATATGAAAGCCCTTGTTGAATAATAGCCATTGAAATAAGGTCATCTACAACTTTTTTGTCAATTTTCCTAGACCTTAATTTCCCAGTATGATCAATTATCATTTTTCCCACGTCATTGTCTTTTAATTTCTTTAGGATCACATACTTTGACAAATGACGCAACATTGATGACATCCCTACTTTTGTACCACCATAAACATACTCTACACCACATGCATTACATTTTACCTTTTCTTTACCATCTTTTATACCATTTTTTTATAAAATGATCCCAAACCTTAGAAGTAGTTTCCCTAGGTCTCTTACTTTCTCTATCAAAATCCATATCCTCATTCTCATTTTCTTCTATGGTTGGTGGCAAAGAATCATTCAAATTATCATTAACACATTGATCATGTATTGTTTCATAATTCATTTTGTTTTGTAATAATTGCATAATATAACATCATTAATCAATCGCTCAAGTCTAAAAGAATGGACTAATATTTTATGAAGTATGAACTAATATTTAACAAAGCAAAAGCTCATTATGACAAAAATGAATACGAAATGAAAAGTTGCAAAGTGCTTGTAGATGAGGCGAGTGTCATGCAGGGGAATACAACAATAAATACATGGTAAATTTAAATGTTTAACATACTTTAAAACTATAAACTTAATTATTTTAAATTGTAATAATTTTCTTAGTGTTCTAACTAAAAGGAACACCTATTTCTATCATGAATTAGTAATTCATAATTTGTGTATGGATTTCTCAGTCATAGTGAATTTATATTTTTTGTGATCCAACAAATTCACACATGCTCACTATTTTCTTTCAACCTTATTAATATGTAATAACATTACTTTTAGTGATTTTCCTTCTACTTCTGATTAGACACTCACACTTGCAGATGGTGATAAAATAGTTGAAGGATTTAAGTGTTATAGTCTCTCTTCTCTATAATGAAATACGACAACCAACCAATGAATATAAATTGACGAAGTTCATGTTTTAATTTCACCAAATACTTTGTCAATTTTTATTTGTTTATTCCCTAATCACACTTAGTATCGATCAAATTAACTTTACAATATTATAATATTGTTTATGCTTTTTAATATTCAAATATTAAAGAAGTACTTTGCTTGGACTTCACGGTTACACATTTTATCATCATTTATGTACGTCATTTATGTAGTTTTAACAGTGCAAGGTAAGCATACAAGCATTATGTACTTGAAGAATGGAAACAAAAAATAATGACCTCATCTTTTATTGAATGCAACATCTTTTTTCAGCAAACTAATTGTACCTTGGATTTGTTGTCAGGGAACCTCAGTAGATCAATATGGTACATGATGCAGAGCAAGAACCTTAATTGTTCATTAAACACTTGAACTGGAAAGAAAAAGAAAAATGGGGAAAATTACGATTAGGAAGAAAACATATGAGGTCATAAAGTGATTGCTTATATAATAAAAAAATACCAGAAGAACAGAAGAAAAAAACAAGCCGACAGTGAGTGAGGGAGTGAGATGCAAAGTTGTTTGTTTGTTAAGTTGCGATTGATGTTTGTCATTGAGTTGAGATGCAGAGTTACGCCAATCTCCTTACTATTTGTGGTTGAAGCTAGGTTTCCATTTGCTAACCCACCAACGTGTTTGACTAAAAAACGACACCCAACAATGTAAAGCCCAACATAATGTGTGTGACCATGCACCAACCTAGCTCACCACAGGTTCAACCCAGGTGGGTTGGATTCTTGGTAGGCCGGGTTGGCTCATGGGTTATGACCCAATTTGACAACTCTAATTACGAAGAGGAAATTGAGAGACTAAATGATGATTATACTCTTGATGAAAATATACATAGCCAATGGAAGAATATTGATACAAATTTGAGAGATTTATTACTAGAAAAAAGCCCTATTAAAATCATTGATATAGATTTCCTAAAGAATAAACATTCTAGGCACTTTTCTTCATCAAATTATATTCAAATATTGCAAATGGAAAGAAACACGAAAGAAGTTGATTAATTTATTCTTGAGATTTCGATAGAGTATTTTGTTTTTGTTGCAAATTATTTAATGTTGTTTCTTGTACAAGTAAACTAGATTGGATAAATCATAGTGTTAAGTTGAAGAGTTATGTAACGAATAAGCATATTACTAATATGAATGCATGGATCGATTTGGAAATGAGACTGGCAAAATATAAAATAATAAAGAAATATGTGCAAAAACAAATAAATAGAGATAGAGAACACTTGGGAAGTGTGTTGTTATGAATTATTGTAATTGTTAAAACTTTTGATAAAAATAACTGGTTTTTGTGAAAACAATGAAAAGATTCATCAATAAGCTAATGAAAATTTTTTAAGTGAAATGATCGTAGAATTTGATCTCATTATGCAAGATCATATTTATCAAATTAAAGATGATCAAATTCATAATCATTACCTCATGCATAACATACAAAATGAGTTGCTAAATTTATTAGCTAGTAAAATCAAAATAAAAATTATAAAAGAAATTAAGGATGCAAAATATTATTCAAATAACACTAACATTAATTTAACGAAAATAACTACATTAAATCTTTCTTAAAAAAAATAAAAAATTAATTGAATATTTAAAAAAATAAAAACTCAATTAAATAAAAAATAAATATAGCGAACAAAACAGACAAAAATATTAATTAGGCCTTTATATTAAAAAAACATAATTTTAATTTTAATGCTGACTTATAATTGAAGATGTGCCACTAGGATATGTCAAATTGTTGCAATCTCTCTCAAACATATTTAATTGTTGCAGTCTCTCTCAAACATATTTAAGAACTTATATCATTGTTCCAACTTTCTATTTGGATATACATAATTATTTTATAATTTTTGCATATTACTCAAACAACTCACTGATGTATAAGAATTTGAACATGCCGATACATTCCTCTGTTCACTTAGTTACAAGTGCACCCTTTTTTTTCATTGCTATTAACTCTTTTCACTACTTCAATTTTGAATGCTTTATTATTGATATATTGCAACTTTAATGGATTGCAAGCAAAATCGGAGAAAATATTGATTCAAAAACTCATTAGTCTAGGGTACACTAAGTCTAGATTGGAATATAAAACCTACATTGTCCCAGTTTTTTTTTTTCCACTTGATTTAGCAGCCATGGTTTCTGGGTTATTGAAGACTAGAAATATTTTTACTGGACCGCACAACTATTGAAATAAATAGGTGTCTTTCGCTCGGGCAATTACTTCTTGCACTCCATCAAACCTCTTTTTCCACCCCATCAAAATACTTCCCAAAAATATTTTTTTTTAAAAGGAGAGATTTTTCTATTTTTTGAAAATATTTTTGGAATTATTTATTATATTTCAAAAAATAAATTCCGGAGATGATAGTGGGTGCAAGAAGTAAATGCCTATGCTCGGATTTCCTCTCCATGTTAGAAGTGTACAAGAAGATTTGGATTTTCAAACATTAAACGATTCAATAAATAAAATGCTCTAATAAAACTGTTTTTTTTTTCATTTATATTTTAAGTACTATTTTTGTGATTTATCCTTTTAAATATTAATATTAATTAAATAAATAAATCATTTATTATAAGTTGTTTTTTATCTATAAATAAGGAGAAAATAAAAATTATATTTTTCTAAAAAGTTTTTGTAACAAAACTCCTGTGGAAATTTTCTTACAAAATATTAATAAAAAAAATACTCACAAATTCAATTTTACAAGAAAAAAAATAATTGTGAAATTATTTTACAAGAAATTACGAGTTAATTTAGAATTAATAGGAAAATTATTTGCAAAATTTAAATTTATAATAGAAAGTACCAATTGATTTTTAAACAATAAAAATTATAATAAAACTTTTCACATGAAAATTTGTACATATATTTTTCATAGAAAATTTTACAAAAATATCTCACTTGAATTTTTAAATTCTGCGATAGTTATTTATAAATAAATTACTTATTGATCAAAATCCCTAAGGAAAAGAAAAAAAAATAAAAATTTCTGTAGACTTTTTAAAAACTATGCAGGAAAAGTAGTTAGTTTTCCTAACTTGGTTTTGAAGTGTTCCCTCAGATAATTGTAAATAAAAAGAAAGAGTTAAATATGTTTTTTTCTCTTAATTTTTAATAAATTTTGAAATTAGTTCATTTTGAAATTTTATACCAATTTAGTCTTTTCTCTTTTGAAATACGTGAATTTAGTCTTTTTAATCAAATTTCGTAAAGTTTATTTGATATTGCAAATGCGTTTCATACTAGGATTTGATTTAATATTAAATAAAAAATATGTCAAATAATATAAACAACTCAAATACAATCCTAAAATATGTATGAAACATCAAATAAACCGAACAAAATTTGATTAAAAGGACTAAATTCACTTATTTCAAAGTGAATGACTAATTTGGTCCAAAGTTTCAAAATAAACTAATTCCAAAATTTATTGAAAGTTAAGGGACAAAAATCACATTTAAAAGAAAATAACTGTAGATAAATAGTACATTGATAAGAATGGAACCCACTGCATTAGTGTGTCGTTATTATTGTTCGAGCTTAGTAATGATTTAATAAAATAATATGTACATTAATTAATTAAACGTTAAAAGAATTAAGTTTCATTAATACCATCTACTTTACTCTCGTATTAATCACCTTTCATCTACTCTGCTTCAACACTCGTCTACTCCTCTATCATTTAACATTCACTTGTCTGATGCATCCCCTACTGAGTGTAATTACATATAGCGATTGCTTTGTATAACTGCACTCAACCTTTATTAATCTCATCTATACTTATAATTTTCATTCCTTCCATCTATATTCTTCACTAACTATTTTAATTTTTCACTACCATTTTATCTTTCGCCTACTCCGTTACTCAACACGTTTTTTCTTTTTCTTTACACCATTCATCAAGTTTTTTACTTGTTATATTTTTTTATAGGTTCTTAGATAACACATTTTAACTTTTCAACATTTTAGAAAGTAGTTTTCGAAACATATTTTATTTTCTTAACATTATGAGAAGTACTTTCCGGAACATGGAATTGAAAAGAGTTTACAAAATATTTCTAGAGTATAAAAAAATGCTATGAAAATACTTCTTATACTCTTATATATTTTGTTTGCGTCGGAATATTCATTTAAATCATATTCTTGGAAGAAAACCTAGGTTATACACCATCAGAAGGTGAGTTGATGTTTTATAACTTTTCTTAAAAGTAAACACTAATACAAGGAAGACTTTTTATGTCAGTTAAAAAATATTTTCTACGTCAGTGTTGGAATTTTATAGATACAACTGGTATAGAAAGTTTCAACTTTCTATGTTGATTTTAGACACAACTGAAATAGAAAGTCTCATTCCCAAAATTTTCATGAAATTCTAATTTCACTATTGCTCGTTACCTTCAAACCCTCAATACCCTTGTTGTCATTCACTCCTTACTTTGCTTCCTCTACCTTTTTGTTGTGGCGTTTGACAGATGATATCATAAATCAATATATATAAAAATAGCCAAGTACCCATATGCTATCAGATAACTAATTTCATAAATTAGAATTCCCAATCTGGAAATCAAAAGAAGTGAAACAAAGCGAGGGAGAGGGAAAAAAGAAGAATGAAGGATAACGACGAGACTATTGTAGTGAAGTTTGAAACTTATGGAGTGTCCTTGAGATAGGAAATACCCAAACCCTAAACCTAGCGTTTGCGAGAGCACTAAGGATCACTAGCGAGAGCAACCTCTGAAAGAATGAAAGCGACCACCAATGAAAGCGACCACCAATGAAAGGGACACCAACATGTTAATGATAAAAAGGCACATGTTTGATTAAACTTCATTACCATATAATTATAACAAGCTTCTATCATTGCAAACATCCTCAACTCCATTATCTTCTCCATTGATGGAATCAAGGTATAAAGGTTCATAGCACATTGGAAAGAATGGAACTAAAAAGAATAATAGGAACGTTTGAATGGTTTAAATAAGTTGAATAGGAAGTGTTGACATGTGAAACTTGAATGATGTGTTTCATGAAAATTTGATGAAGCTTCGTTGAAGTAACTTGAAGCCATTGCTTTGGAATCATGCTTACATTGATGAAGTTATGAAGATTTGATGTTATGCATGTTGAACAAGTCTTGAACGCATGCCCTCCATATGGATCAATCATTAGAAAAGAATGCTTCATGTTTGTAATTCACATTGTAGACCTGTATTTGGTCTTTATAGTGTCTTTAATCTGTTGAAATATTTTTCAACAGGTTAAAATGTGTCTTTTAATTTGTTGAATGAATTTTCAATAGGTTAAAAGCTTAATTGTAGTAGTCTTAAGTTATGACTTATTCAATCAATTGATTTATTTTTTAATCGACTGATTTCACTTAAGTTAAGTGAAATCAACCTGTTGAATTTCGAAACAGTTTGACTATAAGTACTGTGATTTTCGAAAGAGAGGTAACAAGACCATTTTTTAGCGTGAAAGTGTTTTGGAAACCTTGGAATTCTCTCTCTTTCGTGATCATACCATTTGCAGCTGTTGAAGATTGATCTTGGATCAATTCTTGGAGCTTTTTGCTTGTGTTTGAAGCTTGGAGAAGGTGTTTGTGGTAGGTAGGGATGTGCTGCCATTGGGGTTTGATCTTTCTCAAGCTTTGTTTGTGTGCCTGATGGTTTTCCTGGTTTGTAAGGAGAGTCTTGTTGTGCTGTTGTGATTCTTGTGTGATTCAAGAGTCTTTTGTGTGTGTTTTTGCTTATTTTGAAAGTGTAAGAGTGTAAACTTTGTAAATCTTTTGAAATAGTGCAAAGTCAGACTCGGGTTGCCTTAACAAACTGGATGTAGCTTAAGTTTGAGTGACCAGTATAAAAATCTTGTGTATCAATCTTTTCTCTAATTCTTCTCTATTGCATTATGATTCAAAGTTTGAAGAATTTGGATTCAAACCATCTTTTTTATATTTTTGAGTGCTTTGGTGGCATCTGCATCATTGAGCATGTTTGTATAACTCGTTGAAACCTGTTTTGATTGATCATTTACACTGTTCGTGCTTTAAATCATAAATCTGCATTTCTGTATTTTTCCCAGTATTTCAGTCGACTATTTTTCTTATTCAATCGATTGGTTATACCAGTACAACGTATGTCTAGTAAAATCAATCGACTAACTCTTTTTTTTGATCGGTTGAAAGTATACTGTTCAGAGGTGTTTGCATCCAAACTTGGTGATTTTAATTTAAAACAGTTTTAAACCTTAAAAAAGGCATCCTATTTTTTAATTAGCCAATTCAACTCTCAATTCTTGACATTTCAACCATTTCAAGACTTACATAATAGATAAATTGTCATTGGCTTAATTTCTAAAACAAAATTAGCAAAATCAATTTAGGCCTCTCTAAGAAAGCCAAAATTTGAAGATCTCGGCAAAAGCCCATACAAAGATTAGACTTTCCAAAACCAACATCTTACTTTTCAAAATGTTAAGAAAACACAAACCTTTCTAAAAGTATTTTTTTAAGAAACCAAAAGTTCATAAGTAAAAGAAAGGGACGACTAAAAGAGTGAAAATTATTTTAGTTGAAGATAAATAAACTTGATTTTAAATTTATCTTTATGGCATGATGCTAGAAGAATTGCCGTGGGGTTGGAAGAGTGAAAGAATAAATGGGTTTAGTATATTCGGTGTTTGAGTGCAAAGAAATAGGAGTGTTTTTTTAATAACATAAAAATAATGATAAATATGTGATTTCAATTTAAATAAAGAAACAAAAGGGTTGCATATAACAGAAACGGTGGACTGTAAATAGTAGGAACCCATTATGACAGGGTTGGGATCTCGGGCCAGTTTCATTGGGTCTGTGTGTTCCGTTTGTGTTTCGGCTAAAATCATATTTTGTTTGCGAAATTGTAGAACTTGGATTAGAAACTTCAATCAATATACTATTTTTTGTATTTTTATTTTTATAAAGCTGTAGAAAAATAAAAATATCAATTGACTAATAAAACGTGCTATTTAATTTAAGTTGAAAAGAATCCGACCTATAAAATAACTTTTAAATTGATTCATTAATGATTAATCTAGAACGTTCATCTTAATATTACGAAGAGCATCACCTTACATGCGACTTTAGTTTTGCATCTATCGATATTAATTGATAGTTAACGTTAGATAATTTAAAAAGTTTTAGAAATTGATTAAATATGTTTAATTTTTTGTTTTAAATGACACAAACACAAGAGGACTCATTAAAGAATTATCATTAATGAAATTTATCACTCAATAGTAAATGGTTTATCAAATGTATATAATTTTCTTAATGAGCCTTAAACTAATTAGAAGTTTAGGAAGAAAAAACCAATTTCACATACTTTAAGTAGCTACTTGCTGTCTCATAAGTGTTTGTTTGCCGTGAGAAAGATATATATATATATATATATATATATATATATATATATATATATATATATATATATTTAAATTTAACTAAGAAATCATCTTTAAATAGTTATTGGAGAATGATAACTATGATGAATGTTTGGGTTAGGATTTCTGAAACAACCCAGAAGCTCTAACAGGAAGAGCAACTTTTTCTTAGAAGAAAGGTCAAAAGAATAATAAGAGAAAAAAACAACACAAGTACATATGAAGGTGTGTGATTACAGTATAAATATATAGAAATATATAAATAGTTGAAAAAAAACAAAACAAAAATATGCCCCACCCACACATAGATATTGACTAATGGTTATATATTTCTGCCATCATCAACCAGAAAATAATCCTCGGATACTTACTGATACCTAGTTTGTACCCTTTTTTCAATGCACTTGTTTTGCCTGTAATAAAAAAAAAACTAGTTGATATAATTGACACCAACAAAAAGAAAAAGACAAGATATTTATTATATATATATATATATATATAATGTAAAAAAAGGAGAGAAATATAAAGAAATGGTAATAAAATTTATGATAAGTGCTGTCACCATCCACATATATATCATCTCTCTTTGCATTACGTAAAAAGACTTAATATTAAGCAGAGAAGAGTATGCATATATGGTTTCATTTTAGGAACCCAATTAACATTAAATAAATTTACATTAAAAGTTAAAACAATATGTACATATACATTTTTCTATAATTGTCCCCAGGTTTTTTTTTTTTTTCTCTCTCTTTAATTACGTTGTATTATAATTGAAGCTTAAAAGCTGTTTTGTGGTATGTAATTAACAGAAATGAATGAGTTGGTGGGTCTTGAAATAGTACCATAAAATGTCTATTCGATTGTCTATTCGACAGCAAAGTATAACAGTTAGCACTCAGTGAACCTATACTTGATTGTACCATATCAGGAGAACTCTGATTAGAGTTGCACCTAAACCATTATTATCGTCTTTGACGGTTACCTAACTACAAAATGGACCCAACAAACACTTTCTCATCCACTCAATTAATCACCCTAATTCTTTATAGTACGGCTTACCATATCAAAACTAGCCTCTTCTAAGAAAAATATGTCCATCTTATTAATACTGTTTCAGCCTAATTTCTTCCTTTTCAAGTTTCAACTGAATCGTTCTAAAAGGCTTATCAGTGATATCAGAATCAAAAGTTTGTCTTGATAACAGATTAACATATTTTTTTCTTGGAATCTTGTTGATGGAAGGAAAAAGGAGAATAAGTTGTTATATGTTAAAGTTGAAGTAAACTAAAATGTGATGAGTTTTACCATAAGAAAACTGAGCAACCTAGGGATTGTGCATAATCATTTGTGTGTGTCAATCTTTTCCTCCCTTATCTTGTTTTGGGGTGGGGCTGAGGAAGGAGGAGTTACATATGGACAAATCCAAAAAATGACCCTACTGTAAAGTCTAGTATACAATTTGATGATAACATATAATTGTGAGTGTGAAACGATATGCGATTGCATTATACTGTTGAATTGCTCCATGGCTTCTTTGTCCTCACAGGAATGAAGTGAGTTCAATGAATATGGCGAACAAATTCGAAAAGCAGAATGACATTTTTCAAAGATGCGGAAATTATCCTAATCACCATGGTCCCTGGTTATCAGTGATGTGTATAAAATCGCAGACAAGGAACGAACAAACTCATTGATTAATACCGAGTGAAACAACTTGCATGCATGATTAGGTCTCTATTCTAGACCTAGGGTTTAAATTGCACTCTCCAACTTCAATTACGATTCTAACATAAAGGATTCTAAGATTTTTTAAATCATACGTGTTTGTGAAGCTAAGTCCTATCTAAGTAGAGATGAAAAACCTGAGTACCATGTTTAAGAAAATGACTAAACTAGTATTGTTTAGTTCGGGTGAATCTTGTCGAAAGATTGGATCTTATGCGTTGTGTTGAAAAGTTATAACAAGCGACAATTACTTGAAGTTAGACATGGAAGAATCTAGGTTGATTGTATTATTTTAACTAGAAGCCAAAAAGTTGCTGAAATTAACTGACACCAAGGAGTTACATCTCTTTGGAATAGGATCACTTAAGTGATGTATGCCGACTTTGGTGTCACTGTCATTCACAAACATCACCAATTGATCTTTTACAATTCATGCCGGGGAAGTAAAACCAAAGAATACTGAATTTTCTGGTTGTCACATTTTACCTAGGAGCAATCTTGGCGTCCAGAGGGTGCCGAAGAGGTCAAGATCAGCTACACTCACTTATTAATAGTTTATTATGAATTTAAATTCTTCGATGGATTTTTCTGTATTATTTTTCATTTGTATTTTAAAATACAGCAACGGGTCACTCATTTTAATGTTTTAATATATATTAAAAAGAATTTTAAAGTACTAACATATCCATATATTATTAATGTTCAGTAAAAGACAACACAGTAGACACTCAGTAAAGAATCTAACACATTTATTTTGAAGTGAACTTTTTAGTGAATGTGTTGTATTCTCTTCTTAATAGGTTGTTTGATTATATACTAATACAATACTTTGTGGTAGTTTTGTTATGCGGGAGTACAATTTTCTTAGATTTTTTGCTTTAAGTACAAACTCTAAGATTTTTTATATACAAATTATGTATTTGGATAATCTTGTAAGTATATATGTATAAGGGTTAGAGTATCCTAAATACTCTATTATATATGTATACATATTTTTTTTTGCCGACCAAAAAAAAAGAAAAAGAAATCGCTCATGTATAAGCTATTTTAATTCCAAACGCAATACACATATACACAAAAAATGCATCATATAAATAGTTATTGGAGTTATGCCTAAAACTGTGCACGTTAATACATGGGTAATTTCAGTTACTTTTGGTTTTATTAATAAGCAATCTTTTCCTGATTACCAAACTGTGTTTAGGACAGTTGTTTTAGAAACAAAGATGATTTTATGTGATTTTTTTTCTTGAGTTTTGAGTTAATCTCCTTATGTGATATTTAATATATTTTTCTTTTCAATTTTACATGATTTCGATATATATTGATGCATTATATTACTAGGCCTCACCTTTGTGTATTAGCGGCACCAAGATATCAAATTCTATTATATGTTAGATTTATTAGGAATGTAAAGGTGGGTTAAAAGTCATATATATTCAGTAATCATACAGTTGAATAGTACATAAAAAAAAAAAAACTTATATATGGATTGATACAGTCCTCTTAGTCTTTTTAATATATATTTTTGTTAATATAAAAAAGAAATATTACCACCTAAAGTGTTATTTACATAAAGCAAACTACATATGATCATTGAAAATAATTAAGTTATTTAATTTTAATTCATGAAATCAAATTTCCCATTTCATATACTCACAATTAATTAAATAATGTAAGTGGTTATGTTTAATAATATTGTTTATATTGTGATCATTATGAATATAATATATAAAATAACTCTCATCATGTGTCCAAGTAACAGATGAAATTGCAAACAAAATCTACTAAAGAGTTATTTTATGGTAGCCCCCACCTAGATATGTTACCAAAATCTCATTTAATTTATCTCTTTATACTTGTAACTATCCAATCGTCAACCTTATCTCTCGTTGATTTTTCTTATGTTGACCCGACAGGAAAATAACTCACTTTCTCTCAATCCCTTCAACTTTCTCTTATTTTAACTCTTAAAAAAACCCTAAAACCTCTTTGGTACTTGGGCCCTCCTCTTTATAACAAGAACAAAACTTTGCTTCCATTCCTCCCATTAATGCCAAGTTCAAAATAAATTTTCTATATGTTGAATATTCCTCCCACTTCTTTTAGTTTACAAATACTTTTCCAACTCTCTCGTTTTTCCCTTTCTCACATGAATTTTCTATTGTCTTTGTTTAATATATTTATAATTATTGATAAAAATAAATATAAATTTCTTATAAATCGAATAACAATATTAATAACACATTATAAATTAATTAGTAGAGTCAACTAAAAGCAACTGACGTTAAAACTTTGCGTCCCAAAAGAAAGAAAAACACTTAAAATATGGATGTTAACAAAGTAGCATCAGCTACTGCTAAGCGAACGCTAATTGCATGGACTAAGCGAAAGCTAATAGTATAAACTAAACCGACATTAATGATAGTAACTTAAAGAAATTATAATATGGGAGAAAAAAATATAAAATAGTAAGTGAAATGAGAAAAAAATATATATGAGCGAAAGAATATAAAAACTTTTATAATGGATGAAGAAAACGAGTGTATGTGGATCAAAATGATAAGTATAAATGATGGAGACGAAGGAAAAAATATAAGTCTAAGGATGTAAAAAAGATGAGTGTGGATGAAATGAAAAAATGTGGATGAAGAAGATAAATGTGATTAGATTATGAATGTTAATGGAAAAAATAACCGTGATTATATGTATATAGGAAGTGAAAAGAAAATTGTGGGTGGGAAAATTTATGATATTTAAATCTGGATCTTTAGATTAAAAATAATCTAGAGTTTGTATGAATAGTAAAGAATGTATACCAATTTAGAATATTTAAAATATATTACTTATCGACTAAACTAACGATAATTTAAATAAATAAAATATATTAAAAATAAATAAAATTAATGTAGATTTATCCATGCTTTACAAATATTTATTTAACAAAAAATTAAAAGTAATTTAATTTTTTAAAAGTTTTCTAAAATTAATTTAATTTTTTTGTGATATTAAAGTTGGTTAAGCTAATAACGTCATTATAAGTTAAAGTATTATTACTTAAAAAAAAAAAAACTATTCTGAACGTGCTTTTGTATAATTTAAAATATTAATCAATTAGATTAATTTATTCTCAATCAACGCCTTAAAGTATTGTCTATAATCTATAAGATTATAACGACAATAACAATGACATCCCACTAATTAATACATTTTCTTAGCGAACTATTTATTATTAGAAAATAGTACTTATTTTATGATCCACTAAATAGAGAGTATAAAACCTAATATAGGGTCCACATAATTTAATGAGAACTATCTGAATATGACTCCATTAATCCCAAAAAATATATAATGGCAATACCTAAAAAAGACATTATTAGCATTTCAATTTCAGCAAGTAAAATGTGTGTTACCAAAATAATTGAGTCAAACACTAATAAATATATTCGTTGACTTAGGCAACTAAAAAGAGTTCATATCCTTATAGTCATGGCAAATATTGTTTTTCTTTTTTTTTTTATGATTTTCTATTAACAAGGGTTGTGTTAATATTAATCTCTCACCTATGGTTGTGTTCTAGGAGGTTGGTAGGCGATAGATTTTATTTTATTGGCAATAAAAAAAATATTAATAGAACAATAATAGGGTGTTTCAGTTAAAAAAACATTATACATTATGTATAAAAGATAACAAACATTGTTAAATGCAAAAATATTTATTCTATCACAACATTGTTAATCAAAATCTCAACATTGCATTATATGTTTTTGTTATCATTCACGCAGAGTCAAATTATATAGTCTATGAATTATTTCTCATTTTCTTTATGAACAACAAACTATTCTTATATGATGCATACTAAGAAAATTAGTTTGTGTAGAACCTTCACTTCAACCTGCAATATAAAGTTATCGACTTTATAGTCGGAGAATGATTAGAGGATACAAGTAATATTTTTTTTTGGTTAAATATATTTTTGTTTCCTTAATTTTCAGTGAATTTTGAAATTAGTCTATTTTGAAACTTTGGACCAATTTACTCCTTCATCTTTCGAAATACGTGGATTTAGTTCTTTTAATCAAATTTTGTTAAGTTTATTTGACATTCCAAATACGTTTCATAATAGTATTTGACTTAACATTAAAGCAAAAATGTGTCAAACAGTATAAACAACTCAAATACAATCCTGAAATGCGTACGAAACATCAAATAAACCAAACAAAATTTGATTAAAAAGATTGAACCCACGTATTTCGAAAAATGAATGACTAAATTGGTCCAAAATTTCGAAATAGACTAATTACAAAATTCACTAAAAATTAATGGACCAAAAACATATTTAACCCTTTTTTTATTAATAACAACTAATATATAAATAGAAAAAAATAAGAAATTAAAGATGGTTCAATCCATGTAAAACATGATATAAAATTTAAAAGAATTGTTTGGAGGTCCCAATAAACGTATGATACATGAGCATTATTGGTGTTTGTTTCATATTTGAAAGATATAGGTTTCACAAAGACTAATTTATACATGTGATCGATGAAGATGCACATGACAATGGCCCTTTTGTAGAGAAGACAACAATGTCTTTGGATGTGTTGCACTTGCAAGTGCATGAATGTCAAATGAAGTCTTGGAAGATGGAAGACAAGAAACATAGAATTAGAAAACTTTTTTTACATTGAATATTTCTGGTTTTCTTAAATTAAAGATAAAAATGTTTATGAAATTGAATTAGGTTTTTGGAGTTTATCGAAACGTAGAGGCTTAGGATTCTTTGGTAGCGGGGCATGCATGTAAGCTGAAAAGCAAACATGCAAAACTACAGATGAATTCATCACATCATTCATCTTTTAGTCCATCAATTATTTGCAAACATTACAGGCAGAGAGACCCGTCAAGTCATTTCCATTTGAAGTCCCTAACCAGAATTATCTATGTTTCCATTTTCTTCTTTCACTTTCCTTTTACGCTATTCATTTCTTGTCGTCTCAATCACAACACAGAAATTACATCTGCACAACTGTCTTTATAATTAAAAGGAAAATAAATGTATAAAATATGATTTTTTTTTTCATAAAGACAAATTCTTATTAAAGAGAATATGTACAATATTCTTGCCCATGTTAATAATGAATCTTCATGGGAGTTCACATATACGTGAAAGCCACAAACTTTATGGATGCACTTCTATAGGATTCAAACTACCAATAGTAAGTAAGAGACACCCATGTGGCCATGTTCTAACTCTTATTAGCAATGTCGTTTAAAGTCTAAGTTAAATTTATGAAATCAATTTTAAGATAAGATTTATAAATATTAATATCAAATCTCGTTAAGATATGTATCACATAACTCTGATATCATTTAAGAAATGAGTTTAAGTTTAACTCGATTTTATAAAATCAACTTGTATTTGCATATACTTACATACACCGGCGGACCTAGGTTATGACCAGGGAGCCACGACTTCTCCAAAGTTTTTTATTTTAATTTTTACATATATTTTTATATTTTTAAAATTATATTTATATATTATTTATATTAAGTTTCTCTTATAGAAAATTATAATAAAAAATAAATAAAGATAAAATAAAAACTAACTTGATAAAGACCTTTGTTATAATGAAAGAGGTTAGGGTTATGTCTCTAACTATAAGACATTTAAGAATAAAGATACTAACAAATGCATTCTCATAGGATTTCTCACATAGAGACTGAATATAATGCATTTTCATATGATCTCTCCAAAATTAAGTTTTTTTTTTTTCAAATTATTATGAATCCTAATTACGATTTTAAGAATTCTTTTATGAAATCAGCATAAACTCTAATTATATTTTTCTCCAAATTTGTATAATCCTAACTTTAAAAATTTAGAAATTGTGTTTATTTTATGATATAATAGTGAATGATAGTCATATTTTTTTTTATTCTATACTATCATGTGTGATTGTTTTGTGTAGAGAAGATAAAAAGAAAAAAATGAAGAGTTTTTTTATACAAATAATAATAATAATTTATATATAAAAAATCTAATTGGTATCCTGAATTTTTGTTCAAGTTCTGTCACTGCTTATACATTATAAATTCACACATTATAAATTCACCTTATATTTAATTGATATGGGAGCTCCAACACAACTGATTCTACATCAATTTGTGTTAGGGACAATCATTTGATTATTAGTCGTAATTGCGTACAAAAGGAAAAAAAAATCCAAATGTACTATAGATATGATTACTAGAGAAAACTCTCATCTTATGATGTCCATTTTGTAAAGCAAAAAAAAAGGTTTTAAATTTAAATTTTGCTAATATCATATTAAAACTTATTGCGACTATTATTGTTGAATTTATACGAGCATCGCAATACCATTTTATTAATCATGCAAAATTTACATCTAACATGTTTAACACTTGATATGAGGTGTGTGTTACACAAATCTCGTATAAACTATTTATATGACCTAGTCAAAATATGAGTAGGGGATGATTCTCATTTTACAATCCATTTTTAAGGGTTGGATTACATTTAAACATGAATTTTAAGACAACATAATAGTTTGTCCTAAATTCAATCAAATCATTATCCACTATGTTATCAACAAATCAACTTTTTCTTTAACAAATAAAATATATTTTCTCTTTAATAATGTGTAAATATAACAAAATGATATTTTTTAAAGTTTAGTACCAGAAAAACACTTATTGCTAAGGAAACTCTTGTGGTCAACCCTTAATATTAAATGCAAGAAATTGACCTAGTAAAAAATTACTCCAAGTTAAAGCTAATTTCAACCTGGCCCAAAAGATAACATAATTAATTAACACCTTTCCTTATCAACTTAAGTTGACTAAACCTGGCCGAAAGAGTCACATTAACACCCTACATGTTCATCTAATCAAACGAAGTTGTGTTAAAGTTTAATTAAACCTGACCCAGCTTGTTCATCTAATCAGATTAAGTTGAACTAAAGTATAATTAAACCTGACCCAACTTGTCTATCTAATCAAATTAAGATGCATTAAAGTATAGTTAAACCAGACCCAACTTGTTCATCTAATCAAAATTAGTTAAAGTTAAATTAAACCTGACCCAAGTTGTTTGCCAAATAATACTACATGTTAAACTAAAGCTAAACTCAATCTGACCCATCAGGTCATATTAGCACCCTACTTGTTCATTTAATCAACTGTATTGGATTAACGTTATTACATTAAATTAAACTGTGTTTAACCTGACCCATGTAGTCAAATTAAAGCATACTTTTGAATCTAATCATTCTAATGTGTTGATACTGAAGAAGTAAAGATGATTTGTGGCACATCATCTAAGAGTAGGGAGATCAAAGAGAAACAATAAAGTTGACAGATTAGGGAGATCACTTTCTATTTGTAGGGTCTTTGAATGACATCAAACGAATATTTTCAGAAGTAGTGGGAATGAAAGTAATTTTGATTGACATGCACCTCCATGGCTTTAGCTCTGTACAGGGCAAAAGAAATTTTTTGTTACATGCACCCTCTCCATATCCATTTTTTATTCTGACACAAAACTTCTAATTTTATTAGGTTTAGACTTTACAGTCAAGCTAAGCATTTTTGTTTTAAATATTTATGGTGAAAAATAATTATATTATCAGCCAGTTATCCAGAAAAGTAAAGGCCTTACCATCAGTGTAATATTTCACTTTGAGGGTAATCTTAAAGAGTGACAATACAAAAAAATAAAAATAAAAAAAGATACAGAAGAATTTTGATAGGTAATGATTTTGTGTTTTAGCATAAGCTAAAAGCGGACACTACCAATAAAAAACCCTAAATAATTTTTAGCGTCGGATTGGTGTCACACATATGTTAGACTTAAAAATGATAGATACTATAATTCCTTAACATGGGCTTTTAAGGACTGACTCTAAGTAACGACTACTAAACTAACCTTAATGCACTTTTATTGTGGACGAAGATGAATAGGAAAAAAATGAACGTAGACAAAGAAGATGAATGTCTATCTAAGATTTGAGTATAAATGGAGGAGAAGAAAAGAAGGATGTTGATGAAGGGGATAAGGAAAAATGTATGAAAAAAATTTGTGTGGACGAAAGAGATGAATGTATGAATTTGGGTGAGAGAGATAAGTGTGAAAAGATTTATGAATGTGAATAAAGAAGATGAATATCCGTGAGGGACCTACATATACACCAGGATGGGCAATCGTACCCCCTGATTTTGTTAAAGTTATTACTAAGTATACGAAAATAAATTATTTTGCCTCCCTAAACTTATATATTTGTCCTCCTCAGCATATTGTCTCCACTGACTTAGGATCTTAGATATGTCAATGAATGTGATAATATTTATATAAAAAGTGAGAGAAAAATTTATGAGTGAGGAGATTTGGCATGTGTGAATTTGGAAATTTAGATTAAAAATAATATAAAATTCATATTCGTGTTGTCTCGAACACACAAAGATTCATAATTCAGAACTTAGTGTCAGAGTAGTCGACATTGATTTAAATAAATATAAATACTAAAAATAAATAAGATTAGCGTCAACTAAGTCGACAATAACTTTATTTATTTTTAGTACTTAATTTAGTCAATTAAAACAACACTAACCTTTTTTATTTTTAATATTTATGAGTTGGTGTTGGTTAATATTTATTTTAGTTGGTGTCAACTGACGCTGATCTAACATTAAAAAAATATTTATTTATAAAATAACTAAAAATAATTTTGTTTTTTTAATTTTTTTTAAATTAACCTTTTACGTCTCATTAGAATCAGTTTAGTTTATTCTATTAATGTGAAACATTAAGCGAACTTATTAGCATCGGCTTAACCAATACAATTTGAAACTAATATAAATATGTATTCATTACAAGAAGTTAAAAATAATTTTACACCTTTTAATTTATGAGGTATGAGGTATTTACAGCGAACAAAATATTATATGCACACATAGTTAGAGATCATTGGATTTTTTGTCTTAGATTTTATAAGATGGCAAGATAGTTTGAGATCCACTTCAAATTATATTTTCATGTTAGTTGGTGGTGTAGTTTTTTGGCATAGTGCTAAGAAAACCCTTACAACTTCATCCATTATGTTGTAGAATTTGTAACTTGTTATGAGGTATCAAATAAAGAATATGGTTGAGGAATTTTGTCAAAGGATTGTGCATTGTGAAAAGAATTGAAAGATCACTTAAGTTATACTATGACAACAAATAAGTTGTATTATATTCTAACAACAATAAGAGTTTGAGAAAGTCAAAGCACATTGACATAAAGTTCATGGTTATTAAAGTAAGGGTACAAAGTGGAGTTTTCCATAAAACACTTAAGTACAAACTTCATGATGACAAATTCTCTTACTAAGGGACTTTTGTCCAAGTTCTTTCATGAGCATGTTGCTCATATAGGTGTTTTATTGTTTGAGAAATCTCTAGTTTAGTGGGAGTTAGTCACTTTTATGTGTTTTTTGTTCTATATTTGATTTTAAGTGCATACATTGTCTTTGGACATATTTTGGAATTATTCAGAAATTACACTTTGTATATTAAGATTATTGTATTGATCTCATTGAGATAAAGTAAGGACAAATTGAAAATAGACGTGTACAAGTTACCTTCACTAAATTTTCATATTACACATTTTATGATGAGTCCATGTCGTTTGGTTCTATTAGCATTAGTGATCATTGTCAAGTTTTGTTACGATTAATTTAATGAAAAATTGTTTTGGTTCTATATGTGGATATAACCAATGGATAGATCTTTTGAATATGATCAAGAAATAATGACAATTTTGAGCTAATAAAGTCTAACACATTTATACGACCATTATATTATTAATCAAAGTATTAACGTGATCTAATTAATTAAATCTATGGCTAAGAGGATAACATGAAATGTTTATTGTGTAGAGATCATAAGTAATATTCTAATTTGATGAAAAAGTCAAATTAGAAATATTGAAATTAAGGAAGTAAAGGGTTATAATCCCCATCTCTCTGAGCACATGTTATTATTGCCAACCACAGATCTTAGAAGGTTTTCAGGGGGGCCATGACCCACCAAAATTTTTAATTTTTTTTTTATATTTTAAGATTGAATTTTATTTATTTTATAAAATATAATATTTAGTGCTAATAAATAATACAATATAAAATTAAATACAATAAAAAATAATAAAATATATTAATATATTAATATATTTTTTTATTCTATCTCATCTTAAGATTTTTACATATTATATTCATTTACTATTATATCTATCTTCTTTTACTTTTTATTTCAAAAAAGAAATAGAAAGTTATATACAAATTCGTTCTCGTCAGTCTCATTTCTGAGTGTCTCTTTCATTCTTCAAGATAAACAATGTAACTCTCTTTTTTCTTTTTTTTTCTTTCCAATCATAAAAAAAAAAAAAAAAAAAATTTTAATATTTTTTTTTTTTTTTTTTGTTAAAAAGTAAAAAAATAATTATAAAAAAATTTATTTAAATTTTAAGCATGCCTTAAAAAATTATATTTTCGTGACTTACCATGTATAATAAAAATGAAAAATAGTAAGAATAAAAGTTTTAAGCTAAAACACAATTTATTCATTCCCATAAATGAAAAAGGTTGCACTAAATTAGTGACAAAACCTATTCATTGATGTAGCAAAGAATAATAAAAAGTAAAAAATAAATAAAAATTATTAAAGTAGCCCCACAATCTGTGCGAAGAAGTGTGGTGAAGGATAAACATCACTTCCATTAAACCAAACCCTATCTTCTCTTATTTTACTATTTAATTATTACTTTTTTAATTGTACCATTCCACGTAATTTACTCACAACTTTTTAATTTTTCTGTATTTTATCACCCATTTTTTTCCTCCACATATTAAGTTAGTTTAGTCATGTTGGAAACAAACCACGTTATTCTAAAATAAAATTATGATAAAATAGCATCTTTTATTTTGTTATATATTTAATAAACGAGAACAATAGGTAAAATTGAAAAATATAAAAGAAAAAGATTAAATGATAAAATTCACAAAATAAAAATAATCAAATAGAAAAATGTACGATTATCACTTTTTAAAATATAGACACAAATTGCTGATAAAATATTTAAAAAATATTTTATTCATACTGATGTTTATACAATAATATAACAATAATGATGATGACGTATAACGAAAATAATATATAATTTACATACTATCATTTTTTTCGATATTTTTTACATCAATAAAGAAATGACAATATTTGTATAATTTTTTATTAAATTATTTAAGGGTTAAATATGTTTTGTCCTCTAATTTTTAGTGAAAATTGAAATTAGTCTCTCTTCAAAATTTTATATCAATTTAGTTCCCAATTTTAAAAATTTGTGTATTTAGTCATTTTAACCATATTTTTTTAAGTTTATTTAACATTTTAAACAATTTTCATGATAGTATTTCAGTTATTTACATCATTTGACTCATTTTTACTTTAATGTTAGCTAAAAAACGAGTATAAAACGTTAAATTAACTTAACAAAATTTTATTAAAAAGACTAAATTTATCTAGATTTTAAAGATGGAGGACTAAATTAGTTTAAAATTTCAAAAAAAAACTAATTTTAATTTTCACTAAAAATTAAGAGACAAAAATATATTTAATTCAATATTTAATAATGATGCAGAATTTAGAATATGTGAACAAACATTGTATATTCGGTAATAATAGTAATATAATTTTCTTACCAACGTAACTTATGAGTATTTGAAGGATTCATCTTTCACTGATTTAATTGGGTTAGAATATAAAGAAGTGAAAGATTGTTTTCACCCAAAATGGAAATTGAAGCATACTAAAGAAGATTGAATTTTGGGATTGACATGTGGAATTTATTGATTAGAATAATGTGATTGTGAATTGTAGAGAAGAGCACTTTGGAATTTATTATGCAGAAATAATAATTGAAAACAAGGTTAACCAGTTGGATAAGGACATGCATGGATCTTCCAAAATCTCCAAGTGAAGCACAAAGTGTAACTAAACCACTTATGTTTTAGTGGCTTAATGCCTCCAATGGGTCCTAATTCCACTACCCTAAACACAACAAAACAAACAATTCTTTTTATGGGTCCATAATGTTTTCCCATCACTATCTAATGTCTCCAATATTTCTTTTCTACATTTTTAAAGTAATACAATACATAAATTTTAAATTTATTTTGAAAAAAAGAACTGACATCACATTTCTAGTCCAAGAGTCAAAATTAATTAATAAATTAAAAAAATAAATTTTATTTGTCAAAATTTAGTGAACTCATGGATCGAGCCTTAAGAAACTTTGTTATTGGGTTAGCCATACACTTTACATGTTTCTAGCGATTCCCGTGACATTTTCAAATGATACAAGTTTTGGATAAGAATTTACAACACACTATAATGACCTTGTTGACGATCATTTACTCCGACAACATTTAGGGTTCCCTGAACAATATAATATCTCACATCGGGTAACTCTTTAACCCTCCCCCTCTTACTAAGACTACGTAATGTTCTTGTAAATTACGGTCAATATCAGATATATTAGCAGTAATTTCAAATCCAGACATACTTCATCCATTTTGTCATTTTTAAAATAAAAGTAAAACGGTTTCACATGAAACAATCATGAATATTTTTAGAAAAATAATCAAACACCAATAAAAATAAAAGATGAGTCTGATAAAAAAATCTAAGCCTATGAATTTTTAAATATCCAAAGAGATATAATTTTAGACCTACACTTGTATTCACAAGGGAGAGGCATTAAAAGATCAGCATGATGGATCCAACACTGTCTCAAAAGAAGAATCGATGGCTTTGCCTTTTCTTTTTCACGTTACGGTGTAAAGCGAAAGGGTTAAAAAACAACCACTGACCCTCCTTGTACAACACTGTTCTTCCCTTTCAATTTTTTAGTTTTATGTCTGTAATACAATTTTCTTTTTACGTATCATGATTATATTTAAACAAATATAAAATATCACTCTTCTCACTATATTTTCATAAATAACAGTATTTTTTGTTATACTTCCATGTATGTGACAAAGGTAAATACAAAGAAAGAAAGAAAAGTGTGGAGGGGACCAATGGTTGGAGTTTATGAGCTGACCAAGGTTACTTTCTTGCATCCTCATATCCTCATTATTCAGTCATCAACATTGTCTCTTGCATTCTATGAGTTGGCTACCACTCACTTCATATACAAAAAACCATTTTTTTTTTCTTCCAAGTTTCATTTTTTGAGGGAGGAGCTGACAGGGATTGGGAAGTGGAAACTAAGATTCACTTTCTCAAAACCCCAGAAAAAGAAAATTCAACATAAGTTTCTAAGATTTGCTTTCTCAATTCAGCAATTGGGTCTCTCATACCATGATGTATTGATTGGTGAATTGATGACCTGATTGCTACATCATAGCAAGTTCTTAAAAGTTGGATTTTTAATGTAGCCAGATCAACCCCATCACACGCTTTAATTTTCATTCCCTTTTCCTTTTTTTTTGTGTCTTTTTTTAGATCACTCGTGACGTAATTTGTGCAGAAGAACCAACCACCCCCCATCTGTTTGAAAGATGATTCCTAACTTCATCTTCTGATTCAGCATAACTGTACTGAAAATAGCTTTTCTTTTTTTCTTTCCTTGACTTAAATGAATGATGCTCTAAATAAGCAAACTTTTGGACATGCCAAAGTGAACACGTGCTGCTACAATGTGTTGTTCTGATTGCTAACATCAATTGAACTGTGTTTTCAAGCACCAATGGATCGAATTGCCTAAAAATAGGTTGCTCAGAAATTTCTTTCTCCGTTTGTGCAACATGTTAGTCACATCTAGTGCTATATTCATACATGCCATGTTATTTTTTCATTGTTTTCGTCACATCAGTTAATTCATCTCACTATGAACACAAAGAAGTTACATAAGTACAATTCCTGTGAGTGTCTAAGAGATGTGCCTTTTTTCTGCAAAATCATTCAGGTGTCCTTATTCAATAATTTAGCCCTATGAAATAGATGGTGTATGACACAGTACAGTGGCTTCTATGGCTATATATATAGGGCTTAATCGTGGTTATTTGTCTCTCTTTTTTATAATAGAAATTAAGTTCCATTCATGACACCCCACCACATTCTCTTTTTCAAAATCCAGAAAATAAAAAAAAAATGAAGGTACACTCAGCATGCACATTGTATCAATTTATTCTTGCCCATGATTGGTATCTATAATTTGGTCTAAGATTACATCCTATCATCCAAATCTGATTCATCAGCAGCTCTGGTGGACTTGGTTTATGAATAAACAAAACAACAAAGAAAAAGCTAAAGGCAATGGAGCTACTAGGCTCAAAAACCGACAGAACACAAACAAAAGGGAAAAAAAAAAATTAACTGGGTTGTGAAACGGTCCATGGTTATAAGCATTTTCTATCCAAACACTGCTTTTACTTTTGCTTTTTAAAAGCTAAAGATGACACCAAAGTAGTGTGTATGTATGTATGCTTGTGTGGGAGAAAAGAAGAGAGGGGAAAGAGAAGAGAAGAGGACATAGGATGCTGCTACACTGTTACCTCTGAGCTCTTAACATTACAACACATAACACTTCTCACACGCACTCTTTCTCTTTCTCTCTCTCTCTCTCTCTTTCTCTCTCACCATCTGCTACTTCATATTCAGCACAACTCTATGATATTGCTATTATTCCAACTGCACTTCCTTAACTTGTAAGCCAGTTATCCCAAAAATGGGAACTTCAACTCTTGGCCTTGTACTTGTACCACTCCTTTTGTGCTTTGCTTCTGTTTTCTCTCTTCCCATGTCTCTGAGAAGGCAAGCCTCTATCTTGGTCTCCCTCAAACAAGATTTTGAGGCAAACACTGATTCTCTCAGAAGCTGGGACATGACTAATAGTGTGTCCCTTTGCACTTGGGAGGGCATTGAGTGTGACCAAAAGAATAGGTCAGTGGTGTCATTGGACATAACCAACTTCAACCTTTCTGGCACACTTTCACCTTCCATCACAGGACTCAGGAGCCTTGAGAGTGTTTCACTTGCTGGGAATGGCTTCTCAGGAGGGTTCCCTAGTGATATTCACAAGCTGGCGGGGCTGAGATTCCTCAACATATCTGCCAATAAGTTCAGTGGAGACATGAATTGGGAGTTCTCTATGTTGAAAGAGCTTGAGGTGCTTGATGCTTATGACAACGAGTTCAACTGCTCCCTCCCTCTTGGTGTCAGTCAGCTCCCCAAGCTCAATACCTTGAATTTTGGCGGGAATTTTTTCTATGGTGAGATCCCTCCAAGCTATGGAGACATGGTTCAGCTCAACTTTCTGTCTCTTGCCGGAAATGATTTGAGGGGTGTCATACCATCTGAGCTTGGGAATCTCACTAACCTGACACAGCTTTTCTTGGGATACTACAATCAGTTTGATGGTGGAATCCCTCCTGAGTTTGGTAAGTTGGTTAATTTGACTCATCTTGACCTTGCAAGCTGTGGTTTGACAGGTCCAATTCCGGCTGAGTTGGGAAATCTCAGCAAATTAGACACTCTGTATTTGCAAACTAACCAGCTCAGTGGCTCAATCCCTCCCCAACTAGGCAACATGAGTGGCATGAAGTGTCTTGATCTGTCAAACAATGAGCTAACAGGAGACATCCCCAATGAGTTTTCAGGCCTTCACCAACTCACCCTCTTGAACTTGTTCATCAACAGGTTGCATGGTGAAATTCCACCTTTCATTGCCGAGCTACCTAACTTGGAAGTGCTGAAGCTTTGGCAGAACAACTTCACAGGGGCAATTCCCCCAAGCCTTGGCCAAAATGGTAAACTGGTTGAGCTTGACCTGTCAACAAACAAGCTCACTGGATTGGTGCCTAAATCTCTTTGCCTTGGGAGGAGGCTGAGGATTTTGATCCTGCTCAACAATTTTCTCTTTGGATCTTTGCCGGCTGATATTGGCCAATGCTACACACTACAGAGAGTTCGTTTGGGACAGAACTATTTGACAGGGTCAATACCAAATGGTTTTCTGCACTTGCCTGAGTTAGATCTTTTAGAATTGCAGAACAATTACCTCAGTGGTTGGCTTCCACAAGAGACAAACACTGCACCCTCTAAACTTGGACAGTTGAATCTATCAAACAATCGCCTAAGTGGGTCTCTACCAACCTCTATTGGAAACTTTCCCAACTTGCAAATTCTACTGCTTCACGGAAATAGACTCTCAGGAGAAATCCCTCCAGATATAGGGAGATTAAAAAATATCCTCAAGTTGGATTTAAGTGTCAACAACTTCTCAGGCACCATTCCTCCAGAGATAGGTAACTGTTTGTTGCTCACCTATTTAGATTTGAGCCAAAACCAACTATCAGGCCCTATCCCAGTTCAGCTTTCTCAGATTCACATAATGAACTATCTCAATGTCTCATGGAACCACCTAAACCAAAATCTTCCCAAGGAACTTGGGGCCATGAAGGGCTTGACTTCAGCAGATTTTTCTCACAATGACTTCTCTGGTTCAATACCTGAGGAGGGGCAATTTTCAGTGTTTAACTCTACATCCTTTATTGGGAATCCTCGACTCTGTGGATATGAGGCCAATCCATGTAAACATTCTTCAAGTTCTATATTGGAGTCCCAAGACAGTAGCAGCGCTAAGCCTGGTGTTCCTGGGAAGTATAAGCTTGTTTTTGCAGTGGCACTGTTGGCCTGTTCGTTAGCATTTGCAACCTTGGCCTTTATCAAGAGCAGGAAGCAAAGGAGGCACTCCAATTCATGGAAACTCACAACATTTCAGAAACTGGAATATGGGAGTGAAGACATCATAGGATGCATAAAGGAAAGCAATGTCATAGGAAGAGGTGGAGCTGGTGTTGTGTACCATGGAACCATGCCAAATGGAGAGCAAGTAGCTGTGAAGAAGCTGTTGGGAATCAACAAAGGATGTTCTCGTGATAATGGTCTCTCTGCAGAAATAAGGACACTAGGCAGAATCAGGCACAGGTACATTGTGAGGTTGCTGGCATTTTGCTCAAATAGAGAGACCAATTTGCTTGTTTATGAGTACATGCCAAATGGAAGCTTGGGAGAGGTCTTGCATGGGAAAAGAGGAGAGTTTCTCAAGTGGGATACCAGGCTGAAAATAGCAACAGAAGCTGCAAAAGGACTTTGCTATTTGCACCATGATTGTTCCCCTCTAATAATCCACAGAGATGTGAAGTCAAACAACATATTATTGAACTCTGAATTTGAGGCTCATGTTGCAGATTTTGGACTTGCCAAGTTCTTGCAAGATACTGGGACATCAGAGTGCATGTCATCTATTGCTGGTTCTTATGGTTACATAGCTCCAGGTACTTAATTTTAACATTCAAACATATTAATCATTTAGTCTGCAAAATCATATCTACTTCAAGTATATTCACATTGGCTACTCAAATACTACACAGTAAATTCAAGTTTATGAGACACTGTTGCTCATAATCTTCCCAGAAAAGGTTAGGGACAGAGGATATCATTGTTTAGATCATTGATTTGACCAAGTGGAATGATTAAGATCAAGATATTCTTTTTATATACAACATCTTGAACTTAGAACTGCGTGTGAATTATTTAAACTTCTCAATGCTAGGAAGACCGTTAATGAGGTGAATGGACATCAACAAAGATGATTATATAACAATCAAATAAATATTCATAGGAAAACAAGTCAAAGAAAATGGAATTACCATAATTTTCTGTTTGTTTTTTTAAGCACAAAAAATGTTTTATCTCTTTTACTGTTTTATGACTTTAGCATTTACTTGCTACTTTCTGGGACCACCATGTCCCACTTGTACGTGAATTTCTAGATTGGCCGAAGGCTCCACTAATACAAAGGGAGATTCTTTCAATCTTTAATCTTTTGCTTTCTTTCTCACCTTAACTGGGTTTGTGCTTTTGCATGCATTGAAACCATAAACCAGGATTCAAACCAAAGCAAATCACAGCCATTCTTTTTTTACTAACACCCTTTTATAATATCTATAACAGCCACCAAAAATGCACATTAACCAAAAGCATATGTCTCGTTCATCAAGGCTCCAGATTGAGATCAAAGATTTACTTTCTCAAGACCCCAGAAAAAGAAATTTGAACAATTTACCTTGTGTTCCCACAGATTTAATTTGTTAACTCGAAATTGAAAGTATATAGTTCTTCCCTAGTTTGACTCCAAAACTGTTAATGAGCCTGTCTTTTTCATCATCATCATAACCATTATCATTACCCTCATCATGAGCATCATTATGGCCCATTACATACTGCTACACTTTTTCCCCAGTCTGACATTTATTGTACTGTCATACATAGGCATGGCCACTTTAACTTTTGAGTTAAAAATGTGGAAAAAGAAACTATTTTGGTGTACTGATTTTGATTTACATGACAGAATATGCGTACACGTTGAAAGTTGATGAGAAAAGTGATGTGTACAGCTTTGGAGTGGTGTTGCTAGAACTACTAACTGGTAGAAAGCCAGTAGGGAATTTTGGAGAAGAAGGAGTAGACATTGTTCAATGGACCAAGTTGCAAACAAATTGGAGCAAAGAGAAAGTGGTGAAGATTGTTGATGAAAGGCTATGTCACATTCCCTTAGAAGAAGCAAAGCAGGTATACTTTGTGGCCATGTTATGTGTTCAGGAACAAAGCGTGGAGCGACCAACCATGAGAGAAGTGGTTGAAATGCTTGCACAAGCAAAGCAACCAAACACATTCCAAAAGCAGTGATCTACTACTACCAAAGAAGCAAAGCAAAAGTTAAAGAAGAAATAAAGAAAAAGCTGAGTCTATGCATGTGTCTTGCATGTGTTAATGCTGTCGGTTGGTGGTGATGTCAATTTTCCTAACTAGTTTGTGATTTCAGTTTTAAAGGTTCTTTTTTTTTTCTTCTTCTCTTAATTAACACTTAGTTGTGGGAACATGGGACTTGCAAATGTTGTAGGAATACTGCAGAATTTAGTATAGTTGGAGAATGATGGTAAAGGGGAAAGAGAAGCAATGTTGATAATGTGACAGGAGTATGTACAATACATGGGGATTGGAGTTAGGGTTCTTGCATCTCTTTTGCTACTTACTTCCTTATAATATTCCATCAATTATCTATCATCTGCATAACCAAACCTAGGAGATGTCAAATCAAAGTACATTTTGCTTTCTCCTCTGTTTCTCTGTTTCTGGTGGGGTATGCTCACCCACACAAATACAATTTTCTTACAATTTTATACTTCTTTCTATAAAATTACTATAAATTACTATGTTTATGTTTAAATTTGAAGGCAAAATTACTGAGAAATATCTTTTATACATGAAAAAAAAAATAGAAATTACGATCTCAGAGCACCTTTTAAAACCTGGAATCATTGCGCTTTTTTAATTAAGAAATGTATGTGAGAGTTGTCTGGTTTTAATTGATAATCTGAGTGCAAAGTGGTCATAGGAATAAAAAATGTTCTATACGTGATGATTAAGAGCATACGTAATCATTTGTAGTGAGTAGTTAAAGTTAGTTATTCTGATAATCACTCTCTTTTCTCTCTCTCTCTTTCATTACTGCTCCATGGTTCAGGTTGCTTTGGTGTGCTTTAATGGCGGTCTGCCACTGATTCTGACAAATCTTCATCGCCATCACACTCTTCACTAGAACAAGAATTTTCTATTAGTAATAAAACAATATAATATTAGTTTTATAATCAATACTTTCAATAACTAAATGACTTTTTAATTCACTATATGATTAAAGAGAAAGTAAATAGTATTGAATCAGTGTGGATGAAGCTTTAAAATAAACATTGTGGGTAAAAAATATTATCCATAACAACTTTTAAAACTGGTCAAACATGGATAAATTGTTAGTATATTATAAAATAGTTTAGTGATTTTATATATGTATACTTAATTATTTTCATAACAAATGTTTAATTATAAATAGATTTTTATCACAAAATGTTTATGTATAAATAAATTTTTATTAAAATGTTCAATTCTAAATAGATATTTTATATTAAATTTTATTTTACAAAAATTATCCTTTTTATGATATTTTTCTAAAGTATTTTCTTGCCTTTTCTCTATAAACTCACATGACATATATTTTCATTTATAATCTATTGTACATCTATATACAGAAAGAAACACAGAAAGAATTCTCTTGTGTCCCAGATTTATTTTTTTTAAATTTAATTCTTTAATTTTTTTAAATTAAAATAATCATTTTGTCGATATTAATGTAAATACAAATACACGATAATCTCAATTTCATGTATAGACATTTTTTAAATATATATAATTTTATATTATTAGATGATGATATTGAATTATGTACAAATTAAAACTATATTTATTAAAAATAAAGTAAAATGAAAACAGATAAAAAAGAAAAATAATTGTTAATGAATGAAAAAAAATATATTATTAAAATAATTTGATAGAAAACATGTAATAGTAATTATTATTTTTAAAAAATAAATAAACATTGTAAATGGTAAAATAAGAATAATAAAAATAAAAATTTATAGGTAATTATAAAAAAAGAGAATCTTTATAAATTATATTTTAAATAACTATTTATTTAATTTTAATCATATTTTTTAAAGAAAAAATAAAGAAAATTATAAAATTAATTTATATTTAATTTTATAATCATAATCTATAACAATATATCTATAACAATATATAAAGGGAATTCTCCTTTTTGTGTCCACATTTTAAAATACCAATTTTACCCTTTAAATATACTAATTTATTAAATTTTTAAAAATTGATCGTTACTCTTACAAGCTTTTTATAAATTTGGCTATCTATGCTTCTTCTTTTCTTCTTTATTTATCAATGGTTATTCTTTCATTTATTCTGATATATTTCAATCTATTTTAAATAAATATAATTTTAGTTTATATAACAACTTAATAATATTACAATATTATCACCTACTAATATAATATCACATATTTAAAAAATCATACACACAGCGATAGCGCCTGTTTATGCTAGTAACAATAAAGGGGATTCATCTTTTTGTGTCCACATTTCATAATATCCGTTTTACCCATAGTTATTTTTCTATAACAATAAAGGAGATTTCTCTTTTTGTGTCCACATTTCATAATACCCGTTTTACCCTTAGTTATTTTAAAAAATAATTATTTTATAAATAATTTACTTTTAATCATTTTTCTACAAATCTTTCTTTTTACATATCTTATTTTTTTAATTTTATATTTAACAATTATTTTAAAAATTATATATTTGTTATTGATCTTAAATCTCTTTAAAATTAAAAAATGCGAATACACAAACGCGACAACGCCTATCTGTTCACTAGTGATAAAAATAATAATATTTTTTATTTTTATTATCATAAAAGAAATAAACACATGTACATGAAAGACATATATTTTAATAATAATCTATAACTATACATAAAGAGATATCCTCTTTTGTGTTCATTTTTTTTTCCAGTTTTATCCTTAATTATTATTTTAAAAATTAATTATTTTATAAATAATTTATCTTTTACCATTATTCTAAACACCTATTTTGTCTTTATCAATTATTTTAAAAAAAGTATGTACATATTTTATTTTTCTAATAACTTATTATTTTAAAAATAATAATTTTATAAATAATTTACCTTCAACTATTATCCTAAAAATCTCTTTTTTTTAACAATTATTTTATTTAATAATTATTTTAACAATTAATTACATATTCTGAAAATAAAAATTATTAATTTGAACTCAAATTTTTATAAAAATTAAACACACAATATTAATAATAACAAATAGATTTATATATTTAGTAGTTTACTGAATTGGTTATTATTACTTAAAATTAAATTAAAATTATTCTAAAACAATATAAAAAATTTTGATGCCAATAGAAAACAATAACAATTTAATTTAATAATTCTTAAAACATTTAAATTTAAATTAAAAATGTTTGTTGTAATATTTTTTGGTGAAAAAAATAAAGATTGAATATTTATGCTTAAAATATGTAATGATTTTATAAATAAAAAATAAAAGGGAATAATTACGAAAGTCTAATTATTAATATTAAATAATTAGTATATGCTGATTTACCTTCTACTCAATCAACAAGTAATATCATTGAGACGTGAAATTCTGTGATTGTTTATGAGGTCAGATTAAAAGATTAAAAAAAACGTAAATCTATAATTATATTATATTAATAGGTAATAGTATTGTAATATTATTAAGAATAACCATTGATAAATAAAGAAGAAAAGAAGAAGTAGAGATAATCTAATTTATAAAAAACTTTTAAGAATAACGGTCAATTTTTAAATTTTAATAAATTATTATATTTAAAGGGTAAAATTGATATTTTGAAATGTGGAGAAAACTTTTAAGAATAACGGTCAATTTTTTAAAATTTAATAAATTATTATATTTAAAGGGTAAAATTGATATTTTGAAATGTAGACACAAAAGAGAGAATCTTTTTATATATTGTTATAGATTTAAAGGGTAAAATTGATATTTTGAAATGTGGAATTTTTTTTTAAGAATAACAGTCAATTTTTAAAAATTTAATAAATTATTATATTTAAAGGGTAAAATTAATATTTTGAAATGTAGACACAAAAAATAGAATCCCCTTTATATATTGTTATAGATTTAAAGGGTAAAATTGATATTTTGAATTGTGGAAATGTTTTTTAAGAATAATGGTCAATTTTTAAAAATTTAATAAATTATTATATTTAAAAGGTAAAATTGATATTTTGAAATGTGAACACAAAAAAAATTTAATAAATTATTATATTTAAGAATCCCCTTTATATATTGTTATAGATAATAAAAAAAATTCTATCTTATATTTTCACATTTAATTTTTTTCAATTTTACATTTAGAATCTATTTTTAAATTAATTATATATTCTGAAAATATATATCATTGATTTTAACTTAAATTTTTATAAAAAAAATCAAACACACATATATTATTTTTGCTAATACATAAAAAATTTATTAATTACTTTTCATTAGTTTACTATTTACATTATAATTATTTATTTATCTTTTAAAAATTAACAATTCTTTTACATATTTTTTATGAAACTACTTTTATAATTTTTTTTACTTTATTTTTAATAAATATAAATTTATTTTGTATATTATCTTAGTAATATCATAAAATATAATATTATATATATATATATATTAAAAAAAGCGTATACACGTCCGCTTACGCTGGTAAATAAAAGTTTTACAACTTTTTCCCACACATTATTATTGATATAATATTTTTTTTCCTTGTGTCTCTTCGAAGTAGTAAAAAACTGCTAACAAAAATATTCTCTCGTCTTTCGTCTGCACACAATAGTTAAAACCCAGTCGATTTGTAGTATTAGTCGAGATCGGAAGTTACCACCCGCCATCAACGCCGCCCCGGCGAAGCTCTCCGCCGCCGCTCCATCATTCCGTTTCCGGCGTGTCCTTATCGGAGGAGGAGTGCGCACTGTCACTCGTCTCGGCCCCTTCCGCTCTACCACGTGGAAAGGTGAGAGGTGCTTTCTCTTGCTTGCATCATCGACGCATGGATTCGCTCATTTTATAGTGATTGGGTTTCCGAATAAGTATCGGGGAGTGAAAATTTGCAGTGTCGTGCGAATTTACGATCTTACTCGCAATTTTAACAACATTGCAAGCGACACTCCTCTGCATAATACCAAAAGGTTTTTTAACTGCCCACAGACAGTTGTTGCTTCTGATTTTGGATGGTGTATTTCATATTTGAAACTGTGCTTGTGATTTTAGATTCTGTTTATATTTTTTGGGTTTGTCCTTCTGATACAAATGCTGCTATTGATTTTTAGACTAGGCTTCTGATTTTGGTTTTCCACAATTGAAATTTTGTACTTTTGTTATCTCGATTTTCTTGTCTTGGTTATATTTTTTATATTCAGAAGAACTTGTTTTTATAAGCAAACGCATTGGAGTTATTCTAAAAGGGATTCTTATTTTGGAGTTATTCTATAAAACCGCGGATAACTTTTGTTTTATTTTAACTTTTGCTTTCTTATTGCCCATAGTTACTAATTGATGTGAGTTTGTTTGTGATGCATATTTAGGCAAAGTTCTTGATACATAGAGCTGTCGTGAAGATTGTAATTTTGTTGTTTCATTCGACCCCAATCAGCTTTGCCTGTTCCTGACCTCAACTTTTCAACCTCGCCAACAGTATCAACTACTATAATAGATTTCTGTTTACATTTAGTTTTTCCATGGAAGCTCAACGGATTATTTCCATATTTTGTCCAAAATCATCACTAACTCCATCAATTCCAATGGTGAAGCAACCGTTCTCTTTAAATTTCGCTCCTCTAGACTCTTTATCGTCATACCCTTTTCTCCGGTCTCAGACCTTTGGCTTCCCTACTGAAGCTTTACATGCTACCAGCTTTGTGCACAAAGAAGTCTATTCTAGTTCTTGGAGAATATTGGGTAGTAAGAGTAGTAGTACTGTAGAACTAGAGGAGGACCGTGGGGTGAGGGCTCGGGTCACAGTGAGAAGGAAAAAGCTAGCAGTTTTCGTGTCTGGCGGAGGATCCAACTTTAGATCAATTCACGAGGCCTCTAAAAGGGGGTCTCTTCATGGAGATGTTACTGTATTGGTCACAGATAAAAGTGGTAATTCTCTATCTTAATATCATTTTACTATCATTTTTGCCCTTTTTGTGTCATCGTTCAGCTTCGCTAAATTCCTTGTTTTCTTAGAAGCGTATCTATCTCCTTCAATCTTTGCTTATAATAATCACTGGATAATTGGATTAGGATTGCGTGGCTGCTAAACTTCCTTGTCTTGTATGGGATGTTAGTTTGGATTTGGACTATTTTTTGATATCCCTTTTATTTTGAGCCTTGGTCTACTAAAATTTGTTTCTTGTGTCATATATTACCAGAGTGTGGAGGTGCAGAGTATGCAAAAAATAATGGTATCCCAGTTATATTGTTCCCTAAAGCAAAGGATGAACCTAAACGATTATCTCCAAGTGACCTTGTTGATACACTAAGGTCTGATGCTTCTTTAATTGGTTTCCTGCAATTGTATTTAACTTTTAGACTTCAGGGTCTTTATTGTTTTAATGAATCTGATGTGAGGATTCTTTGCAAAGCTGAAACACAAATAAAGAAACCAGTATAACTCAAATATGGCAAAATCTGTGAAAGGAGACAAAGGATGACTTTCAATCTGCCTCATGGAGTGGTTACATTGTTAACATATAATACATTTTTAACCAGGAAATTTGAGGTAGATTTTGTTCTTTTAGCTGGATACCTCAAACTGATACCAGTGGAATTGATCCGAGCTTATGAAAGATCTATATTCAACATTCATCCATCACTTCTTCCAGCTTTTGGAGGCAAGGGCTACTATGGCATGAAGGTTCATAAAGCAGTAATTGCTTCTGGAGCAAGGTATACTTCTCATGAAATATCTCAAGCACTTAAGTGAAACATTATTGTACCTGGTTCTTAATACTATTTCTGTGCTTCATTTTTCTGTGGTGGTCAGGTTTTCAGGTCCTACCATTCATTTTGTTGACGAACACTATGACACAGGGCGTATCCTTGCACAGCGTGTGGTCCCTGTGCTTGCTAATGATACTGCAGAAGAGTTGGCTGCAAGGGTTCTCAAAGAGGTAATGGCAGACTATATCATGTTAGACATAATATTCATAATATTTAGTTTATGTTTTAATTCGCTAAAACGAGATTATGCACTTGTAGGGTCATCATTTAGTTGATATTGTCTCTTTGTTTGTATAAGTGTCTTCCCCTCACCTATCAAAGGAATGAGAAATATCAATGTTTAGGTTTATCTTCTTTATAGCTTTCATTACTAGATTTTGGACTAGTTTAGTTATTTGCCTCCTATCAGTCAAGATGGACTCAATTGATTACTGTTTACTTACTTATTTTTTAAATCTAGGAGCATCAATTATATGTTGAGGTGGTGGAGGCTTTATGTGAAGATCGTATCATTTGGAGGGAAGATGGTGTTCCTCTCATCCAAAGCAGAGAAAACCCCAATGAGTTTCACTGATTATCATTTATATTGTATATGATACTCTTTTACATTTCTTTGAGTGCTGTAAAAGGTTTTTGTATGCTTAATCTTTGAGGAGGCTGAGCATTTTGATCCTGCTCAACAATTTTCTGTTTGGATCTTTGCCGGCTGATATTGGCCAATGCTACACACTACAGAGAGTTCGTTTGGAACAGAACTATTTGACAGGGTCAATACCAAATGGTTTTCTGCACTCACTTGCCTGAGTTAGATCTTTTAGAATTGCAGAACAATTACCTCAGTGGTTGGCTTCCACAAGAGACAAACACTGCACCCTCTAAACTTGGACAGTTGAATCTATCAAACAATCGCCTAAGTGGGTCTCTACCAACCTCTATTGGAAACTTTCCCAACTTGCAAATTCTACTGCTTCACGGAAATAGACTCTCAGGAGAAATCCCTCCAGATATAGGGAGATTAAAAAATATCCTCAAGTTGGATTTAAGTGTCAACAACTTCTCAGGCACCATTCCTCCAGAGATAGGTAACTGTTTGTTGCTCACCTATTTAGATTTGAGCCAAAACCAACTATCAGGCCCTATCCCAGTTCAGCTTTCTCAGATTCACATAATGAACTATCTCAATGTCTCATGGAACCACCTAAACCAAAATCTTCCCAAGGAACTTGGGGCCATGAAGGGCTTGACTTCAGCAGATTTTTCTCACAATGACTTCTCTGGTTCAATACCTGAGGAGGGGCAATTTTCAGTGTTTAACTCTACATCCTTTATTGGGAATCCTCGACTCTGTGGATATGAGGCCAATCCATGTAAACATTCTTTATATAAATTAAGATACAGGAAAAAATTAATGAAGAATTTTACATCGTTTAAATACTATTTTAGTGTGTAATTATTTATGGGATGGACTCGCTTTAACCAATTCAATAAAGTTTTATAGATAAAGTATACTTAAATCTGAGATGATATTATTTAGTAAAACATGTTTAATAAATATCTTTTTGAAAAACTTCTATTCAAAAAGCAATTAAGATAGAAAAAAGTAAATAAATAGGCAAACTCAATACTTTTTTGTTTCACATGTTCGTGTATTTATTCGGATAAGTATTTTTCTATTAAAATTATATGAAATACATATTTGTTTTAGTAATCCTCTCCATCTTTTATATGCAGTTGATATAAAAGTCTTACAATTAGTATATAAATAAATAAAACCGAAGCTTTTTATCTCTAATTATTATTAAATGAACTTTTAAATTGAATATTGTTATATAAGTAAGATCATTGGAGGATAAATTATAATTATCATGCTTTGACTAATTGATTTATGTTGTAATCATTTATATTGTAAAACAATTAATATATTTAGTGATATTTTTAGTTTATATATATCGGCTAAGACTAAATTAAAAATACATTTTGAAGAATATAAAATATTTCATGACATTATGAAAACACTTTTTAGTGTCCGCATAAGTTATTTGCCCAGTGATATATATTTACATATTTTTATAAAGGTTTAAATAGTATTTTGGTTCAGTTTGTTCAATTTTATCTTTTTCTTTTTTTTGCATTTAATTTGATCTCTATTTTGCAAATTTGTGTTCAATTTGGTCATTTTTCTTTACACTGTTTAAACTGATAACACTGGAGATGTTGTATAAGGTGACATTATTTGTCTTACTTTGATAGTTTATGGATACATGAATGACACAATAACATCAACAATGTCATTACTCATAAATCTTTCAGTTACAAAATAAATATGCTATATTAATCTAATTTTCTAGTTAAGACAACTCCAAAATTGTCTACCAACATTATTTGAAGTTCTTGTCATTCTTAACATTGTCATCTCTCCATAAGTATAAATGGGGTTAATCTCATTCTCCTTGAACTACCACCATGTGAAGAACGACACATTTGTTGTCCCCCCAACTATTATAGCCTGACGATGAAGATTGGTAACTAGCCATACCTAACAAAATTTAACCAACAAACACAATCACTTCAAATATTGTTTCATCTTTTATCTTCAATTTGATTTCAAAATACAATAAAGGTTCCAACAATTACATTCATTAACGGGTCACGGTGTCAACCTGTATAATATTCCGTTATCAATTTACAAGAAAATGACCAAATTAAACATAATTTTGCAAAATATAAACAAAATTGAATGCGAAAAAAAATAGACCAAATTAAATTAAACAAAAAAACAGGAGGAAAATAATATTTAACCTATTATAAATAACGTGAAAGAAATAACATGGGATAATACAATCATTTACTCTTTTTATGTCTTATTATCCAACCTTAAAAATAAGAATGGAAGAATAACCAGAAAGAATAACATTAAGTTTTATTTGTTTTTTTTTTTCAAATATAAGGCCATATTGAATCAGATGCAAAGAAAATAAAAATATTAAATTATTGCTACAATTTTAATAATAAAAAATGTTAGTAAACTTTGTTTTAAATTTCTTAATAAGATTCAACTTGACTGAGTGTTATTAAATAGTTAATAATTATTTGATCAAAATATTTAAATATTTCACTCATTGCATTTGCCCCGAAAATTTCCTATTTTTTCTACATGAAATCATTTACGAATAATTAAATTAATTTTGTAATAATTAAAAATTATGTGCACTGTCAATGTCAACTTTGCACCTTAATACTTTTATGGACTAAGTGAAATGAATTCTAGAACACTATCATTAATTTGATCAATTGTTATAATAGTTTTAGATTACAAAATATACATCATTCTTGTATTTGTGCATAAAATTAATACATATATGGTTTTCATACTTTGTTATTAAAAGGTTTTGTAGAATATGAATAGAAAGTGACTATACTTTTTACCATTCTGTGTATGCAAAGTATATATTTTGGAAATTCATTCAACTTTTGCACTTACATATTTAAACAAGTGAAATTGAGATATATGCTTTCAAAAATGACAATTATATGATCTTCAAATATTGTTATTATAAAAATTTGTATACAATAGAAAGTAGTTATGATATTTTACCATTTTGAATAATAAAAGATCTATTTTGAAAATTCATTCAACTTGGTTGCACTTATATATATCTAAACAAACACATTATTTTGTGATAGTTAATATAGTTAACAATAATACCAAATATATGGTGCATTAGTTATTACATGAATAATCTCAAAACTACTTCCTCTTAAATTAATTAGTTGATTTTTGTGTGAAATCTTCTTAGAAAAAGTCTCTATCTAAAAATGGAATAAATATTATGATATTATGATTTAGCTTTACAATATACTTCATCACTATGATATATCTTTTAATATTAGTGTGTGTGTGTGTGATATTTTAGGAAATAAACTCAAAACGAAAAATTATTGTAAATTTACAAAATTAGTATTTACTATAAAGGTCAACATTTTTATTTGTAAGATATACATTTATTCTTATATAATTAAATGATGCAACAAATAATCTAAATTATACTATAATTAATTTTTTAAAATTATTAATTTTCCTTGATATTTATATCAATGTTTTTTACAATAATATAATGATGTTTTTATTTATTGATATATTATTTTAAATAACATTAAATTTATTTAGATCTAAGAAAAATAACAAACAAAAAAGAGTACATAACTTTTAAAGAATAAAATATTAAGAAAATATAGGAATAAGCAAAAAATATATTGATTTTTAATGATTAGAAAATAATTGTTTAGATTGATTTTATTAAAATTATTAAACAATAAATGATAATGGTGACTATTAGTTCAATTGATTTATATTATAATAATAACTACCGAAAGCACGTTGAAAACACATGCATTATCTGATTTCTTTTGTGATAATAAATAGTAATAAAATATTATTATTGAATATTAATAATTTTTATAAATATAAATAGTTTTTATTTATTTTTCAAGTAATTTTATATATAAAAAATTAAACTTAAAATATTATAAAATTAAAAATTTAAAGGGATAAAATTAATAAATAATTATTTTAATTTAAAAAATTTATTTTAAATGAAAAAATAAAAAATAAACATTGATAGCAAAAAAGTCTATAGATAATAATAATATATTGTGAATTGGTTTTTTATTTAGTAATATTTTGACCTAAAACTAAATTAAAAATATTTATAAAGGAATATAAATCTTATTTTATGAGACTTATAACAATTTAATAATTCTTAAAAATATTGTTGTAATTTTTTTGGTGATACATTCTTATTAGAATAAAAATTTATTCTTTAGAATATTTCATGATTTTATATATAAAAGTAAAAAGAGAATTATTAATTTAAAATAAACAGTGTAGGCTTATTTACCTCAACCGTTACCTTCAATCAATAAGCCATGCTATTGACACATGGAATAATATGATTGGCTGAATACCATGAAGTCAAATTAAAATAAAAAGCGTAAATAAATAATAAAAATATTACAAATTTTTCCCTCACATTATTATTAATATATCCTTTTCTTTTCTCCGTGTGTCTCTCTCTTAGAGGAAAAAAAAGGGCTAACAAAAAGACTCTCTCGTCTTTCATCTGCACACCATCGTCGTTTAATCCCAATCGCTTTGTCGTTTTACTCTCTAAATCGGAAGTTACCACCCGCCGCCGACGCCGCCCCCGGCGAATCCCTCCGCCGCCGCTCCATCAATCGAATCTCGCTCTGTCGCGATTCCTCCAACACCAACCGATTCCCTTGTTCTTTTTCTTTTGTTTCTTTTCCTTTGATATTCGAAGCCGGCGATTCCGTTTCCGGCGTGTCCTTATCGGAGGAGGAGTGCGCACGATTATTAACCTGCGCAGTGTCGCTCGTCGCGGTTCCTTCCGCTCGAACCAAATTGCCGGAACTCCCTTCCGCTCTACCAGGTGGAAAGGTGAGAGTCGCTTGCTCTTGCTTGCATCATCGACGAATGGATTCGGTCATTGTATAGTGATTGGGTTTCGGAATAAGGGTTCCGATTTCGGATTTAGGTAGTTTTTTGTTTATGAGGTTGCGTTCTCCAAGCCTTAAGGGTTTTAGCGACGAGCTTCGTGGAGTTTGCTTCTCGATCCGTAGCTTTCCCCCTTTCGATTCGGTTATGCCGTTTCTTTTTGGAGATTAACTTGTTTTTGATTCTGTGATGATCATTTTGTGCATTGAACGGTGTTGAAATTCGATTCTGGCAAAATACGAGTCTTAACGGTATTCAGTTTTGACCGTTACACTAGACACTCATTTTGAAGCAGTGCTTTCACTCCTTGATCAATGTGGTTCGTCCGCGAACTTATAATAATGCATATAGGACTGTTTTTAACCTAGAATTTGAAGTTTGAATCGAATTTACCTCACCTGGGTCAAGTTCCACTTGAATTCAACCCGAAACGAGGTTTTCTTTTTCATTTCAATTTGCCCATCACTTGATTGCTAGAAAATCTGTGGAACTATTGACATGTGAATTTTAACTCGCTAGTTAACGAGTGTTCTGTGAAGGAATTGCAACTCTATGGAGTCACCCCTGGATGAACACCTGAACCTAACTTGACTACTTAAGAGCTAAAGCATGCTTGGTGTTTCTATCAGCATGTATTTGTAAAAGTCTTTTAGAAGATGTAAACTGGTCCTACTATTTTCCTCTACGTCCTTTTTTTTATCATGTTGGATTGTTGTAATACGGGCTTTCTATTTTGTTATTATTTCAACTTGCATTCTTCCGTAGTATATTTATATTATGCCTTCGCAGACCATCATTAGGTTCCTTCTGACCATAAATCGTTTTCTCTGTTGTGCAGGTTTTGTGGAGTCAGAAGATAACTGAAGGAGCACGTGTTATTCTTTTTTTTTATTATGATTAATCACACTTACAGTGAGGAGACTGAAGTACAGATAATTGTAGGTTAGTCATATGTTATAGGATGGCTTTCTTCAGGAACTTTACAAATGATACAGTCTCACATGGTGTCTTGGAAGATAAAACCCAAGGACAGAATGCAAATAGAACTCATAGATCAGTAGGTAATGAGTGTACCGATGCAACTTCTAGTGAGAAAGAATTTGATATGAACATGGAGGCACAGTATGAGAGTGAGGGCGAACCTAATGGTTCCGGGAGACTGCAAACTGAGGCAACAACTGATGACGGAGATGCTGTGAAAGACTCAAATTTGCAGACTGCTGGTAGTAAAACAGCTACAATGGGAAGGTGGGGTTCAACATTTTGGAAGGACTGTGGGCAAATGGGCCCTCAAAATGGTTCTGAATCTGGGCAGGAATCAAAAAGTGGATCAGATTATAGAAATGCTGATGGGTCTGAAGATAATTCATTGGATGGAAGAGCAGAAAGATTAGACTCAGATGATGATGATGGACAAAAGGAGGCAGGAAAAGGGCCAAGAGGTCTCTCAGATGTTCCTGCTGAAGAGATGTTGTCAGATGAGTATTATGAGCAGGATGGGGAAGAGCAAAGTGATTCACTGCACTATGGTGGTATCAAAAAGCCCTCTGAATCAAATTCATGGCCACAACGGATGTCAACCACTGCAAATAGAACTTTGCATAGGAATTCAAGGTTTTCAGATGATGCTGAAGATGATGACGATGATGATGGAGATAATGATAACGATGGTGATGATGCTGATTATGAAGAGGAGGATGAAGCAGATGGTGTGTTAAACATTCTCTTCAGTGTGGAATACTATTTTAAATTAGCCAATTTATGGCTCTTGTTATCTAGTTCTAATCAGTGATGAACTTCTGTGATTTTTTTAATGTTAACATCTTGCAGAAGATGACCCTGATGATGCAGACTTTGAGCCTGCCACAACTGGTCATGCTGGAAATAAGGTAATTTATGTGTGGTTGTTGTTGCAATTTATGTAGTAAGGGGTTGCATAAGTCTATTAGAAGCTAAATTTTTCTTTACTGTTAGTTTTGAAGTTAATGTGTCTGGTGGATGTTTCTGAATATCAAATGCTTTAACTGTTACACAGGATAAAGATTGGGAAGGTGAAGGCTCGGATGAAGATGATGACAGTGATGAAAATATAGCTGTCTCAGATGATGATGAATCTTTCTATGCAAAAAGGCCTAAAGGAAGGCAACGAGGTAAGATTGGACAAAACATAAAATCTACCAGAGATCGCAAAGCGTATGCTGCATCTGGTCGGCAAAGAAGACTTAAATCATCTTTTGAGGACAATGAGTCAACAACAGAGGACTCTGACAATAACAGTGATGAGGATTTCAAAAGCTCAAAAAAGCGGGGTGTTCATGCTCGTAAAAATAATGGTCGTTCTTCTTCAGCTACTGGTCTTTCCATGCGCAACAGTGAGGTTCGGACATCTAGTAGGACTGTTAGAAAGGTATCATATGTGGAAAGTGAAGAAAGTGAAGAAGTCGATGAAGGGAAAAAGAAAAAGACCCAAAAGGTACAATCTTTACTATACACATCTGAGCATGGTTTCTATCTCCTTCTCTTGGGGTGTCTGTAGTTTGGTGTAAATGCCTTGGGGTTTATTTATGTACTAAAATTCCGTTAATGTTGATTGTTACATATGTAAGACTCAGATAATCTTGTCACTTCGTATACTGTAAATTTCAAGGGCTGTTTTACTTGCATAGCAAATGACTACTGATTAGACACATTTTTTCTGATTTGAGTAAATAATTTTGGCTGCGTATTCTGAGGACGTTGTGGGTTTATTTAACAAGGATATGTTTTACATATATCTGACGACAAAACAAGATTTATTAGAAAGAAGACATGGAAATTACAGCTCCTTTAAACAACCATTTAGTAGATGTAGATCTAAGTAATCTATAGAGGAGCCAAAAGCACAATCCTAAATGAAATTAAGCTGCAAAGTAGTGAAACACCACTAAAGTTGCAAGTGTACATCAGTACATGAATGGGTTGCATAACCTGTACAGTCCCGCAGAATTTTCTCCTACTTTTAACCTTTCTCATTTTGAACCTGACTAAATAGAACTGTTCCAAATTAGGAAAGATCAACAACAACAAAACCTTATTCACTAGGCAAGTTTGGCTACAGATGGATACATAAACAACTACAAAAAAGTTATCCCAATAATTTTCGTATCTGTTACAAATATCTTCTGTCCACTTGCTCAGCCCTTGTCAGATGTTTGTTTTATCATTTTGGAGGGCTGGTGGCATTGCATTGTTCAGATTCATATGTTTTGAAGGAAGTTGAAGGTCTGATTGAATGCTGTTGAAATCAGAAAATAATGTATTTCTATTCATCAGTTTCAGTGTGATATGGAATGGAGTTAGGAAATGGAATTACATGTGTGATGAACTGGTGATTATGAATTTATCTCTTATTTTCCGTTTCTTTTAGTTTTCATTATTTTGGAATGAAATATCGTGCATAAGAGGTAGGATTATTTTATAAGGTGTTTTACTAAGGAAAATTGGTGCAAATCCAATGCTTGTTTTAAGTTGGCATTCAAAAAAAATTGTGAATTTTTAAGGATATAAGTAAGGAAGTGATATTTCTAAGTGGGGAATTGGAGAATGTATACTGGCTTGAAATATTGTGCATAAGAGGTAGGATTATTAAATTTATAGGGTGTTTTACTAAGGAGAATTGGTGCAAACCCTAAGCTTGTTTTAATTTGGCATTCAGAAAAATTGATGATTTTTTAAGGATATAGGTAAGGAAGTGAAACTTTTAAGTGGGGAATCAGAGAAGAATACTGGCTTGAAGAAAGCTTGTGAATTTGGATATTTTGTCTAAATAGAGTGGTATACAACCACTTACTTGGTGGAAGATCATTGGTGTTTGTTAGTAATTTGTGTCAGCTGTTTTATTCCTTACATTTGGTGTGGTGGTTGTGGAGAGACCTGAGGTATGAGGTTTTCCGATTGCTTGACAGGGTTTATTCCCAAGCGCAAAGATGGTAATTTCAGTAGCATTTGTTTTGACATTTGAGATTTCTCCAACCTCTCTTCTTCAAGGATAATAGTTTTGTTTGAGTATAGAATAGAGATATGCTGGATCTGTGTGATTTAATCTAGAAATGAGGATTTTTATTTATATGGGAAAGGCTTGTTTGGTGGGATTTTATTTAGTTTTGTTATTATGATACCTCCTATTGACTTAGCATGTGCTTATATTGTTTTTACTGATGTGATTCTTTGTGTTCTTCAGGAAGAAATTGATGAGGAAGATACTGATTCCATTGAAAAGGTGCTTTGGCATCAACCAAAGGGCACAGCTGAAGATGCCGAAAGGAATAACCGATCAACAGAGCCTGTTTTAATGAGTCACTTGTTTGATTCGGAAATTGATTGGAATGAGATGGAATTTTTGATAAAATGGAAAGGGCAATCACATTTGCACTGTCAATGGAAATCTTTTGCGGAGCTGCAAAACGTATGATATTTATTGTTATCGTTTATTATGAATTATATGAGTTATGCTGTCATTACTGTCTTTCTCTCTGTCTCTGTTTTTATCACAACAATCCTGCTTCCTATCATTTGATTATTTTAGTCTTCCATGTATTTTTGAGTTTTTTTTTTTTTTTTTTATTTTTT
>Ga0214544_1001227_pt1 | contig 52335 bp, 21 predicted proteins | sample CNSS3metaG_FD_160074 | JGI IMG/M metagenome (GOLD analysis project Ga0214544, IMG submission 160074) | Root nodule microbial communities from cowpea collected in UCLA plant growth center, Los Angeles, California, USA - CNSS3 | ecosystem: Host-associated > Plants > Roots > Nodule | place: USA...
ATATTACCATATTACATTATATATATATATATATATATATATATATAACTAAAGTCTTATTAATCAGGTTGGAAAAAGATAATCTCAAGTGAAATATATTCCTTACTCATTCCTTGTTAAACTTAAAAAGTCAAATTTTTAAATGAAGCAAAAATCACTACCCATATATATGAAATGAATGAAAGTAGTTAATTTTTTTCTTCTTTTTTGAGGAGGGATTGATCACATAGTGGATTTTCTTCAAACTAAATATAAATATAAGGTAATTAATTAATAATTAATGGTGGATATTTCTAACCCTGTGTTTGCGGCAAAGAACAGTGTCCGTTCCTTTGTTTGGTTGAAATTTTTTGGCTAACAAGTCCCTTATCATAAACATGTACATTCATGTTTTCTTTGTAAGGAAATATAAGGAGATGAATATTTCTGTCAATAAATTATAATATTGAATAAATTTAACGCATAACAGAAGTGTATTAAAAAAATATATGTATGCCTGGAGAGAGGATCTAACCCTACATACATAAATACCTGGGCGGCACAGTTGTCGTCCGATGGTACCGACGCTAAAATGTGGCGGTTATTGTGGTAATCGTCGTCTTCTAACGGCGGAGGGTCTTTTTTCTTCCCTCTTGTGTGAGTGCAAGGGTGAAACGTCCCTGCAACCTTTTCTGATATGCATATCCTCGATATCAGACTTTGCCCTACCGTTAGCAGCAACGATATGAACCCTAATAACATAAGCTCTGCATATTCATGCAATCTAACTTTTAGTTTCTTTCTCACTCAAACAAGTTAATTCAACGGTTCAGACTGCCTCAAACCTGATTTGATCTTTTCAAGTGACTCGTACAGAGCTCTCTTGTGTTTCTGCTTCAACCACTTCTCGTATCAACATACACATACACAGTGTATTAGGGTTCATAACAAAATAAAATACTTACACATATGTAACTAATAATATGAATATATATATACCTTTCCTATTAGATTGAAGATGTATTCGATGATTATAGATACCGAGAGCAAAACAAAGCAAACGGTGGCCACCGCCCAGGTAGGTGTTTCGTCTAAATTCCTTCCTCCACTTCCTGCCATGCTTCTCAAGTTCCTACTTTCTTTCTTTTTTTTTCTTATTATTTGTTCTTATTCTTGTCGCTTGTAGGTGTATAAATAGGTACCATTACTTTAATCCATTCAAAATTCCCTTCAATTGCTGAAATTCTCCAACTTCGTATTAAAATCCATTTCTTGTCAACTGTTAATACATTTTTACTTCTATGTGAGATATAAGTTCACTTATATTAACGTGTCATCATTCAAAATTTTATTCGAGATTTCAAATTTATTAGAGATTAGAAAAAAATTATAATAGATAGAGAAATGCAAATATAATATTGGAAATTGATTTTGTAAAGTTAGTTAAATTAAGTTTAAAATTCTACTTTTAATTATGAATAAATTAGAAAATACATGATAATGAAATTTTCGTATCAACGATAAGATATTAGCATTAATTTGGATATTGAAATCCAAAATGGTAGTAGCTGAAGTCTACGTACAAGTTGTGTGCGTAGGTATTAAATTACTAGAATGGTGACGTGGGAAGTTGGTTACTGCATGAATCCTTGAAATGAGAGGTATATGTTTTGGACCAATGCTTCGTCAATTTTCCATTCGCAGATCCAAACTTCATTTGGAATTCCTCAGTTAATTAACGTTGCAGGTCACAAAATTAAAAACAAAATTAATGAACAACATTGTTGCTGGTTCCCAGAGAGAGATGGAATTAAAATTTCTGGTTTGTCGTACAACTTTTTCTTCTGGTTAATTAACAAACTGATCCTTCTTGAAGACTGAGTTCAATGAGCGTAATTACGTGCCAAACTATACTTTAATCAACCCGGTTTAGAGTTACTAATCTTAAAGTATTCAGATAATATAGTTGTTGCAACCTAGTTGACTCACCTTTGTACCACTTCCATATACGTGGATTTCATAATGTATGCACCATGATTTGGCATGTAACACTATTACTTGCCTAATTAAATACTAATAAATGCTCAAAGTATCCAAAAGAATTCCTCACGCACACAAGTTATTTTTATTCATTATAATTTCTTTTGTGTCAAGTTATTTGTATTAAAAAATGTCAATTGATTAATTTAAATAATAAACTATTATTTGTGAATATTCGTGTTACACATCTACTTTCGTCACAGGGGTCGCTGTAACTTGCTTATTAAAAAGAAGTTTAACAAAATCAAAAAATTTGGGGCATTCCGAGAATTGAACTCGGGACCTCTCGCACCCTAAGCGAGAATCATACCACTAGACCAAATGCCCTTACATGTTTTCTCTAGAAACTTGTCATAATTTGTTAATCATATAAACATATACTATTTTTGAAAATATAAAATTTGTTATCTATTGATAATAATGATTTAACAACCTAATGTTTTAAACAATATGGTAATTGACTATTGATCATTTATATTTATTCATAGTACAATTTTTTTTTATTACGCTTACATTTTAAATGTTATAAAATAGCATGAATATGTCTACTTAGATAAATATATTTACTCTTTAATACTTGCATCTTATAAGAGTACATGTTGTAAAGTGTTTACACATTTGTTTAGTTAGTATAATTTACTCAAATATTTTGTGTAATTTAATCTTGTAATTATTTCTCTTATTAAACTAATCCACATAATTTTTTTTTACAACTTTGGTACAATTTATTTTTAATTGATAAAAATGAATATAATATATATATATATATATATATATATATATAAAATAGTAAATTATGTTTAAAAACAATATTTAAATAAGTTACTTAAAAAAGTTTAAATATGTTTATCGAAACTTACACATGAAACTAAAACTTATTTTTTAATCTAAATTTTGATATATTTTGATCTCAAAACTTTAAAATGAATTAATAAAGTCTTTTTATCCAAAAACATTAAGATTTTTTGTGTTAAACAATATTTTAAAGTGACATTTACACTTAAATGTATTCAAACGCTTAAAATAATTTGTAAGTAAAACAAAAATAAGAAAAAAGAAGACATGAGTGTTAAAAAGTATAAAAAATACTTTCTTCCCATAACATACACCTTTATGGGTATATAAATTGCATATTCAATAATAGAACAATTATTTCTTTTGACTAACATTTATATATAATGACAATGGTTCCGTCGCAAAGTGTCTAAAACATGAACATAAAATTCTATTGTTCTATGTCAAAATATAATTATCATAGTTCATAAAGCAGTAAGATAAGAGTTATATAAATAAGCAACAAAATTTTGACTAAAATAAATGCAAAGAAATATATAATTTATTTTTTAACGTGATTCATGCGCATGTATTGTCCACCAAAAAATAATTGAAGTATTTGGAATTAATACCTCGTATATTCGGATAGGTATTAGAATTTGTACACATACATAAATATTGAATTCTCCATATGAAAATCAAGTGCATATCTAATTTCAAGTTGACAAGTTAGATTTTTGCCCATTGATTTAAGTAATGTCTATGACTTTTCATTTCGGAATAGATGACTATTTTTATTGAATATACCTGCCAATCAAAACCAAATTATACGAAATAATGCATTAGAATTACACAACACTATATTTAGGTAAATAATTATACTTTGAAATAGGAGAACTTTGTGTGAATCTGAAATATCTAAAATATTTAACAGATTTAAATGTGTAAAAGGTATTCGTACGAAATTCTTTTTAATTTTGAGTATTTAATATCTATTAAGTAATTTTATGATAAACACGTGAAATAAAAAAAAAAAGGAAAAAGCATACAAGAGTAAAATTAAAAATAATAATTGGTATTCTTTTTTAAATCTTTGAAATAAAAGTTTAAAAAATAAATTCCCAAAGTATAATTAAATATTAATAATAATGCAGAGTTGAATAGTTGTAAGTCAATGTAAGAATTTGGAAGTGAAAAGTAGTGGTGCTTCAACAACCACGTTGGAATTTTAAATGTCCTACTTCATTTTCCATGCATTCATTCGTGGTTTCTACTTGCATACTCCATTTGAAGCAAGTTGCTTATCAAAGTTCTTAAATTAAAAAAATTGATATGCTTTTTTATAAAAAAGAATCTTATATAAGCAACTATAGATAAAGTTGTTTAGCTATAAAGAAAATAACTTTTAAAAGTTAAAAATATATTGTTGTTTGATTATAAGTGATACCATTAGAAGAAAAAAAAATATTTTAATGACATTTTGAAATTATAATAAGTTTATAACAGTTTTATAATTTTATTTGAATTAATTGTTATTAAAGTGCAGCAAAACATGGATTATTTCAACTCTTATTGTTTCCTTAACATGCAATGAGAATTTTTATATAAACATCATCTAAAAAACCAAAAATAACGACTTATGAAAGTAGCTTTTGTCGTTGTCAATAAAAAAAAATGTCTTTGTTTCTTCTCACAATGTATTTATTTTTTATTTTTATCTTTGGATTTAATTTAGACAATCATCCACAAAAATCATCATTTAAAATAGGTTAAAATAATGGTTTGTACAATAATCATCAGCATATATATTTTTTGGGTTGTTTTTGTTTTGTAGCGTTATAAGCACCTGCATTTCAGAAAATTATCTCCCACACATTCAAGCACAAATATACATCACAATAAGAATAACTTTTTCTTTAAGAAATATTATGAAGACATCTTTATGAACTTTTTCATAATTTAAACTTTAAGAACATGATAAATCAATATATAAAATTTTATTTTTGAAATTTTAATATATTGAAATTATTTTAATCAAGGTTAATTTAAAAATTCCCTTTTGAGGACAAATAGAAGATAATAATAATAATAATAATAATCATAATATATTTATTATAATCAGGATAAACAAAAAAGAGAGAATAATTTCAATTTTAAAATAGGAATAAATGATAACTTATATATAAATAAAAATTATCTGAATTGATTTGCATTTGCTTTGGAATCTTATATCATTTAAATACTCATAAGATTATAAAATTAATAAAACTAAGCGATCTATTCAAATTCAATTAGTGAATTATTCCTTAAAACTCATTTGTTTGGTTAAATAAACATAAATAGCTAGTATATATTACTTTTTTCATTAAAATTGTTTTTTTTTCTTTCTAACATTTGTGAGTTAAACTTAAACATTCTTTAATAAATAGTAAATGTCATTTCAATTGTTATATTGTGAAAATGTTACTTAGAAATTTTCATATAACAAAATTAATTAGGTTATAAATGAGAAAACTCAAGATTAATGTCTTTTTAAAGAAATCAAGCTCAACCTTTTAATCAATATCAATTAAAAAAAGTCAAACTTAATATATCAATTTCTTTCACAAGTAAGTCCAAATTCCAAAAACTTAATTAAACAAGGTTTACGCATTTTTTTATGACCAATTAAGTAAAATATCAAATTTAGTTCAAAATGAAAAAGTACATTCTTATTTAATTTAGTCGAAGTCTAATTTTCTTTAAAATACTTAAAATCTCATAAAAATTTCACTAAATTGCAATTCACTATTTTTTTTTACATTTCAAATCCGTAGATATTTAATAATCCTTCAAAATTTGTGCTAAAAAGTTGATAACATGAGCCAGAGGGAAAATATTTAATATTATTTTACAATGCAGATATTTAATTAATTTAAAAACCTATAACATAGAAAACACATATATAATTTAAAACTAGGGAAACTTCAAAATAATGAAATTAATATTTTTCTATCAAAAAATAACGAACTGCTATTTTAATTTCTTTTACGTAATATATATACACACACATATTTATTTGACTATTTAGATATTTTGCTCCTAGAAAAAAGTTGCTCTTAAAAGATCACTAATAAAACTTACCTCTGCATATGTTGAAATGAAGTAATACAATATATATTAATGAGTTTTTTTTTTTTAATGGGGAAATTCATTTATAATATAATATGTGATAAATAATAATTTTCGAAAACCTTCACTCTTAAACTTAACCAGCTAGTTTAAAAATTATATTTCGAAAATAAAAATAGAGAATTTAATGAAATCAAACTTTGACATTGATATCTTCATCACCAATATTTTTATTTTGGCAACTTAAGTTTTTAAACAAATAACATAAAAATAAACTGTTAGTCTTTTGTTTTGTCCTTTGAGCAAGTGGTTCAGCTTCAAATGTTTCAGTCAGTTTGAATATTAATTGTATTTTGGAGTGTGAATAAAGTTATCCAATCTCATAAAAAATCATCAAAACAAAAAGAAATTTTGATTATTCTTTTAATTGTATCGAATTTGTGTTTAAATATAATTATAAAAATAAATTATTTATTTAAATATAATAATAATTATATTAAATTTGTTAATCTAAATAAATAAAAAACAAAGAAAACTACCCCTGCGTAGTTGAAGAGAAAACAATAAAACACTAAATAAGATTTCCAGTAGCAGTGTACTGTTATAGATAAGAAAAGTTTAATGTTTAACCTGAAAATGTGAAACAATTTTTTTTTTTTTTTTGTGCTTTCTTCTCCAAATTTGGTTCTAATAAATCATTTATCGTCTATTTCCCTCTCTCCCTGTTCGTTGTGCTTTCATCTTATGTATTGGCTATAACAAATTATACAATATACTGTTTAATGTGTTGATTTAATTAGCTTTTACATACATTATTAAAATATTTGCAATTTTGGACTAAATTTCACTTTATATTAAATAAATTTACATACATTTGTACAGAATACGTTATTTTTCAATCTTCCTCTAAATTTGAAGTTTTATTAAAATTTTAATTAATGTCATTCATCGTCCTTTATTTATTTTAGTGTTTATATTTTTATTTGTTCCTGTAATTAAATTGGATTTTTTATTAAATTTTAATTAATGCAGAATTTAGTAAAACTTGAATACAAAATACAGAAATTATAAATGATATTTTATTAAATACAAAATTTAATGTTGAATTTTTATTAAATTTTAATTAATTGATATGATATTTCAAAAATATAAATTTTTGTGGATAGTCAATTTTCAATTATAGATAAATAAATGAAAAATTATGAAGAAAATCAAATAAAACAATATGCATGAAACTGAACTTGAAATGTAAAGGAGTGGGTTGAATTTTTAAAAAACCTTTCATAAAATAGAAATAACTGCACAAATATAATAACTGAAAAGGGATTTTTTTTTTCCAATTTTTTATAGAAATATAATACATGAAAAGTTGTGTCATCTTTGCCAATGTGTCAAACATATTCTGCAGATGATATTCCTTAAATTCATTGTTTGTGAAAATATTGCTGTTTTGGGAAACCACTAGAGGAAGACTTTGTTTCAAATGTAGGTTTTCATCTTCCTCTAAATTCAATGAAAGGAAACAAAATTCAGAGAATCCTAAATTGAAATAAATAACCAATATAATACAGAGAAAGGAGAAAAAAAGAAACCCTACATAAACAGATAAAGGACAACAAATGGTTGAGAAAGAAATAAGAAAGACCTTGTGAAAGTTTTTGAAATAGTGCGTCAGACAAACGAGAATGGAGAGAGAATTATATTGTGTAGATGCAGCTTTGTTTTTAATAACTGACACAATTTTTCAAATTTTAAATATAAAAATCTATCCTCTTGTCCACGTTTCGTAATACTTGTTTTATACTTAGTTATTTTAAAAATTATTTATTTTATAAATAATTTACTTTTAATCATTTTTCTACAAATATCTTTTGTCTTAAATCATCATTTAAATTTTCTTTTACATATCTTACTTTTTTATAATTTTATATTTAGCAACTATTTTAAAAATTATATATTTGTTATTGATCTTAACTTTCTTAAAAATTAAAACATGCGAATACACAAACGTGACAGCGCTATGTTTGCTAATAAAAGTAAGGAAAATAACTATTAAGAATAGAATTGAAATAGTAATTGTGGACATTAAAATAATATATTTTCTTTATATATTATTATAGATGTTATAAGTTTTAAATATAAAAAAGAAACTATTAAAAATAGAAGTGAAAATAGTAATTGTGGACATCAAAACTATGAATTTTTTATATATATACTAGCAAAAACACAGCACTGTCTTGTGTGTCCGCGTTTTTTAATTTTTATAGAAATTTGAGTTAAGATAAACAATATTTACTTTTAAAATATATAATTAATTTTTAAAATAGTTGTTAAATAAAATAACTATTAAAAAAAATAATGGTTAAAGGTAAAAGAAATTTTTAAAATAACAGTTAAAAGTAAATTATTTATAAAATACTAATTAAAGATAAAATTAGAAAAACAAAATGTGGACACAAAAAGATGGTCTCTTTATTTTTATATATATATATATATATATATATATATATATTTTGTTATAGAATTAACTCTTAAAAAATTATTTCCTAATTTATATATAAGCTATAAGAATTAGTTTGTAATTAAAAGTAATTTTGAAGAGATAATAATATAGATAGGTTAAAAAATAATAAATAATTAAAAAATATAAATAAATTCATTAAGTAATAAATTATTCTTCTTTACTTTATTATTATTATTTTTTGTTTCATTTAAAGAACTTTTTTGTTTCGTTGAAACAATTTTCGTTATTTCTCAATGATGATTATTTCTTAACAACCATTTCTCAGGCAAGTGTACTGGTACGTAGTAGTATCAACAAGTGTCGTATCCACAAATAGTTAGCAAGTATATTGGTAGTTTGATTTTTGGTTTTTTGGTTTTGATAGAGTAAGTAAAAATAGATAGTAGTTATTAGATAGATTAAGTCGAGAAGAGGTTATGAATTAATTTCATCTCATCTTCTTCTACTACACCACTATCATTTTGTTTACGCAAATCATTCAATGTCCTGAGAATACTCTTTCTATGCAAATCTAGGTTCAACCCTAATACACTATAACCTAAGGACTTCAAACCCAGTGTGATTCCTCAAACTCTTGGTAGAATGAATCATTGCTTTAATGTGCAAGACTATCTCCTTCAGCATCCCCTCTAGTTACTAAATAAGCACCAGTACATATATGATCATTGATTGGAACTTAGTTTGAGATCAATCTTTCAACTCAATCCAAACCATTGAAATAGGAAGAGTCGTCAATTCATCCACACAAGTTGAGACAAGTCTTCCAACTCAAATCAAACCGGTGAAATAAGATGAGTGATCAAGTCATCATTAAGTATAAATTAAACAAAAAAAATCGAATGAAAGCAAAGATAACTATCCAAGAAGTATAAATGAATAGAATCAGAAAATTACATCAAATCTGGACATGAGGGAGTTCAACTACTCAGAATATTACAATGCAATTCTAGCACAATCTACACATAAAAGCATCTCCCTCGTGCCTCACAGACCCTTTTCTATCCTACTACTACATTTTCTAGCCTCAACTTAACGCCTCTAATGAAAACCCAAGGTCTTTATTTATAAAAATTTTGGGTAGTGCTCAGCCACAAGGATTTTTTCACAAGTGAGTTTTCTTCTCAACTCAACCCCTTCTCCTGGTTTTTAGCACATGACATTTCCTTCTTGACAAGGTTTTCTTGGTTGCTCAACCCCATGAATTTGTACTCCAGGTTTCCTTGCAAAGAAGGTTTTCTCATGAAGTTCAGCTCTATTTGTTGTGCTCAGCCAGAAAGTCCAAATATGTTGTTCTGTCTTTTCTACTACCATGGCTCAGCTGATTTTATGATATTTTCTCCTATTTTTATTGAAAAATAGCAAAAATATCATTATAATTCATAATACTCTATTTCTCAATATATCATTCTGTATTTTGAGCTCAAGGAGGTTTGTTCTATATACAAATAACATCATTTGATACATGATAAGTGTCAATTTTAGATAGAAAATTTACTTATTTTTGACACATATATCACTCAACCATTAACTATGTTGCTATTTGAAAAGTTTTATTAGATCTCTAAGGTATTTTTCATCATATCATACCCTTAATTATACATTTGCTTTCCTTTATGCAATTTCATTCAATAATCTCTCAAATTGTTTCAACGACACACATTTGGTAATTTTTTAATATTTTTATTTATTGTTTATTTTTATCATGTAGAATACTATTTTGATATATTTAATATAATTATTTTTTATTTTCTAACTCATTATCAATCATACTATAATTTTGTCACTATAATTATATAAGTAAATTTTATTTACTATAATATAAAAATTTAATGTAATTGTCATGAATTTTGTTTTATTATTATCTAACATATATATTGAAGTTTAAAAGATACAATATATATGTTAAAATATAATTATTATTAGTTTAATATTTGTTCTTTAAGTGATTTTGATAAGATGATGTATTATAACTTTTATATACTATAATATAAAATTTTAATGTAATTGTCATGAATTTTCCTTTATCACCATCCAACATATATTCTAGTTCAAAAGATACAACTTTTATGTTAAAATTTAATTATTATTAATTTAATATTTGTTCTTTGCGTGATTTTGATAAAGTGAAGTATTATAACTTTTATCAGTGTATAAAAAATATATTCATTAGAATTTAAAAAATTAAAGTAAACAAACATTTAAAATATATTTTAATTTAATTTTTTTTGCTTTTATATTTTTTTAATAATATTTTTAAATTTTATCAGTTAGGTTTCATTAATGTTTGCAAATTTTATCAACTAGATGAAATACAGCTCTTACATTTTATAAAATCTTTAAATGGTAAAATTTTTTCTGTATATTTGAAAAGAAAAAACTTTTGAAGTTTAAACAAACAAATACACACTTTGATGGATAAAAATAACAAAAGTTTGTTAATAACATTCAAATGTGATCGGTCATAACTGAAAAATTATATATAAAAAGTCCTTATTAGATTATTGATTCGTTAAATTCTCGAAAATATTTTTCTTTTAAGTTGTAAGAAGAAATGTTTAAATAATGATATATAAAGTAAAACATAAAGAGGTTATCGATAAAGTGTGTATTTGTTATTTTCTTTTGTCTCTTAAAAATCTCACCTTAAAGTAAAACACAACTTAACATTATATTTTAGATTAAATATGTTTTTGTCTTCAAGAGTTAAATATGTTTTTGTCTTCAAGATTGAATGAATTTTGAAATTAATTCATCTTTAAATTTTTTTACTAATTTGATCTTTCATATTTAAAAATACGTAGATCGAAGAAAGAATAATTTCAAAACTTACTGAAACTTCAAAAATAAAAAAAAATTTAACCCTTATGTTTTATTGTCTTTTTTATTTTCTTTGCCAATATATTTTAGTTGTTAATTAATGTTTAATTATTTTTAAATTTTAACCTATCTTATCCAATAGGCATAGAGTCCCACAAAGTATATTCAATTTCATAATTACAAAATATTTTCAAATTTACCTGTTGGATAAAATATCCATATATTAACGGCAGGTACAATCGTTAATACTAAATATTAACAGAATATTTAATATATCATATAACATATCATATTTGTTATTATGTAAGGTTAACTGTTATATTGTTAGTATTATCCTATTATCATAAAGATTTATGGTCCAAAAAGGTCTTATAAATATGCGTAATATCTTCCATATTTATTATATAAATTAAACGCATTAAAAAAAGGACAAAATTGACAAAAATTTGAATCAAATAAATATTTTAACTTAAATAATGATAATAATCAAGGACAAAATAGTAATCGACTAAAATATTTTTTTTAATTTATTAAATATATCACATCACTCGGTAACTTTTATAAATTTTTGCCTCAATTCCTTTAAATCACACCCTCTTTTCTCTAATCCAAATTCACATACACTTTTTTCTCTCAAATTCACTCTTTTAAAAAGGTATTTTCAAATCTAAACACACCCTTAATCGGTACATACATGACACGCAAAGTAATTTATCGAAAGTTTTATAACGAAACGAGCGGACTATAATGTTCGGAATGAGTGGAGCATTTAGAGCAAAATCAAAATTAAAATTGATATTGAACTGAATAATACGGTAAATAATTTTTTTTTCTGTCCAAAATTCTCACAGTTATTATTTCATCTTTAATATCATTCCCTTTTTATTTTCTCATTCTTAATTATTTTTAGCATTTGTTTGCATTCATGTATGATAACATTGCTAATAATTGAAAGAAAAAAAAAAATCTAAGATCTATTTTTTTTTTCGCACTTGTTACAAAAAGAAGCTAAAAAGTATGGAATGATAGATTGAGTCGAACAAATGTCATTTGTATTCCTCTTGGTTAAGTTACGTACCAGTTTAGTTTAAGTCTTAATGTTTACTTGTTGCACCCCTTTCCTCTGTGTTTATTAGTGGGCTTTTAAGAATCATTTTTTAACTTAGAATTAAAGTTGGGCTTTTTCTCGTACTTTTAATACTTCTTCTGGCACCCTCTAAAATTTTGAAAATGATCATTTTATCCCTAAATTTTTCAAAAGAGCCATTTTATCCTTAAAATTTTCAAAATGACCATTTTACCTTCCATACAAGTGACTTCTGGATTACATTGGGAAACTTTCCAGAACAAACTTTTCAAAAATTTTGGAACAAAGATTTGGAGAGTAAAATTTATGGAACAAAATATTTGGAATGCAATTTCCATAATACCTGAAATATTTTTGAAATCAGGTTTTTAGAATGAGATTTCTGAAACAAACTTTTCAAAATATATATAATATTTTTAAATAATACTTTTTTCAATATTTTCTCTTTCCTTGCTCTGTATCATTCTTTCACTCTTCTTCTTCCTCTCTAATTATGGGTGTGGTAGCATTGATAGTGGTATGACCAAGAATATTTGATTTTTTTTTTCTCTTTTATGGGAGTATAATTAGTAATTATGGGATGTAAGAAACAATAACCTTAAATTTATAGACAAATACAGACTTTCTAGAATATTTTCAACTACATAAAATATTGATATCAGATTTAAGTCAAAATCTTACGACAATAAATTTATAAACTTTCATTCTTAAATAATACCTATCTTCTTATTTTTAACCAATATAACACTTAAACTCACGTTTAGATTCCTATCATGTAATTATCGACCATCACACAAATCTTAGCTATTACTCCTTAAGTTTTCAATCGTTATCACTAAAACAGTAACAGACAAAATAAGTTATGACAGCTTCTGACTTATTATCGTAATAAAAGGTAATCTGAATTTGTTGATTAATTAAATTTAATTAGGATAATGTTGTGAAGATTTGGTGGTAATGAATGATGGTGAAAGATATCTAAACCTTAGGGTTGGTGAAAATGAGTATAATATGGGAAAGAGAGATAATGGGAAATGAGAAATGGAAGTTGAAGAATGATGGGATGTGCCCACCAGGTGTTTGTTTTTTGGAAGTAAGCCGAAGATGGGGCAGCTTTATAATAAGTCCTCATTAGACACTAACACAGTGCCATCCACCAATTATTTTGCCTTCCCTTTCGCTACTTCGTAGGGTATATACTCAATACATTATTATCCAACCAATATCTTACTTCAACTTTTACTCATGCAAAACTAAACTTAATCAATAGCCACACAAATTCCATCTTCACAAAATACTATCATATTCTTTTCTTTGGATCTTTAGATTCCAGTTTTATAATAATAATAATTCTCACTGTTCATTTAATAGACACTTTTCACGATTAATTCGATTAGTCTTAACTTTTTTAATAAGTTTAAAATGATTTTATTAATAAATAAGATTTTTAAAATAAGAAATCATATATTTTAAGGCTTTTTATTTGACTAAAAATATATATTTATTTTCAAATGAGAACACATTTTTAAGAAGGGTTAATGCGGGTCGGCACACATCATTTTGATCCGTCGTACATCTCCTCGGCAAAAAGTGATTTGAATCTCTCTGTCTTACATAAAAATTGTAGACTAATTTTGTCTGATTTTCTCAGTAGATCGACTTGCATAAATTTTGTTTATTTTCCAATTTTGTTATTTTGAATTAATAAACGTAAAAAAACATAGTTTAAAGATAGCTAATAAAATATTCATTTAAAACAAAGTAGAAATTATACTTTTTGAATATTGATTTGTGAGATATCACTATTAAGATTCTTTTATTATAATGACGAGCATTACTAATCCAAATGATTAGGTCCACAAATTTACCTGAATATTTAATTAATAATCCTTATATTTATATACATCTAATGATTACAAATTACTTTAGTTGATTATTTGTCTTTCCATTTAATATTAAAATATATACCTTTTTTACAATTTAAATTTATACAAGTTACGTAGGTCGATCTGTTTGATCTCGTCATTGGTCTATACAAATTGTGGGTTATGTAGGACGAACAAAAGCAGGTAAGTGAATTTCAGAATTCAACTTGTCATGCACTTTTTTTATGGACTGACTTGAAGAAGAAAAAAAAGGTAAAACCAAATCAGTCAATAAGTGGGACATAATAAGTAAATAAGTGAAGAGTTATCTATTACTTTTCGTACATTTTTTTTTTAAATTTACTGATCAATCTTCTTTTGTCATCTAATGTGATATATTTCTTATGTACCACGAATTTGATTATAAGTTACATAAATCAACCCTTATTGCTTGCAGTACGAGTTGATCTGATGACCCACTCCATATTGTAATCCTTTTTTTTTTAATTAAAACATGTTTTCAAATTATGATATTTTACATATAGCATTGAATTATATGTACCTATAACATTTTTTTTGTATACATAATAATATGAAAATACTAAATAATATTAATATTGTAAATATTAATTAAATAATTTTTAAAAAAAAACACAAAAAATGATATTATTATGTATTCAACGTGATATCCATTTTCTTTTTCTCCAAAGTCGATTATTAAAAAAAATTATACTTATATAAATTTCAAATACCAATTTTACAAAATTTAAATAATTATAGAAAAAGTAAAAATGACTAAATGTGTATCTTAAAAATAACTTGTCAAATTAAGAACCAAGAAAAGGTTAAATATTTTTTTAGACTAGCTAATAAAGTAAATCTATTTTAATAATTTTAAACGTGGATAACTACGAAAATAAAGATAAGTATTAGGACAAATATAAAAAATAAGATGTAATATATATGTAAAGAGAAATGATACTTTGACAAAGTTTGATTTGACAAACTTTGACAAACAATCAATTTTGTCATATCCAATTTAAAATATGGATAATACTCATATTCATATTTTTACTTAGTCAGTTTAGATATTTTTCTTTAAAATTGAAACAATTTTAAATAATATCTATGAAACAAGTTTTTCCCATCCCTAATTTTCATTCCGCAGTAAGTAAACAATAAATTCTTTATCATTATTTGATTTTTACTTTTAGGCATAATTTTTAGTTTCCTAATTCTTTTATCACCCCTTTTGTATTTAATAAAAATGTAGACATAACCATGCCAGAAATCTAGAAAGCAAAAAGTTGGGCGTAAAAAATCATATGAAGAAATGCACAATAAAACCTAAAAAGATGGAAGCCGATAAAAAAAAAAACGTTAGAACCAACTTAATCATGAAAGGCCCTAACTTTTATTTTATATTAACAAAAATTTAAATTACCATCACTTTCGGTAAGAAAAGATTCCTTAAATTGCAATACTCATCATTAATTAACAGTGGGTTTAACTTCAAACATAATCAATCCATCATTAATCCCCTTTTTACCAAGAAAATTAATAACCTCAGAAAAGGGTCATTAGATATTTAACAAAAAATTCTAAAATGTTTAAAAAAGGGCGCATGCACTTAAAAAGATGGAATCTCTCAAACAAGACTGTTATTGTCAGTGTCCTAAATCAAGATAAAGGCCACAAACACACACACACACACAGAGAAAAGAGAGAAAATTATTGTTGAACTGAACAGTACCAATAAATGAGGTGTAAGAAGTAGGAGAAAAGAAATTAAAAATAAAAATAAGAGAGAGAATAAGAAAAAAATGTTATGTTGTGTGATGTGATAATAGAAAAGGGATAAAAATAGAATGAAAAAAAAAATAAAAAAAATAGAGGTATCTATAGATAGATATATGAAAATTATTCTCATTTGGTGGCAGACATCAAGAATTGCAGACTATATATAACTAACTTTAGTCTTTGTTTAGAGTCTTGTGGTGCATATTTGCGTCCTTTTTAGGTTTATACTTTATACCCAAATTTCTGAAACCATTTATTCCCTACTAATGCAAATAATGCTGTTACCTAAATAGCAAGAAGTGAGGAATAATTGACCATTTTCTCTTTAGTTCAATCATATATCATAACTGTAAACAGTTCTGAACTATGAATCAATGAAACAAGACCACATAATCATAGTTTTTAAAGCAGTTATTAAGAAAATTAACAGTGTGTATTGTCGGTGACATACATAATAACAAAGCAAAACAGAATTGGTGTTTCTGTTTTCATGTTGGCATACCCAAAAGAGAAATAAGAAGCCATTTCCAGTATTTGAGTCAATATAACCCCACTTTTGATGTCGACTAAACCAACTTTTTTTATGAAACTTGCATGACTTTAGCACCAGGACAGACAAACCTTTAAGTCACGTCCATATCTAATTGTCTACTATCCCTTTGTAGCCATGTGAAGATATGCATACATGTATATTCTATGTCCTTTTAAATACCAGAAATACGAATTTTAAACTTAACTTGGTCTCAAAATCTCGGTTTATAAAATTAGATTTGCACTCAGTTACATATTATAAATTGTATTATTTCTAGTTTATGTAAAATTTTCATAACAAAGAATTATGAAAACTAAATACTCAAAATTATATATTACATATAGTACACAATAAGGAGTCATCAACTTTAAAGATTATTAATGACTCCTGGTGACCGCTTAGGAGTTCTTTAATATAGAGTAAACGATCTTGGAAACTACGGTGACCGCTTACTGTGTACTAAGGAATTTCTTAACATCATATATATATATATATATATATATATATATATATGATGTTATTGAGAAATAAATTTATCGTGTTATTAGAACATTAATACTAATGTGATGATATATAAAAGCAATCCATCTATACGACAACAAAGTTGGAATTTCGAAAGCATCCTTTGGTGGAAGATTGCAGCTTTTAGTAACTGGAAAGAGTATATAATATAACTTTACAATGCATACACGTTGTGAATAGAACCCTAGCTATAGTATATATGCAGTTTATTTTTACTATTAAAGGAAGAACAGTGGTTTACATTTTGTTACAATGGTTTCATTAAGCATGGAAAAATATGTTAACATCTTAAATGTTTAGTTACTTCACACCACCAACTTTAGTAACTCACCAATCACTATAAATAATCTGCGTATTGTACAAATATCTATATATGATAGTTCTTTAACCTCGTCGATAGTGACATATGATTGCGTTAACACCTTTTTAAAATAACCATTTAAGAAAAGTAATAAAAGTAAAAGAAAGTGGAATTAACCCGTGCATGCCAATGTTTAACTGATATTACTTTATGAAAAGATGTTACTGAAAGCATTATTAGGAATCACTTATTATGGGAGTGTTTTTTATTATGTGTGCACTGACAAAGTGATACATTTGAAAGTGGAAAATGTTGATAGTTTTTCAAAAGCTCTTGAAAAGCGTTGTCTTATTTTATGTTCATCAAAATTTCTTATTCGGAAGAAACTGTTCTAACCCAACTGTTATAGCAGCTTCTTTCTATCTGATATACCATTCATTACAGAGGAAAACAAAAATAAAACTTATTATGTTAAAAACCTACTAATTAGTATTACTGAGATTTATATTTATTTGACGTTTTACCTGCAAGAATGAAGATTGTTGAATTATATTTAATAGCCGAATGTGGATAGAATTCAAAACCTACTAATTGCTGGAACCTTTCATTATTATTTTACACTAGTTAAGCAACCGTTAGTCAACAAAACCTAGTTGACCCTTTTAATTGCTTGCTATATAATAAAGATATATGAATGTAACGTGCAATAGTTATATATTATCTATCATACTTTAGCATCAGAAAAGTAGCATTTAAAGATCCTGTCGTATTCGATTCATTTCAATCTGCAAGTTTTCCCAACTGTTGAGTCAATTCCATAGGTGTCCCATTGTCGATGATATAGTTATATTTATATTTCATCATCATAAAATATACATTTTAATAACTCAAACCATTTTCACTATTCTTTTCAAACTATGATTCAATCATAAACTATACAATTAATGTGAGTAATTTATGAATAAATAAAAGCAAAGAACTGTGTAGTGTAGGTTATAAAGCAGAAAATATTTTGAAGTGTTTTGTAACATGTTGAATAAAACAGGAGTGAGAAAGAAAGCAGTTATTTGCAGATAGATTTAATTTTATTTTACCCCCGGAGGGGATGGTATGGTACAGAAACAAAGTGATGGAGATGAAGGGTCTATTTTTGACATAGAAAAAAACAGAAAAATGAAGGACAAGTAAGTAAGAAAGTTGCAGGCGCGTGAGTTGAAGTTGAAAGCTTGATGGGTAGAAACATATGAAAAAAGGAAAGAGTGATGAGACGTGAGATATGTAAAGGAGAGAGAGAGAGAGTGAGTGAGTGCTCTTTCCTTCTCTTTCTGAAGTCTGAGAAAGTTATTAGGATTAGGAGTCCTAACAACTAACAAAACGCCCACCCCAACTCTACACTGTATGTATATCCTACACATACTCACTTTTCTTGCTCTAACTAAAAACTTTTTGTTGTATTCAAATGAATGCATGCATAGTGTTTGACCCTAACATCAAGCTTTTCATTCACATGATCATATTTTTATCTACAATTGTATGTTAGAATTCGTATATACTGATAATACATGCTAATTAAACCGATTTTTATGTATAGAGGGTACTGATTTTATAAAATGAAGCAGTGTGGCTGAATGTGTCGGATATCACACGCCAAGAAATGAAATCAGCCGAAAAAAGGTGGGATTATTTTTTTCTATTAATGGTTTAGGAAATAATATATTAAGTCTGAGTGGACTGGATTTGAAGCATGGTATTGATTGCCATAATATTTACGTACCTAATAAAATGTGGGGTGGGTTAAAGTGTCAGGTTGAATTTTCTTATGTTCGAGAGGTGTTTGATGAATTGAATGAAAGGGGTGTTTTTGGTTGTGTTGGTGGAGGGCCTCACAGACAAGTGAAGGAAATTATTAACAAAGAAGAAAAGATAAAGGTAAGTGCAATGCAATGTAATGCAAAGCAAAGGAGAAGAGGGTGGGGAAGTGTGGGTTCTGTACTGTCTTACCTGTCCCCCCCACCCAACACAACATACTCACAAACACATACACACTCTCTCTCTAACACTACTCCAACTACAACTCCAAAAGCCACTACCACATTGGCTTTTGTTGCCTTTTGTTGCTGTGCCTCCTATGCAATTGTCTATGTCTGCTGCTTCTGCTCCCTCTTCTCAGTACCTTCAAATGGGGGTGGAATCATACTTTGAATTCCTTGTTATTATTTGATGGATACTCTTTTTCTCATATTCTCTTCTCTTCTTCCCACCATGTCCTCTCTTCCACCCCTCCCCTGTTTCTTTTTTCTCCTTTGTGGTGTCCCTCCAAACATGAACTCCTTTTTCATGATTTGACCTCATTTCCATTTTGTTACAGTTCTCACTTTCTGGATTTCCTTTTCTTAGACCCACTTGATTGCACCCTTCGCCTCCTTTATCCTCTCTTTCTTTCTCTCTTGTTTTTTATTCTCTCTGGTTCCTCCATTGAGTCCCACTCTCCACAAGAACCAACAACCATCACACTGGGGCGTTCATGGAAATTGATCTGAACTATGCAGTGACTGAGCCTGAGAAGACCGCGTCTTGCAATGGCGACTGTGACAAAGGTGCTGCTTGCGTTTGCTCTCTGTCCTCTCCTACTTGTTCATCTTCTGGTTCCTCCTCCGCACGTGTGTCCTCCTCTTATCTTGAGCTCTGGCACGCTTGTGCTGGCCCCCTCACTTCCCTCCCAAAGAAAGGGAATGTGGTGGTGTATTTCCCACAAGGGCACTTAGAACAAGCCTCATCTTTCTCTCCCTTTTCATCAATGGACATGCCAACCTATGATCTTCAGCCACAGATCTTCTGTAGAGTTGTCAATATTCAGTTACTTGTGAGTTCTCAAATTGAGAGTGAACTTGAATTTTACCTGCTTAATTCTTTTAAACTTGCACCCTCTTGCATTGGTTGTATTTGTATGGTTTAATTGTCTTTTCTTTTTTTTATTTTTACACTATGATTAGGCCAATAAGGAGAATGATGAGGTTTATACACAGGTTACTTTGCTTCCCCAGGCTGAGGTTGGTTTTTGTCCTTATTCTGTTTTTGTGCATAATTTTTGTTCCCTAGAAGGATGAGATTTTTTAATTAAATTCCTTGAGCATTGTTTATAGTAGAAGGGCTGTAGTGGCTTGAAATCTTGGGTTGTGCTCAGTTGGCAGGGATGTATTTGGAGGGAAAAGAGCTTGAGGAATTGGGAGCAGATGAAGAGGGAAATGAAACAACACCTACAAAATCAACTCCTCATATGTTCTGCAAAACACTCACAGCCTCAGACACCAGCACTCATGGGGGGTTTTCTGTCCCTCGCAGAGCTGCTGAAGACTGTTTTCCTCCATTGGTGTGACATCATGCTCTAGTTTGCATTCAAAATTTCCAACACATGAAATTGTTTAGGAGTTGAGTTCATTGCCTTGATGTATTGCTTTTCTGCTCACTGCAGGATTATAAGCAGCAAAGGCCCTCTCAGGAGCTTGTTGCCAAGGACCTGCATAATGTGGAGTGGAAATTTCGACATATTTACAGAGGTAAATGAAAAGAAACAATAAACAACTGTGTCCGGTTGGCTTTATAGTCATAATGACAATGAATGATACAGAAAATCCTTGTGATAATTTTGTCAGGTCAGCCAAGGCGGCATCTTCTCACTACTGGCTGGAGTATTTTTGTTAGCCAAAAGAATCTTGTTTCTGGAGATGCAGTTCTCTTTCTGAGGTGTGTTCAAATAGGATTTCGTTTTATGAATAAATAATATAAACATTCATAGTGTAAAGATTTTTTATACAGTCACAGTATCAGTTCCTCAATTACAAATGCTTATGAATAATAATTTTTGTTGAACTTCTAAAATAATTACCTTAAAAGTTGTATCAAAAGGTGATTTTTTATTGATTAACAACATTAAAACTTTTTCAATGAGCGTGCATGCCTACTACACTTTTACTTTAATTGGTATTGATAGGTATGTTTTTATACATATTGTTTTAGCAGTCAATTGATAGGAAATACTCTCACTGAATTTAAAGATAAGCTAAAAAAAATTGGTTATGTAATTTAGGAAATGTCTTTCTTTATTTAATGAAATCAAGAACACTAAATTGAATTTAATGAACATTTTTAATCAGGGTGAAATTAAGATTTTACTTATATTTGATTATAGATCTAATACCAATTAGCATAAGAAATCAGAGAGAGAAAAGTTCTTCTCATAGTAGAACATACCATAAAACCTCTGATGCTTTTTGTTCACGAGGAAGCATGGAGAATGAGTGGTAATGATATTATTATGGTTGTTCCTCATTGCTTATTAATATCTTTGTAGGGGTGAAAATGGAGAACTGAGATTGGGAATCCGAAGAGCTGCTCGACCAAGAAATGGTCTTCCTGAATCAATTGTTGGTAGCCAGAATTATTATCCCAATTTCCTTTCTTCTGTGGCCAATGCTATATCCGCCAAAAGCATGTTTCATGTTTTCTACAGTCCAAGGTACTACATTCATGCCTCAGGAATTTTCGTCTGGCAAAATGTTAGAAGTTAACTCTCAAAATTACTTAGCCTTTCATAAACATTGATTTGGTGATGTTGTGATAACTTATCTGTCAATTATTAATAAACTCATAGTTATAATTGCAGTGAAGTGATAGAATATCATAGCTCACCAGAAAATAGTAAGAACCGAATAAAAGCATTGGTGGTTCTTACATAGAAGCGCTAGAGAGATAGCTCAGATGTTTATTTAATGTATCGTAATTATCTGTTATTCTTCCATCTTATCAATTGTGAGAGAATTGGGGTCTTTCAACACTGGGAAGTGCAGAACCCTGGAAGTTCCACAAGTTGAGGAAATCTCTTAGTTTATTCATAACATACCAGGTTACTATTAACTTCATCCTTTCTTGGGAAGATTAGTACCATATGATTATGGATGCAAGGATAGTGAAGATCGAAGAGTTTTAGTTTAAGGAAAAAATGAGAAATGGCTACGGTCTTACTAGTTTTGATCTTTTTGGACGGACGGGAGGGGAAAATGATTTTCATCTTCTCAGTCTTTGAAGAAATAAATAGAGGTGATTTTCCCTACGAAGAGGAACATGATAATCTCTTCAAGAGAGTCTATATTGTTAGTGCTCAGTTATATTGTTCTGCTGTGTCAAATAGTAAGTAGCCTATGCTGAATAGGATCCTTACATTATATGTGAGTAGGCTTTATCTGTTTCTTGTTTGATAAATGATTTCAGCGTACTCAAGATTGGCATAAGAGTGTAGCAATAAATTGTAACGTGTTTGAACTTTTGTATAATACAGAGCAAGTCATGCGGATTTTGTTGTGCCCTACCAAAAGTATGTCAAAAGCATAAAGAATCCAGTAACCATTGGGACAAGATTCAAAATGAAATTTGAAATGGATGAATCTCCGGAGAGAAGGTCAACTACAACATAGTTATTAAACTTTAACCATTATCTACCATGAACAAAAAAGGGAAAATAATCCCAAGGAATATGACATTCTCTTCCTGTGTTGCAGGTGTACTAGTGGTATAGTGACTGGAATGAGTGATTTGGATCCCTATAAATGGCCTAAGTCAAGATGGAGGTGCTTGATGGTACAATTGCTATTTTTTTTCTTTAGAAACTAGTGAATCTACGGTACATTACTACAGACCAAATGGTGATAGTTTGTTACTGTGATATCTGACAGGTGAGATGGGATGAAGATATTGAGATTAATCATCAAGATAGAGTATCTCCTTGGGAGATTGATCCTTCTGCATCTCTCCCTCCCTTGAGCATTCAATCCTCCAGAAGGCTGAAGAAACTGAGGCCAGGTCTGCAGGGTGCTTCACCCAGTCACCTCATCACAGGTATGTATGAATCACAAATCCTAATGCTGATATAGCCAAAGTGTCTTAAATCAGTAAACTTCAGGCATTCTAATTCTCCTCTATTTACATATTTTTTGGCTTATGCAGGAGGCAGTGGGTTTATGGACTCTGAGGAGTCTGTAAGATCATCCAAGGTCTTGCAAGGTCAAGAAAAGTCAGGTTTTATGTCACTGTATTATGGATGTGACACAGTAACTAAGCAGCCAGAATTTGAGATCAGATCTCCAAGCCATCCAAATTTTGCATCATCAACTGGAGTGAGAAAGATTGCTGCTGGTGAGTTTATGAGGGTTCACCCTCCTAGTTATGCAGGATTCACAGAACCTAACAGGTTTCAAAGGGTCTTGCAAAGTCAAGAAATATGTCAATTGAGATCTCTGACAGGAAAGGTTGATTTGAACTTTGGTGCCTGGGGCAAACCCAGTTGCACAAATCACAACCTGCAACAGGCAACCAAACCCAACTTTCACTCTTTAGCACCAGAAGTTATTCAAACTGCATATTTTCCTTATGGTGATATTCACAAAGCTGGCCAAGGTAGCAGCACCAGCATGTCGTGCTCTAAACCTAACAATTTCCAGCGAGAAAATGTCACATTTAACTCTCCTTCCTCTCAGTCAAGGATCATGAGAAATGAAGCTGGAAGACCAGAAGTCACAATCCAAAATGAGCAGAAGCTGCAGGACAATATTTCTGGGGCTGCTTCTTTAGGGACAAACATGAGGATTTCAAATGATGAAAGTTTCAACGGGAAGGTAAATGCTTGTAAACTATTTGGATTTCCCTTGTCTGGGGAAGTCACCACCCAAAATTTACAGAACTCGGCTAAAAGAAGTTGCACAAAGGTGAGCGATGATAGCAACAGAGTTATATTGTGATATGCGTTTTTCTCTTTGACAATTTGCCAACACATGTAACATAACACTGAATGAAGGTTCACAAGCAAGGTAGCTTAGTTGGAAGAGCCATTGATCTCTCAAGATTGAACAGCTACAGTGACCTGCTGATTGAACTAGAGAGACTATTTAGCATGGAAGGCCTTCTAAGAGATCCTAATAAGGGATGGAGAATCCTTTACACTGACAGTGAAAATGACATCATGGTTGTGGGAGATGACCCGTGGCAGTAAGTAACCATCTTTCTTCACTCTTATTTGTTCTAATGAAATTTGAATTCTCTACTGGTTTTCTGTAATGTTACTCAGCTGTGCTTTTAGAATCGATTGATGAACACTGATTTTAGCGATTTAAAAGACTTTTAAAATATCAATATCAGTTTATTTTAATGCTAAATAGATAATAATACTGTCAAAAAACCAATACAGAATCTGAACTCTTTCAAATGCAGCTTTACCACCTTTGAGACGGTTATCATAGGCCATGTAATCCCATGTAGCATTCTTGGTGAAATCCACTGAAAAACTGCATTTTTCCTTTTGTCTGCAGTGAGTTCTGCGAGGTGGTCTCGAAGATTCATATCCATACACAAGAAGAAGTTGAGAAGATGACAATTGGGATGATGAATGATGATACCCAGAGTTGTTTGGAACAGGCACCAGTGATGATTGAAGCTTCAAAGTCTTCTTCTGTGGGTCAGCCAGATTCTTCTCCAACAGTGGTTAGAATCTAGTTTTAAGGTTGTCTTAGGTATTGTGATGTTGCCCTATTTTTATGCTATATGATCAATACTATTTTGCACATATGTTGATTGATACCACCATCAATTGCACTATCTATGAACTAACAAGGTAAGGGCATACTAAAAATAAATCGACAACAATGTCTCTGAACTTGCTGAATAAGGGCACCATATTGCTTGGTACCATGTAAAGCCATTTACAAGTAACTTTGGAGTAAACTGTTAAAACCTGCACGGTGTAATATCCATATAAGTTTATTTTAATCATAATATTTAGGTTATTAAAGAAACATTTTCACTAGTGTTATCAGGTTAATTGAAACGCCAAAAGATTTAAATCTTCTATAAAATAACAATTGAATGTACAATGTTCATGAATTTTGTTTTTATCTTAAAAAGAAAATCCAACTTATAATGCATTGTTATTTGAAAAATTCATTCCATATCTACCATCATACTAAAATAACATGAATACTTCATACTAAAATAAAATGAATACTTTTATTTAACTTAATAACATCTCAAACGGCTAGTTTAAATATAATATATTAAAGTGATAGAAATTTTATACTCATTTATTGCTCATTATTCATGTTTATTTCAAATTTGATTTGACTGAAATGTAAAAGATTAATTTATGGTAGTACTAAAATATGTCCAACTTAAGAAAAGATGAAGAAGAATGATTGAACTAGAGTAAACTTAGATCAGATAGATTCGACGTATCTCTCAGTCACACTTACACAGGTTAGTTCTCATACATTTTAATAAAATCACTAATTATTGAGTTATCAATAATAACTTAGATTTTAAGTTCAATACTAAACATCAATTTCTTAAAAGTTAAAAAGACTTCTTTTAAGATTGACAATATATAAAAACTAATGAGTTAAATTTTATTTATGACAATTAAATTCAATAAGTGATGCAATCTAGATAAAAATATAGAAAAGTGTTGATTTTTTTATCCAGAATTATCAATGTAAAAAACGTAACTTTATTCATATGTAATATGTAATATAAGATGAGTACAATGGAAGAAATATAAATTAATAAACTAATAAAAGACAATGCCTACAAAATAGGATAAAAACATATATATCCTTTGAATTAACATGACATTTATTTAAAATAAACTACACGTAAAAATCTTAATACATTAGGTTGGTTAACTAGTTCCAACAATTATGTCTTCAACAAAAATACTTTCGAATTAGAATTTGAATTTAAATCTTATTATGATTTTCAAAGCATGAATAAATTAAATCACGAGATAATATATATAATACTATAATTTATTAAACAACTTAAAAAACTTATCTCTTGTCTTTAGTGCAATTTACTCAAATATCTCAAATATATTCTCTCTCATCATAAAACACGAACATCAATTTCATCGAATGACATAGTTTAATAAGAACGTAAATCCTAAACTCCACTCGTTTAATATGTTGGATAGTATACTAGAAACCTACTTCACACTTCAACTAAGCCTCTTGTAACTCTTCCTTGAAAAAAATTATAGGAGTAATTTTTCTTTTTTCCCTAATACTATATATTTCCACAATATTCATGATAAATGTAAAAAAATCTCTTTTCAAATCAACAAGCATTACAAACTATTTTAAAACAATTATGTCACAATGGTGCAAGATTAGACAAATAAAGTACTTCCTTCTGTAGAAATCAACTGTTTGGAAATATTAAGTAAACTAGAACATCAATTAAAATAAACGAGAATTTAACAAGTTTTCTTCCCCTGTTCCCAAACAGGGCAAAAAATTTGCGCTACATTGAAGATCATATTTCAAATATGTTACTCCAGCTGTGCAGACAGGAAAAATGTTTATCCTCTCCAGCATATACAATCGAGGAGGTAACTTTAATGCCTAAATATATTACAAATATTGGCAATCATATATTACAAAATTGGGTGACTACCTGGGTGTGAATAAGATTAAACTACTTTTGATTTTACTATTAAATCTGCTGGCTTAACATTTACAGATTAATTACTGTCAGCAGAAACAAAATTGCAGATACAATAATCTTTACAGCACTATATACCAGTAGCATCAGTTCCTGGCTGAAAACTGGGGAATAAAAGCATGCCCCTGACCCTTTCATTATGTCATATGGACAACTTGAATATCAAGCATAAAAAATTGAGAAACTTTGCAGCCTACACCCTCACCACCAATGGAAAAATAATACCAGAGGTGTGCCTCAGACCACATTATCTTCCATTTCCTGAGGACCAAAAATGCTGCTCAACTTTCTTCAGTTTCTAAATACAAAATGTGGGGTTAAGAAGGACGTCTAGAGTTAATAGAAACACAAGGTTCTAATACCTCTACTCGGAATCTGAATCAATAGAAAGATACGGGCGGGGCCTTACTGAACGTTTTTGACGAGGAAAAGAGAAAGGGCTATCTGAATCAGATCTTTTCCGAATTGCCTTGTCAGATCTAACATCATTCATACCAAGGAGTAAAGGAGCTGCACAAGGAGCCGTGGTAAGTCAATAATGGGAGGAGAAAAATATATACCATTGCATATAAGAATCACTGAGTTAGGACTAGAATATGGTAAAATCAAATCAATCTTGCAAAATGTCTACAGTTACAGACAAAATAGCAGAATTAAACATCAGAAAGGAGACAAACCAGAAAAATGTACAATCACAGCTGACATGTTCTGTCAAGAAGTTATCTTCTCCACGATTATAGATATGGTTAATTACAGTACATAAAGATATGTATGGAAAGCTTGATAACAGGTAGTACAATAGTTTCAGCAAACTTTGATAGAATAGACTTCAATGCCAACTTGAACTATGTAAATAAATTATTTTATTGATAACAATCACCCAAATTACACTCTCATCCTCTGTTTGTAATAATGTTATAATTGTAGAAATAAAGAGTTTATATAATCAAAGAATATCTAGATTATATATGTACTATTAGAAACATTTTCTTTTATTCCCGTATCCATATTATCATGAGAGGATATCAAATCTCCCCCCTTTTTTATATAGATTCATTTCTTCTACAACTAAATATATTGTACTATACATATCCGAGACCATCTCAACCTATATATCGGGATCCATATCGGCTAATGATTCAATTCCATGAAAGATTTCTAGTGATCAATTTATAGTTGTCCGATATGGCTTATCATTGTGATCCATTTATTTGCAAAATAAATCAAGTTAAGGGAGAGAATACATAGAGATTGAAGGAAAGACGAACTTCAATGATAAGCCACAATTGGGCAAATGATTACATATCAGCCTACCATACATTTCGGCTCTCAAAAAAAATAGACAAGGTGAAAAAAAAACAAGATAACTACTTTATGGTTTCAACATTAACTTCTTCAACGGTAGCAGCAGATTTTGGAGGCGAACTCATATTAGAGGGAGTTCCTTTGTTGTCGACATCTTCCTCAACATCTTCAGCATCATCCTGTCGGCATCAAAGACAGACATATCGGCCAGGTGAACCAATGTTTTTTTATGAACATCTTTGTTCACATCAAAGCGTTCGTCACCGGCATCGATGTTGTAGAGGAGCGCTACTTGGTGAAGTTCTTTCTTAAAACTTTTGGGTTTCTAACAACTCCTCAACCACGCTCTCTCGAGCTTGCTTCCCTTCAGCAATCATCTCCTTGGCCTTTTCTAATTTGCCCTCGGTCTCCAAGCAACGATTTTTCCAAGATTTCAGCCTCGTGCTGATTTCTGACAAATCATTCTCCCATTCTTCCTTCTCGATTTTCATAGCCATCATCGGGCTCTTCAGCTCGGCCAACTCATAGGCTATCTTGATTTTTCCACATCCTCTGTCTCGTTTTTTAGGAGAGCAAACATTTGGTGGCCGAAAACCATTGATCGACTATTATATTTCAGGGAAGCGTTTATTAGCGAATTTGGAGAGTTGTCACCCAGCAATCGTTCCTCTTCCTCAGATAAGGATAATTTATGTTTTTCTGAATATCTATGTTGCCCACCAACAGACTTCCATTGTCTTTATGGTCAAACTGAGAAGTCCCCACATACTCCCCAAGGTTAGTCGACTTGTTTTTCGTTATCTGATTGCCTCCTTATTGTGGCCGGGGTGGATACGTTTCTACTATTGGACCTTTTTTAGTACCACGACTTGGACCACTACCATCCTTTTTCTTGTTCTTAGTAGCAATCTTCTTTAGGTCAAAGAAGATGTTCTTATTTCCAGTCTTAGCTTCAGCTAACGACATGATTCTTGCCAACACAGAGACATTCAGATTACATAAAACATCGGCCATAACTTCACAAAGAAAAGAACATACCGAACATGCCGGTAAAGGGATGCAGGAAAGGAAAACTTTCACAATTTGTCGAGTAGGAAGTTAGCAAGGTAATTCATCCAGGTATCCCAATATCTTCCTATCCTCTTTTGGCAAAGAATCCCTCGACCAATAAAAAGGAAATTTAGGTTTTCCACCGACGTAGAAGTACTCTCAAATCGGTTTTAAATTTCTTAAAGGGTGAAGAGAAAGTTGAGTAAACAGGATCACGCTTGTCCTTCTAAAGATAGCAAGCTAACCATTTTCCTAGGTCAGGTACTATAAAAATGAAGCAATACCTGAGGGGTTGGATTCGTGTTAAAGAGGATACAGATAACCCTAAAAGCCTAGAGAGAAGCCCGTGCATTCGGGTGAAGTTGGGTAGGAGCCACATTTAGGATATGTAGCACTCCCATGGTAAATTCATCTAAGGGAAGGTGCACATGTAAATGTGTGAAAAATCATGCATACATATAGAAAAAGTCATGTGGGTAACTGTCTCAGCCATGACAAACATTATTAATGGTACTCACACAGTCAAACAAAACTATGTCGTCAGACACATGCTCCTTGAACATATATAAATACTATTGCGGTACCACTTTAGGGAAGACGACACCTATATTTATAAAAATGCCCTAGAATACTAAGACCTACCCAAACATATCCCCATCTTAGTGGGAGATCATGTTTGGCCCACTCGAAGGCAGAGTTACTTTCATTACCTTCTATAGGACCCTTGTTGGAAGATGACGCCCCTGATGAGGATGTCGTCCTCTCCTAGTCACTAAGACTTATCTCGACACCACTACCAGACATGTTGGATGCACTAGAGGAAGACATACCAGTGCAGCAGCAAAGTGCACAAGTCTCTTAGAAGAAAGGATGTATTATCAGAGGAAGGAGTGGGTAACTTCCATATGTTGAAATGACTAACCTTTTATAGGCAAGAGTGAAGCATCTTCAACTTCTACCTTTCCATCTTCAACTGTTGGTGGTCAAGGGATTTTTGCCATCACTCTTCTCAAGGTCACCTACCACTAACAACCTAATAGCCTGGTAACGTTTCAATCAAGCCTCTTCACCTACTATATCTGTAGGACGAAGTGACCAAAGAACATGAAATTTTCTCTACATTCCTATGCATATCGGCTAATGTTACCTAGAACATCTTGATATTCAAGAGTCTCATTTGGATCGATGGGGCTAGTGTATTGTAGGTATCTGAGACCATCTCGGCCTACACCCGATGTTATCTCAGGCATCCTAGATATGTCATCTTGGCCCATCATGACCGAGATCCTTTTGCTTTTCATATGATTGAAATGATCTTGGTCCATACCTACCCAGGATCATCTCGTGCAAGCCATGAACACCCACGACAACCGAGATCACATCGGCCTCATCACATTGTAATAGTAAGGATTAATTATGAGATAGTAAATGTTGAGAGCTAAAACGTATTAGTATATCATTAAGCAAGTTAATTATGATAATTATCCATGTGGTCAAGACCCAACCAAGTAAGAGCCCATAAACCTAATATAAATAGCATAGTTCAGGAGGGAATTAACTACGTATTCATTATTACAGAATTGGTGATCATGACACACACCCCTGACTAGAGTGTCAGAGTGTCTTTTGCAGGAACACCCCATTTCAACTTAAGACGAGGCCTGGATTAGGATACATCTCAATTAGGAGGTTGAAGAGTAAAGACAGAAGAGACCCCATTTCAACTTAAGACGAGGCCTGGATTAGGATACATCTCAATTAGGAGGTTGAAGAGTAAAGACAGAAGAGAGGAGGAGCTTCTCGTTCACAGTGTGCTTTCGGTCCTGAAAGAACATAAATCATTTGTGTTGTCTCATAAACACATGTTTCAGCTTAGTATAAATACTCTAGAGCCTTGTACAAGACCATGCCAATCTAGTAAGCCTATTGTTTCGGTGCCACCTCTAGTGAGTTTTCTAGTAAAGCTTCCGTCAAGGTAGTTAAAACTGAGACTATGGTTAGGATAGTGAAAGGTTCACATAATCGTAATTCGTGGGATCACATGAATTGTAGATTTTACTTTCTACAAACATGATACACACATAACCAATAGTAGAAAACTTGTTTTAATGTTCTTAATATTACATTTTATTGGATTTGGGTAAAGAGATGAACATGCATGTAACCCATGCAAGTTCCAAGTACCTTAATTGGGTTTATTTTTATTGAAACCCATTCAACCAAAAAGGTGAAGGAAGGTGAAGGGTGCACTAGAAAACATCCTTAATTTTGAATTGGGTTTGGATTTTGTTTTAATTGAAACCCCATTCATGAAAAAAGTGGATAGGTGTTGCAACTGCAAAAAATGGTGAACTTTAGTTACATTAGTCTTTAAGCATGTGGTATTGCGGCTAACAACACACATAACAAGGTGAGTTTTCAATTACATTAACTTTTAATTAGGCTTAGGTTTTATTTGAACTAAATCCAATTACCCAATTAGGAGGCGAACAAGTGGCACAACAAGCAATTTAGAAAAAACAATGATCCACAAAATTTTATGATTTTGTTCAACCATCCTAACAACTTTGTTGTCCACGAGGCTTGGGATTTGAATCAGAAATGTGTAAAATCATCATAGGATCTTACGATTTTACGAGTAAAATCTCGATTTTAACTATAATGGTTTCCACACAACCCTTGCTTCTCCAACAAACACAAGGATGAAATTGTGCCATTTTGATGCATCCAAGCAAAAGTAAACCCAAGCAACCAGTCCACATGCCCTTATCTCAAGTTCCCGTTACAACTCCGTTCGAGGCGTACGGCGATGTAGATGGCTGACGACCTTTCGAGTAGGTCGCTTTCTTTGTGTGCTCCTGCCCTTGTGGTGGCTCTATCACAGTTCATTTGGTGGTTCAACCCATTGTCCCCTCTCCTTAAGTTAGTTCATTCTTTTTTACCCAACTTTCGAAAATATGAAAATGACTTCCGACGATCAACCTCCATAACAGATTCTCCCATCTTTTCTAACCATTTTGTAAGTACAAAGAAAATGGACATGGACGGGTCTAACTATTCCACTAGGGATTCTGAAATCGGGTTATTGTTATCTTAACATCAATTGAATTTCTTCCTACATAACATCATGAACAATGGGTAAAGATTGATGCTCAACTATGTAGTGTTATTAAATCCACTATTCACACCTCACTCAAACCTAGTTTTCATCCCATGGGTTGTATATCAATTTGGAGTGTTCCCTTTATAGAAATTAAATACATCATCTGTAGTGTGTGCCAAGATCTCTTAACTTTCTTGCTTGACCCATCATGTGTAGTGTATCTATTTCAATATATATGTAAAATAACATTGTTATCATATGTCGTGATAAAGAGGGTATTGTACAACTAAAACAATATCTAGCTCAAAATTTCAAGATAAAAATGCATGGACACCTAAGGTATTTCCTTGATATAGGGGTGGCACAGTGCAAAGATGGATTTGTCATAATGCAGATAAAATATGAATAATGACATTTACTAAGTTTGTGGACACAAATGGATCCAATGCCAAACTTGTATCTAGTCAAGGAGAACAAGTCCTAGGAGATACATATGATTAGTTGGTAATCTAAATTACCTCACTTTGATTCGTTCCAACATCACCTTTGGTGAGCATAGTAAGTCAATTTATAAACTCTCATAGTCAAGAACATTGAGATGTGGTCATACGCATCCTAAAATATATTAAGAAGGTTCTCTAAAAAGGCCTCATTTATAAAGATAAGGAAAATACTCAAATTCTTAGGTATTTTGTGATGACTGAGCAAGTTCATATATTAATAGAATAAAAGACAATATCATTGTCAAGAATAAGTAAATGGTTATTTGCCCACTTGAAATATGGATGATATTATCCTCCACATGTGTTTGTGTGTAACTAAAACTTGAGTCCAAACATATGAAAGTTGCACAAAATGATATCCTCAGATAAAATCAGCACTCAAATTGACAATTGAATTCCTCTAAAATAAGAAAAAAGTAGTGACAAAAGCTTTAGGCCAAGAGTAACGAACCGGTATCTGTCAAGGAATTTGTGGCACCTTCTCCAGATGCAATTTGCGGTCTGGAATTCAATCCACTTGCAGTGGAAGTGTCACCATTACTGCCACTAGCACCACCTCCAAGACTAAGAGTGATCCAATCCTCCGTAAAGACACCATTTGATACGTCTGCATGATCACTCAATTCATGCTGCATAGATGATTCTGCTGGTTTTGTAGGTAGAAAAATCTGAAGGGAGGGATCTTCTCTGGGAAATGCCAGTGGATTGTCAACCAAGCCACCATTTAAATCATCCTCAGGTCGAACTACCGAGGAATCTGGGGTAAGAGTGCTAGATCCCAAAGCAGTATCCGGGGCCAACATATAACCATTCAGGGACGATGAGCAATTGATGTTACCACTCTGCAAACCAACCAATGTATCTGACACATCCTCCACTTCAGAACTAAATAATTGGAATCCTGGGACTGCTGGAGTTCCAGATTGCAATGGCCAGAGGGAGGACATCCCAAAATCATCTTCACTGGGATGACTATTAAAAACTCCCAAACCTGCATTTCCACCAGGATTGTGATCTTCCGTATATGGATCAATAATTCCAGGCTCTAGCACCGAGTAAACATCAACTGCAGCACTAGTTTGATTATTGTTGTACCCAGTTATAGGAGTCGGAGACATCAATACATCGTTGTCTTCTTCTGAATCACTAATAACAATAACTTCTGCATCACCAATTGGAGCAGAAGCATTATGAACAGAATATCCATATGCGGAATCAATATTACTGTTAAACACAGAATCAATCTCAATACCATTGGTAGTAGAATAATCAATATGTCCACCACCACCCTGATTTACGCTTGGATCATCTTCATCCCGGCCACTTCCAGTGTCACTGCTGCTCATTGGAATAATAACATGTTCAATATTTTCAAGATCCTCATTCAATCTATTATTACCAGAAGAGGTGTTTGTATTCTCAGGTTTGCTGACTTCCCAAACACCGTTACTATTCTTCCTAAGTTTTAAACCAATAGGACCATCTGAAACACCTTCCTGTTTGAGCTTTAAATTTTCCATTTTCTTTATTTCATCAGTAGAGACAAAGAGAGATCCATCAGGACGGTGCCAATGAGCAAGAGTTCCCAACTCCCGTCGTTCACTTTCATTCTTAACCTTGACACGCCAAAAACCATCAGGCTTCACCTCGATCTCTGTAATCTCTTCTCCACAATTTTTCATCTATGCCAGCAAACCAGGATACATAATAACTACCGAGTCAACAAACTCAATTATACGCTTTATCAAGAGAGAAATAAAGATAAAGGGGGACATAACACTACCAGAGTAGTGATGCGATTGAAGTAAGGGTCAATGATGATATTCTCCAGAGCATAATTTTTAAGGCATATGGGACACTGCCACTGCAGAAACATTTAATGCTTCATCAAAAAAAATTTAAAAACAGGTGTACGACAAAGCAAGCTCAACTTTTGAGAACCATACCTTCCTTGATCGTTCATTCATTTCAACAAAAACTTCAAGATCGAAACAGCCCATGTGAACACAAGGTTTGAATCTTCCTGCAATCTTCATTCTAGAACCACTCATCTATAAATTTAACAATTACAAAAAATTTAGAAGACTTTCAGGAAGTGAATCATAAAACTTCATGGCAACTAAAATAATCCAACACGTGAAAGCCTTACTGGGCAACGAAGATTGATGCTAAAAGTATCTGAAACCACTTCCAAATCACTATCACTATCAGCATTATCATTAGCATTTCCACCCCCAACACAACAACAAACACGTGCAAGAGCATCTTCAAAACGCTCACCATCAGGCTCCTCTGGAATCATGCTTAGAATCTAGAACCAGAGAACAAGTAATTGATTTAATAATACATGTATAATAGTATTAAATGAATATATAGACTTCAAAAATTAAACATACATGTCAAGGGCATTTCAACACGACACAGATAGAAATGTCACATCCTTCGTGAATTAAATTTTATTTTTCAAAGGAATAAAGTTTGATATTTTGGCTTTGATGCTTAGCACTTCCCTGTGTGGTTGTTTCACTAGAGTAGCCGACTCCGACTCAGTAAAAGAAACCCATAACAGAAACGGAGAAAGGAAAATGATTTCATGGTTTACTGAAAAACAGCATAACAAATAGAAAATTGAAAGATAGCCCACGGTTGCCCCTTACAACTAGGGATGTCAAAAAAATCCATACTCACAAGTATCCGTAGATAAAACCCACAACGGGTAAACAATAAATATTGTAAACGGGTATAAGTATTTTTTTTATACCACATATACCCACATGTTAATGGGACAAGTAATATCCGTACATGTGGATATCCATATACTCTAATTTAAATTAAATAAAAATTTAAAAAAAACATGATTAAAATATTAATATATCGATTTTCAATGGATTGTTTTTATCCATTGGTTTTAAAAATTTCATTTCTTTGTAATATGTCATTAACAATATTTAAATGGGTTATCTGGACTTTGTTTAAAATTTATGAATGTTATGTATTTTATTTTATTTGAATTTACGATTGAAATATGTTGTTAAATATTTAAATTTTTCTTTTGTAAATACCCACGAGTGTCCGTGGATATTAAAAAAATATGTGAGTACCCGCATAACGGATACCCGCACGGATATGGGGACGGGTACGGGGCGGATATTTATCCATCGGGTAAGTTACGAGGGAGCAACTATCCATAGGATAATGATATTTTGATCCACTTTTAACACCACCACTCATATCACCCTTCAATTATCTATTTTAATTTTTTTAGTGGTGTGATGTGATGATCTAAGAGTGATTGGAGTGCTAAGTTAAAAGTGGGTCAAAATATCATTATCCCTACCCGTATCATGCCCGCTCCATTGACATCCCTACTTACAACTAAGCTTTGACACTGCTCTCTTTAACCAAATGCTAACAAATCTCAATCCATCCCCTTCGACTCCTAATTATGCCAAGCTGCCTTCTCTAACTAATTCTCAATTCTCTACATTCAATAACTGTTGAGATTTGGGATTCTGTAATCCAGAGATTTGGTACCTTCATGGTTGCTGCATTTAAGGACCCTTAGATTTAGGAAAATGTGTTTTGTTCCTATTGACATGTACAAAAGATGTCATTTTATTTTCACCATTTCTTAAACAATCATTATAAACAGGATGCATATGGAAAATACTGCCTTTTTACAAAATCGAAACAAAACACAATTCATTCCATGCACTGTATTTCTACATGTTCTGGAGGTAACCGTATCCTTAACTCCTTGTGCTTTCCTTTTGCTTGTCTACTACAAATTTATTTTTCCATAAGAGAAATATTTGTAATTAAAAGTAATGTCACTCCCACTAAAATCCATGCACACTCTCCACATTTAGTGAATGAGGGGCAAACACAATTCAGATCACACTTAAGCATATAAGAACGATAGATAAAATATTGGCAGCATAAAACATTTCTGCTTTGTTTGGAAACACCAAAACTTCATCAAGAAACAATTTTGGGTTATGATAGACATGCAGCTTGATTAAAACAGAACCCTACCAAATAACATAAACAAAGATCAATACGTTAAAATCTCCAAAAGAAGCCAATCCAAAACAAGTGTTAGCAATATTTCTTCACCATATTTACTAAGCAGAAAACTGGTAATCACATAAAAATAAAATAAAAAACAAATGAACAAGATTCATATATTATATTTTTAAGAGTTCGGTAGACCCAACCATGCCCTTGTTATTTATGAGAAAGGATGTTAAACATCATACAAAAAAAAAAACAATAGTATGCCGATAACTCCAAAGCATGGAACTAAGAAAGCATAAGAACTCTGACAAATACAATTTTCACGTCAGAAACAATAACAAGACATACCTTTTCCGAATTAAAATGAGTGCTAAATGGCAATATAAGCAACAGCTACAATGTCAAGTCAAGCCATAGCACTACATAAACTACCCTGCCCCCCAATACTTTCCGAATTCAATAATGTCCTTAGAATTGAAAAAAACTGAGAATCACATTAGCAATCCAAGTTTTGCTAAATTTCATTTTTCTTTTTCAGAAATAAACCCAAAGGAAACAACCAAAAACTTTTGACTGACATCAATATAAGGAGATTCAACATCAAACTCCACAATTCAATAAGCTAGGATTGAAGGAACAAAAAGTAAGCCAGAATACTATACTTAAAAATTAAGCAAGTTTAGAAAGCAATCTTGATTGAATAATCTTGACTATTCCAATAAGTTCTAGACCGAAGGAACCAGAAATCAGCCAGAATACTATACTTAGAAATTAAGAAAGTTTAGAATGCAATCTACCTCTGGCATGGTGAGCCTTTTAATAATTCGAACCCCTAAACAGAATATGCGAGCATCCACCACCGTCAAGGAAATCCTATTAATTCCATCCTTCGAATATGGTGTGATCTGACACAGGAGAAATAAAATAAGAAATTGAATAAACTACTAAAATGAAATTTAATTAACAAAGAAGAAAAAATTGATCTAAAACCAGCACTCAAGCATAAATATCTACATTCAAAAAAGGTATAGAAAACAAGATAAATTTCTTAATTGTTACAAACAATAGAAGACAACAAACTCACAACTGAACCAGAGTCACGACCATTAGCCCCAAGCATCTGTGAACCGGGTCTGTTAATTGCACGAACAGGAAGACCTACAGGTATATAGTTAAAATTCAATGACAAAAATACAATTCAACCATAATACATGAATTCCATGAAGAAATTTGGATACTTTACTAACAAAATACGTACTTCTAATCACACATAATTTAATGTGCAGACTAAATTAAGACCCAAGACATGAAACAAAAGTCTAAAAAGGAAACTAACAAAAGAGAGTAGATTAAGACTAGCACACATACCGTTGACTTTTAAATCTGTATGTTGTGGCCATTGCATCCTGAATGAAACCTTGTCATTCAAAAGCATACACCAAGCCTAAATATGAAAGAATTGTCATACATTAATACCTAAATAGCCAGTTATGCATCAAACTACAAGCACTAAATCATACCAACCTGAATATCATACTCTGGTTTCGATACCAACTCCTTGTTTGCTTTCGTGAGTTGAAACGTTCTTTCCACACTTTGTACTGGGCTGGTTCTAAACAATTCAAATAGAAATATGGTTAAACCATTCAAGCACAAAATTATATTAAAAGTAGGTTTAAACAATAAATCTGTGATGGATTTGATAATGACTTAAGAAAACCATGAGACAAGATAATAAAACACTCAGGAGGGGAATTTAGTTCCGAAAGGTTAATGTCCTGAGAGAACTTTCAAATCAAAAGAGCAAACTCAACACCCAAACAATTTTACTTCACACAATGTAAATATAGGAAACAGCGCTAATATTGGTATCCCTTTGAATAGAACAAAACAACCAACACGGAACATACGTAGAAAGAAACCAAAAGCTATACACAAGACACCCGAACTTGCATTAGAAGAAAAGAATTAAATATAACACAACTCCACCCTCACCACTAAATTAAATGGAAAGTAGTCAAGCCTGAATGAAGGAGAACCCAAGCAAACAATTGTAATTGTAACTTACGCAACAAATTCTCTTATTGGCAAATAACAACTAAAACAGACATTCAATTTGCTCAAACACAAACAAAACCAGTAGCACAATGTCACAAACCAATTACACCCTTACCCATCAGTGGGAATATTGGTTGTTGTCAACTTCACCGGAAACAAAAGGTGTGTGACTGAAACACAAAACCTGTAATATAAAGAGAAAAAAAAAATTGAGTGATGGGCTAAAGAAAATGGCAAATAATAAATGCATACAGGAGAGTATCACACACAGAGGAAGAGCTTTTTAAAAGACAATAAACATAGCATTCATCTGAGAATCATAATAATATTCTCAAAATGACATTGTTCTACAAAAACCGAAGCCTAATAATGGAAATTGGAATCTCTATTCATAACTAGCAGCCACAACAATGTTAGCTTAGAAGAATGAAATACCAAAAAGTGAGTATCTCTACAACTATCAATATGCTACTGAAAGAATCATCAACAACGAAGTTACCACAATAAAACATGTTATTATCCATAAGTTCAGTCAATTGTATCACTACAGGATATCAGAGACAACAAATTGGATGAAAACGGAAATAACACAGGCCCTTGATAATACAAAATAAAATGGCATGTAAGTAAAGATTACAAATATTTAGCATTGAATGGGGGAAAAGAAAATTTTTGAACTATTATTTATTCCACTCCATCTACTGAAATAAGAAGAAACACAACATACGGGTCTGCACGATCAACTCGACATATTTCACAGTAGAATTTATCAGGAACATGTGGGGTTCCATCCGTAGGTTTCTCTGGAATAACAACACAGTTTATATGCTGCGACACATCACACCTTGTATCTGCACACTGCATTTAGACGAGAAGAAAAAATGTTTCCATTAACAAACATAAATTTATATGAGATGTTAATAAAACAATTATATCAAAGAGAGGGGGATTGGGATGGAAATGACCAATAAATCATAGGGGCGAGAAAAAAAGGCATATAATATTTAAATCATCTGGATAGATAACATATATATTGAATATTACACCTTGACCAAAGGGTCCGTATCCAATACATTTCCACAAAGACAGCGAATCTTAGTATCTGATAGAAAGGAATCCTCCATTTCACTTTTAATTTTCACATTACTGCTATCAGAGCCCTGTCCCTTCGATGACAAGTCAATGGCCCCAGAAACCTGCAATTTTCTGGGCAAAATGAAAACACAAGTCACAAGAAAAATAGTAAACCAAGGAGATTATAGTATATGCCCGTAAAATCAACTTAACATAAACGTAGAAACACATCATCAAACCATGAGTAAACTACAAACTGATCAAAGATGAGCTTTATTCGGATAAGTTAGAAATGTTTTTTAGAGTTTCTCTACCAAAATAGAGGATTTTTCCAGTAGAGAACCTCTCAAAAAACACTTATAAACATAGACACACATCATCAAACCATGAGTGAACTACAAACTGATCAAAGATGAGCTTTATTCGGATAAGTTAGAAATGCTTTTGAGTGTCTCTACCAAAAGATAGAGGACTTTTCAAATAGAGAGCCTCTCAAAAACACTTATAACTTCATATTCAAACATTCTCCGAAAAATTGTTGGCCTTCCTTTACATTTATCTGAAGCATAATAAGCTAGACAAAAGAAAATATCATCAACAGTGTTGTCTCTAACACTAACCTATATGTGTCCTCCACTAACTTGGCCACCCGTTGTTTTCCAACTGCATTCTTCTTGATCCACAATTTAGATACTGGGAAAAAGTAACAATCTGTGAACTCAGTTTACAGGGGAAAAGATAGAGGCATATCTGAAAGGCAACTTCACAAAATAAAATTATATGCATAAAAAATAAAAAATCCAAAATACATTCAATTCAATAAACTATGGCTTATAGAAGTTGCATTGCCACCACTCTAAACTAGTGTTCTAAAACTTGAGTTCGACCAGTTTTATTCAAATAATTGAACTGGTACAAACTTATTCAAATTGGCTGGTTCGCAGCACACCAAGAGAACTGGACAGTTTTTAAAACAAACAACCCATCACACCCAGTAAGGCGACATGCCATCACCCAACCCTTGCCAGTGACTAGTTTGTTGCCTAGTTCACATTACAGTGTTGCAGGGAAGAGATAATGTAAAGAAGGAAAAAGATTTTCCAAATGTTAGAGAGCAGAGGAAGTTCCCAGAGATTGTTACTAGCACAAGATAGTGAAATGAGAAACTGATATGAACAGTTTAACTGAAAACAGGAGAATTAAACCTCCAAGGTTTGGCTCTAGCAAAGAGCTCCCCCTTTTCTTACAATATATCCCTATGAATGCACATTAACGATCTAATTGATACCTTCTAACTAGTTTCTTTTATCTGTCCCTAACTAAGTTTTTCTTCCCTTCTATCCTAATGATACCAGTTTCCCTTCTACCCTAATTATACCACCAGAATGAAATTCAACCATCTTCAACTTGAAAACCTCTGGAAACTGGAATCAAATCAGATTTTCAACCACCTTAAGTAACCTTCTTCAATGACTAGATAACCACTTATTATGAACCTAATCAATGTGGTACCCTGATGAGAAATTTATTAAAATCCCGGAACAATGCTGGTTGAGATAGTGCAAGATCAACTTCTGAATTTAGCTTGGCAAAATGCCAATCTTTTCTTCTTGAATCCTGTTATTAAGGTAAAAAATTATAGCCAGTTTGCAGAACTCAAGTTCTGCGCCTTCCTCTTTCTCCATATCTCTGAATATCTTCATCCCCCTATTTATCTAATTAGTTACATCTACTTAACCAACTAGTCTAATAATCCCTAAATAATTGTTCTTCCCTCCTACCCTACAGGAGTCTAAAGGTTGTGGATATGCCAACTTCCACTGCTTGATGATATCGTCTCAACAAGAAACATGAACAGTATGCACTACGCACAAAGCGGGTTAGCTTCTTCGTGACTAGTCCTCATTGCATTGAGACTAAAGTTTGACGAGCCTATAGGCCAAAAATGGTCATCTATTTCTAATTATTTTTCTAATTTATATTTTATGGTCTTAAGCAGATGATAGATGCTTTACATTTATAGATATTTTTTATACTGCATTTTCTTTACTTAAAACTTTATTATAATCAAATATTATGCTAATCTAACTACTTAGAACTTTGCTTTAATCAAATGTTATGCTAATTCAACATAGTATATATCTACATTCCTTTTGAGAAAAAGAGGACCTTTGAAGAAATTGGTTTTTGGGTACCAACATTCAGCAGTGGGTCAATTTTCTTTTTTATTTGGCCTTTTGTATGCTTAAGCCCACAAAACCCAAGCCCAAAAACCAACTTTTTTGTAACCCCAGCATTGATAATAAAGAAAACACCTTCGCTGACTTGACATCATTGCACCTTCTTCAATCTAGTACAAATGTACATCCTCTCTCACCCAAGCCCGAGTTGCATGAATCACTACAATCAGAGCTCTTCTCCACAACTCATGAGTTTTGGTTCCTCTGCTTCTGCTACTCTGTTTGTGTGGTTGATTGGTTCTCTTTCTATGGAAGAAATGAGGATCTCTTGAGGCATTATGGTTTCAATTTGAATGATCTATCTTAGAGATCTAGTTTCAGGTGTTGTTTTTTGTACCAGTAGTCACTTGGCACTACTATAGTGTTGTGTTTTTCATATATTTTAGAATCTTAAGCTTCATGTTATGATTCCACAATTTACAATTTTGTATCCTCTTTCCAAATCTGAATAGAATCTCGAGTTTAACTACTTATGCTATGAGGAAGAACAGCAAAACAAGAAGTACAAAGATACTAGACAGGAAAGCAAAGCAAGAAGCCAATTCCACAACTCTATCATCTCTTACACTTGAAGAATCAAAAGCAATGGATAAAGGAAATGAAGGATAAAGGAAATGAAGGGCAGCAACCTTGAAGAATTTTGGAGACTATGCTATTTATATTAGGTCAAGGCAATTCTCTAGCATTGCTAGGCCCACATGAAGCCAGCATTGTTAAATAAACTTCATTGCCTAAAGTTCATTTTATTCATAACTTATATTTGTATATTTTATAAAGTTTGACCAATGTGACCCACTCCTAGCGGTATATGGCTTGTGTTGTAGTTGTTGACTACACAGTTGCCAATTCCAAATAGCAGCCAGTGAAGTTGACCTGAAAATGCTATAGCAGATAGTTTCTGCTATAGAGGAATTAAAAGAACAGAACCGTGCAGGAACAGAACAAAGCAAGGCAGCAAAGGACATAGTCAGATGGAAAAGTTGACAGGTTTTCCAGAAAATTTCTGAAGGTCTCAGTATGATTGGAAACTATGGAGAGCAGAGGCTGCATAAGTTGGGAATGCCCACCTGTCACAGCTGGCAAGGGAATGTTGTCAAGTATAGGTGGGTATCCCTCATAAAAACAGTGGGTGCTACTTCACAACAGAGTGCACACAACTGACTGACAAAGTAGAGTTCCAGTTTTGATTCCAGGGAGGGAGGGGAACCCAAATTGAATCTCCCAATACAGCCATTAATCACTTATTTCATGGCTAAAATGGTTTCTTGTGACTCACACCAACAGTTCTTGCTCCAGCCAGGATTTCAACAACTTCATCCATTCAACTTTCGTACCATGCTTGAGCCACTCCATAATAAAGTCTCTATTTGGCATTGTTATTAACTATGGTTGACCAATGTGACATATTGAGCTAGAAATTCAGCTGAGTTGATGATGAGACTGAATTTTAAAAATGTACATATAAAAAGACAATGACAAGCCATAAAAGGAATTTCTCTGTACAAACACAAAGCCAAAAGAAATGAGAAAACCCAAACTCATCAGATTAAGGGCATATTTGGATAAGCTTCTCCATAAACAATTCTACAGGGGGAAATGAAAACAAAAAGTTATAAGCTTCGCTGGAGGCTAAAATTAGTTTATGCATAAGTTAAAGGCAAATTTGGAGAAACTAATATGAAAGAAATTCTACAAATTAACTTATATATGAGTTAATTTTAACTTCTAAAGAAGTTTATTTCATTTTTCCTTCCTGTTTTCTTCTCCTACAAGTGTTTGAGGCGATGTTTATCCAAACAAACCCTGAGAAGGAAAGTTTACAATACATCTGACTTGTATAAAAGAAAATTAAAACGCTAAACATATACAGCAATTAACCACTGCAATAAGATATTGACATTGACATACAAACACATTTGAGACATTTGTATGTTAAGGAGTTAAGTTAATAACTCTAACATGTAGGTATTCAAATAAATAAACTTTGACACAACCCAAGCAGAAACATTACAAAAAGGTTGAGTCACCATGTGTGTACATCATAGAGAGAGTATAAATAACCATACCTTGGTCCTCTGAAAGAATAGACAATATCCTATCAACAAGATCCTATAGAAAATGAAGCATTCATATTATTATATTGTCCAAAAACCCCAAAAGATGTTACTAAGTCAAGCATTAAAAAACAATATTATTGCCCAAGTTAAAATTTAAAAACCAAAACAAAAAACATGAAAGTCTATGCCCCTTCGACAATATCCATCATTTCAAAGAGTTTCAAACGCAAATTCTTCATTACTAGGATACATATAAGTTGAAACTATGCAGCCTAAATAAAAGAATAAAGAAAGGGGGTAGATAAATAAAAAAAAAAAAAAAAACAAAAAAAAAAAAAAAACACGTAATCAGAAAATGAACATCATTCAATGATGCCAACTACTCTAGCACTCAAGATTTAAAGAAAAATCCTAAAATTGAAGATACATCTTTTCTGAGTTTCAAAAGCTATTCTTCATCACAAAAAGACGTATAAGTCTAAACTGTGCAGCCCAAATAAAACAATTTAAAGAGGTAAGGAAATCTCATAAAAAATAACAAGTAGTAAGCCAATGAACATCATTCAATGATGCGAATTAGCACTCAAAATTCAAAGCAAAATCCTAAAATTCAAAATACATGCGTAATAGAGATTTTTTTTTCGTCTCACCTGCTTCTTTCCCTGTTTTGACAGTCCCAATTGAGTGAGCACATCTTTGAGCTCTTTTAAACGAAAATATTGCAATTTTTCCTACAAGAAAAAATCACGAGACCAGTAAAGTACAACATCATAGTTCTTGATTAATAATACACAGCATAAAATCAATACAAAAAAAGTGAATACTAACATTTCCCTGAATGACATACTTAACAATGATCATGATAAATAAATCAAAATAAACAAAAACTGCAAGTACATTCAATGAATAAGGTACAAACTATATTTGTTAGAGAAAATTCTAATTCTAAAATCTAGCACTATAAGTAAACTTATTTTTTAAAGAAGACTCCTTGTTCTTCTTAGAATCCATTCCAAAACTAAAATTGTCAATTACCAGCAAAATCAACACTGCATTCTGCATTAGTATAGTACACTAAAAAACCAAAATAACGATTTTCAAAAAAAATTAAATACAAGCACACCTTGCAACTAGCTACCAAATCCATTTTGCACAGAATCTTCAGCAAGGATCGAAGAGCAATCAACAAGCAAAATCCCGGAAGCTAGCACATGCTACTCCTGCAGTGATCACTCTGCTCGAATTAAGTAAACCAAGCAAAACAAAAGCAACCAATAGAATTTAAATAATAAATTGAAAAGATTAAGAGCGAAACAGATATTGAGGGTGATAATGATAAATTGAGCACAGATTAAAATGCACATCATACATACAAATAGGAATCGTAGCACAGAACAAGAATAAAAGAAGGAAGAAAAACAGTAACGATTAGGGTTTTGGAAACTTACTTGGGTTGATGTGAGTTTCTTTTACAACCACAACAAATCCTACACTTGAAACTTCGGACTTATCGGACTATATGCAATCCGATTTTTTAAACCAGAACACGTCCGGGTTAGGTTTCAGTACGCTAGGTTTCAGTAAGCGCGTCTAAGTTCAATGGACACAATCCTTTTCTGCTTTTCTGTATTTCTTCAGGTTCCTCTTCCCTGCTACAGTTTATATAGGGTTTCATCAATGTCACATTAGACTGATTTTTATACCAACAAAAAGAAAAACTGTGTATAGTGATAATTGTAATATATGTATGTTTATTTATTGATACTTATAGTTGCACTTGTTCCTTAAAATGTTTTTTAATGATTAAATAATGTTTAAAATAATTTTTCTTATTCAATTAAAATGTTTTTTTAAAATATCTTTTTGGATTTTTTTAACTAAACATAGTTAATAAAAAATAACTTTTAAGTAACTGTAGTTGTAACTATAGTTTCAATATTAGTCTGTTTGTATTCTATATGACTTGAAATGACAAAGTTTGTGCACTAATTAAGATATTGAAGTGAACTTTTTTTTTAAGATATATTGTACACTAATCAAAATATAACATTTTTAAAAAAAAACAATCATATGCTATCAATTATGTTGTAATCACATATGTGAAATAATAGAATAGATGATGAAGTTTAAATTAGGTCAATTATAAATAGTGTCAATTCTGAAAAATATTAATATACAAATATAAAAAATATTAAAATAACAAATGAAATAAATTAATTTGGTATTTTATTAACATAAAAAAAAAAGTTAGTTTAATATTTTATTAATAGTTATGTTTTATATTATAATAAAAAATATAATTAAATAGAAAATGTTAAAACAATAATTTAGAAAAAATATTTATTTTTATTTCAAAATATAACTTGTTTCTTATTAAAATTTTATGAAAAAAATATTTTACTTAAAAGATTAGTTTAACTCTAATTTATATTTTTAAAGAAATTATATCAAATTATTTTTAAAATTCTAATTTTTAAATATATTAATGTAAAAAATATATTTTATTATATCAATCAAATCAACAAAAATTTCTTTTCATTTTTTTTTCAATACAAACAACTCAACGTTTTACGAATTCTTTTGCCTCCTCTTGAATCTAAAGCCTAACCCATACATTCAAAAAAAAAAACAAAAATAGTGTTTAAGACCCATTTCTTTTTTTGTCTTAACATGTTTGGGCTTGGTTTTACTAGAAAGCCCATAGCCAGCTCCCTTGTCCCTATAAACCCCAGCTATCCATTCATTTTTTATTTTGTCTCCCATCCCAAAGACAACTCCCTTACTCTTTCTCTTTTTCTCCAACAAGGACTCTGTTAGATTTTGAGCAAGTCTCTCCCTCGAGCTAGCAGAACATCCTTCCTCCATGTAAGTTAAGCTTAACATTTCCTTTTCTCCTCTTCCCACTCAATTCCCTTGGTTCTGTCTTGGGTTTGTCCTTAGAGACTTATTCTCACCCTTATGTTCGTACTTTACATCTCTTTAGATCGTCTTTGGAGTTGTGGTGCTCTTCCTTGGATGTTTGTGTTGGTTGGGTAGCATTTTTCCAGGTAAGGGAAGTTAGGGTTTTCACGTTTTTTAAGTATATTGCTTTTGTTTCATGTTTTAAAGCTACTTGGATGATGTGAAAATTAATTGCTTGTGTTTTGATTTGGGATTTTGGCTTTGCATGCGTGGATGTAGGTGGAGATCTGCTCTGCTCGCTTAAGCGAGTAGTTTTTCGCCCAAACAAGGTGTTCTCGGCTAAGCGATGAGCTCTCGCCTAAGCGCAAATAGTAGAAACTCTTTCATGCTCTCTGCCTCGCGAGTTGTCGCCTAAGCGAAGACCTTTTCGCTTGAGCGAGACAAATTTCTCCTAAGCGAGATGGGCTAACTTAAGCGAGAACTCGTGGTGCACACTGTTTGCGATCTCACCTAGGAGAGAGCTTCTAACTCGAGTGAGAGGTTCCTGTCGCTTGAGCGAGAGCTTTGTACCTTGAGCGAGATTGACAACAGTATTATCTTAAGTACTTGGTTGCTTCCTTGCTTGCTTGATTTACTCCTTAGAGCTTAAAGTATGATACCATGTATGTTTTATGTGATGTAATGAGCTTGAAATTGATCTATTGGTATGAAATGAGACATTACTTGGTTGGTTGGTTATGCATTGGCATGAAATTATAATGCTTGAGATGACATGTGGAATGTTGTTGGTAAAAGAGTTCCATGGGAAACTCTCGGTGATGGTGTGGTTAATGTAGTCCTTGATATAGGAGATGTCTAGATAAAGGAAGGTATCCTAAACTCTAATAATCGTTCACACTCACATAGAGTAAAATGAATTATGTGGTGAGGGTGGTAGGAGGTCCTAATTTCGGGAGGTGTTTGAGCCTGATACAGAATGGGATTAACCTTGTGTGTGGTTGGGTGATAACCCCTTGTGTCTAAACTTTGCAGAGTTTAGAAACTAGCCTAGGTGCATACTTCCTTTAGAATTATATATAAAACGCATAATCCGGATAATTGAGTCAAAAAGTCTAATTGTTTTCTTTCACATGTTTTGTGTGCCTAATGCTTTGCATGTTTATAACCTATTTTAACATTTGCTTGCTCAATAACATGTCAAAATATTTTACTTTACCTTACCCTTTTATCTGTGTTTTGTGTTTTGTTTGACTTTTCCTTTTTGCAATGATCACCAAATCATTGGTGTGAGTAGATGTGGAAACTTCGGGTGTTGTCTAGGTTTGGTTATGTTGTTTTTATACTTTTTGGGAATACAATGTATTGTTATTTTGTAAATTTCTTGCTCTACGAACAACCTTTTGAACAATTGTTCCATTTTAAACTTTATTTATGACATGTGTTTGTGCTTTAACTTTTCCTTTATGGATAAGTGTAATGGTTGATACCTATCAATATTGTGTACTCTATTTATATTATAACCATTTGATGATTATTTATTGAAATTATTTTATATTAAATGGGATGTCACATATTTTATTTTTTTTAAATGATAAATATGTTTCTTTGTTTAATTCCTTTAAAATTAAATAATTTATTTGTAGTCCCTCCATTTTAATTAGAAAGATTTAAGTTTTTTTTCTATAAAATACTAAAGTCACCTCACTTTTTTAAAAATATAATAACTAAACAAAAGTATCAAATTTTCATATTGGGATCCAGTTTAAGTTTATTCAAAATTCAGAAAATTAAGTTAAATTCAATTCAAGTTGGATGATGAGTAATTTATTATTATTTCAAATCAATCAGATTTTCAAGTTGATTTTATTTTTTATTAAATTTGAAGAAAAAATATACCAAACTGTAGAAACTATGAATGAGTTGAATATTTTAATTAAAACTCCAGCTGGTCCTCTTTGTATAAATATTATAATATTATAATTATAATATAATAATATTTTATTTGGAAATTAACATTAAAAAAATACATATATATTTTTGAATTAATCGACTAATGCCATATTTAAAATTAATTAAAATTTTAATATTAAATATACTTGCAAATTTGATAATTGATTCATCAAGTACATTTTATTGAGAAAAATGTTATTATGTAGAATGATAATTTATTTTTTAAAACAATGAGATATTTGGTTTCATCTATACATATGTACAAAAATTAAGATAGTTAGATTATATTATTGAGATTTTTAGAATATTTTGTCTTCAATACATAATATTTATAAGGATTAGTTTAATATTAATTTTTATTTTTCAATAGTTAATTTAAAATTCAATTTTAAAATCTAAGTACCATCTTAATATTAAGGAGTTTAATTGTTTTTTTAGAGACTAATGTACCCTCTTTGTTCGATCGTCCTACATTAAGCAACTCTCCTAATTAAAATATATTTTTAAAAGTTTGTGCAAGATAAAAGAAATATTTATTTATATAATTTTTGTTAAATATGAATATATTTTTCTGACGTCTGATGTTAATTTATATAAAACTAAATATCTTGCAGGTCATGTATAATTAAAGAAAATATATAATTTACTCAAAAGAAATAATTATCATTATATATAAACTAGTGAAAAATACATCCGCATTGTGTATGTGTTTATTTTTTTATGATAAAAAATGATAATAAAGTTTTAACTATAAAAGTAAATATAATTTTTTTTGTAGAAAGATTTTATTTCTTTTGTAAATAATTTATATTTATTTAATTTTTAAAAAAATGAGTAAATATAAAAAAAAAAGTTAAATTTCAAAAAATACCATTTGAAGGATAAAATTGGAAAAAAATGTGAAATCAAATCAAATTTATATATAGATATAAAAGCTAGATATATAAATATAGATGAGAGGAATTTAACATCATATCAAATTAATAAACTTTAAAAATAAATACAATATTTTGTTTGAAGAATTGAATTATCATATATTTTAAACTAATACAAAATCTGATATTAAGTTTAGTGATGAAACTTCTACTCGGAGTTCGAACTATTGGATGAAAAAGTTAGTTTATTTAAAAATAGTGTAACACTTGATTTTTCTGTTAGACAAGACAATCTCTATTTATTTGAAAAGAAAAGAAAATATGTTAAACTAAGTTTTATTTAACTATAGGTGAAGTCTATTTAAAATATGATTCTTAAAGCATTAATATGATAAAAATATAAACATAAAATGAAAACAAAAATTGTATAAGACTTTGTACGAGTATAGTATAATGCAAAAAGTTAATACTAAAATAACATAAACATGGATTTAAATGGAAGAGACATAAATATAAATGTGAAAAAAAAAATATTATAGTATTTATTGTTTATCTTGATATAAACATTTAAAATTAAAAAATAAAGCCCAAAGCGCAAGAAAATAAATTCAAATTTTACATATAATATATTATATGAATAAAAGTTAAAAAAAAATTGGAAAATATATGACTTATGAAATGTTTTAAAAATTTAAATAATTTGTATATGCTTTGATCATAAATTTAGACAGAAGCTATAAAAGCATGTGCAAGTCTAAAATGTTCCTTTCTCACAACTTAAATTCACCAACAAACAAATGAGTTAGTCCTTTTACTGAGTAGTTGGATAGTATTTAATTTTGATATCTAACCATTATTATTATTTAATTTTGAGATAAATGTTTTTATTCATTATCTTTAGGCATATTAATTCTTTTGGGATTTCACTATTCCTCTTAAACATAGATTATAGTATTCCTTTAATAATTTTAAAATATGATGTACTTGCACTAACTCAAGTGGTGAATATGCTACAATTTTATCATATTTCATGTTCAGAAGAGTTACATTTGACATATCAGTACAAAATTATAGTCAACATGTCAATCTTATTTCAAAATAAATAAATAAATTGGGTTAATTAATCTATCATTAACATACAAGTGAACAAACTTAAATTTTATAATTATTTATGCTAATAATGATCACGAAATTCAATTATATAAAAAAATATTATAGATTTTACACAATTTTATAACTAAGTTAACAAATTACCAATTCCACATTTTATAAAAAAAATTTCCGGTATATTTTTTGTTTTTCGAGAATTTTTTTTTCATTGCTTTTCTTTTTTTATTATTTGTCTTTATATAACATGTTTTTTTTACGGGATAGTACAAATTTTGTTAATAGAAAGATTGAATAACAATAACACAGTTTTTTTATAAATTCAGATGTAAGTTTAAGTTTTACATTATGTAAATCATTACCCAAAAGTGATCTACACACAAAACAAATTTTGAGAAAAAAAAATCTTATGCAAACCAAATGATATAATAATAGTTGGAACTAATAAGGAAGAAAATGATCAAATTAAACAAGTTTTATAGGATTAAAAATGAAAGACCTTGAAAACTATGATATTTTGTAGGTCTTTAAGTGATTAAAAAAAGAAAAGAATAATGGTGAATCAAAGAAGTATGAGCTAAAAATTTTAGTCAAATTGTTACCAACTTGAAATGAACCTTTTTATATGTTATAACATATTTGCCCAATCTGTGTTTAACAACACTCATAATTTCTTGCCACGCCTACAATGGTTCATACAATTCAATAATTAAGATTTTGAAGTGGAGTAATGTGTTGGGTATTGGGCTCCTTTCCTATGTGGAAAAAAGGCCCAAAACTTGAAAAGCCCATGTCTCACTTAACCTAGTAGAGAGGGACTATAAAATAAAGAGAGAGACAGAACAATAAAGTCAGAACACACTGAAAGCCCTAACACATAGAGGGAGAGGTAGAGGGAAAAATTCTGTTCACGTTTTTCATAGAGCTATCGCAGTAAATTCGGCGCTGCGGATTCGTTCACCGTTGGATCGGGCTGAAATATTTACAGCAGGTTCGGAACTCATTGCTCTTCATTATGACCGGTCGGATCTTTGATACGAGGTCTGAGTTGGGAGATATTAATTTCACATTGCAATAGTGATTTGTAGAGGTTTTCCTCTCTTGTTCTTCTCTATTTGAAAGCTTTGTTGCTTTGTTATTTGGTTGGGTGTTGGCACTAATTTGTGCTATTGATTGAGACTCTTTTGTACTCTTGTTGATCAT
>Ga0214544_1001229_pt1 | contig 52326 bp, 23 predicted proteins | sample CNSS3metaG_FD_160074 | JGI IMG/M metagenome (GOLD analysis project Ga0214544, IMG submission 160074) | Root nodule microbial communities from cowpea collected in UCLA plant growth center, Los Angeles, California, USA - CNSS3 | ecosystem: Host-associated > Plants > Roots > Nodule | place: USA...
ATATAGTAAATAAATATATATAAATAGAAAAAAAAAAAAAAATATTTATATATATTTTTTTATATATTATATATATATATATATATATATATATATATATATATATATATATATATATATATATAATATTCTGTTGTTCTTTCTTTGTTAGTGGATGCTTCTTCTTCTTCCACTGTGTTTTGCTTGTAAATTTACTCGAACTAAAAAAAGAAAAAAAAAAAAGAAGCACTTTAAGCGCTTCTCAATTTCCTTTGTTGTTCTATGTATCTATAACAATTATTCACTTTTGTTATTTTATTATAGTTATAGTTATACTACTGTTAAGAACATACCATTCATTGTTTTTTATTTATTTATTTTTCCTAATTTTGTATTTGCCCTTTAAATCGAGTGCATTTGATTATTTAATCTCTCTATAACGAGTATATAAATGGAACATTTGCAGAGTTTTTAAAAATTTCATTTGATGAAAAATGGTTACGAAAGATTTATTAGAGAAAATAAAATTTTACAAAAAGAAATGTTCAGCAATATATATATATATATATATATGTATATATCTTCAAAATAAACTTTGACTGGGAATTGACATCTGATGGTGAACTTGCAGGAATGAAAGATAAGCAAGCATATCGTCTTGTTCATCCATCGTTCATAGCGTTGTCGTTGGGTTTTAGGGTTTCCAGAGTTCCGATTTCCGTTCATTTCTTCACCGCTTCATACCTTTCTTCTTCAAAATTCGATTCATAATTCTCTATCTCCATTCCTACAAGTAATTCCTCAATCATTTCGTTGCGCTAATTCGTACTCGTTTTGTTTGCGTAACGTGGATTTCTCTTACTTTCTATTTATGGTTTGTTTATCTGAAACCCTTCGAAGCACCGAGGTCGGTGTCGCTGACATTTTGATCTGTTGCATTCTAAAATTCATTTTCAATTATATGACAATTTGTATGCCGATGGATGAAGACATTCAACTTCTGAAGTTGAAATGTCAATGCGCTATACATTACTTACCGAATTTTGTTAAAGATTGATTGTGGGTCACTCCTTGTTTTTGTTGTGTTTATTTATCTCTTTGATTTCATTGTTTTGTTTTTGGCAATAGGTCCTGTCAGTAAATAATTTGGTGGTTAAAGGCTTATGGCTTTTGTTGCTCATCAACAGCAGGTACTTACTTATCAAATTGACCTCCTATTGGATTGTTTTTTATGGCCAACTTTTACTGATCGCTTTCATCAAGATTTTAGCCTTCTATGGATAAAAGTGAAGCCCATAGTAATATCAATGACAATGTGGCTAGTTTATCGTTGTTAAAGGTTGCTGATGATTGTTTACATGATTACTTGCCGATTAAAGGGTTAAGAATTTAGGATAGATTTACATTGTGTTATGATGATCTCAAAGTTTATTATCAATGCTATTTGTATTTTGTATTGTCAGTAGAGTAGTATTGCTGTCCCAGTGATATTTTCTGGTGGTTATTTGTATTTTGTATTCTGTTAGTAATTTGAACATCGGAGAGTTGTTAACATTTATTAGTTATCAGTTATCCTGAAGGTTTAATTTTATCTGAAGATGAAGCTTTACGGAGCATCTCTATTTCTCTCTCAAATTCTTCCGTGATTTTAGAGGTCTGTTGGTATTCTTTGGTAAACACGGTTTCAAAATTTCCAAAGCTTTGTTTGCTGAGAAGAAATCTACTACAATTTTGCCTAAATTATTTTTCTTTGTCAATACAAACACACCAAGTTCAATATGCTTTTCGTATAGTGTAAGTGGTGTTCTGCTTTTACAGTTCAGATTTTCCTTGTTAAGATTTCAAATAAAAGGATATACGAAATATGAATAATTTGTTTCTATTTCCTCAGGGCTTGTTTGTGGCATTTTCCTCAAGGCAGTTGTTATGGAGCAAAAGGCTGAAGCTGAAGCAATGTTTATCAAAATGTCACTTGATTGGAAGAGCTGATTGGCATTGCATACTAAGGTGGAGAGTTTGTTGTACCACTGATGAAAATTTTGGTCTGTCATATGGGTCACTATTTTCAATTATTTAAAAATGTGTGGAACATATTTACATAACGATAGAAATGTCTTAAAATATATTATGAGGTGGATATGTAACAAGATTTAGCAAAGTCAATTTGACATGCTACTTTAATGAGCCTTCTTGAAAAAGAGTTAAAAAGCTTTCCAGTCATGATTGATTAGTTATATTTATATTGTTTTTAACATGATAACATTGCCATCTGGGCATAGTTTTGTGCTCATAGAATGAGGTTGATACTGTAAAACCAAATACTATTTGGGGAGGAAGAGACTGATTATTGCATGTGCATAATTTTCGCAATAATGATTTATTTAACTGCTTACATGTTTTCACTTTTTGGTTGTAATACCAAATTTTCAGTTAGATGTCCAAGGATTCATTTACATACTGGTTGGAAAATTTCAGCAAAAGACCTGCATTAAAATACAGATAAAGGATTTCTTGTTTCCAGTGTAGGGCCTCCTCACATTTGCGGATCTAAACTCAAACCTTTGAAGATTTCAGGCTTCAAAGGCAGTGCCAAAGGTGATGATTCAGTAACCAGTGCAAATGGGTTGAAGGTTCCCAACCCCAAGACCTCTGTTAGACTGGATAAGAGTAGCGAAGTCAAATCAGAATCTCCAAAGTCCAACAATGTTCCACTCTCTCGGGCTTCTGAAGCAAATGAGAACCTTGCAGTATCATCTGGTATTCATAAACTTCTCCAAAAATGGCTTACAATGTTACAAACACCACCACCAAATCAAGGGGAGGAGGAAATCTTGGGAGAACCACCTCCGGATGTCTTACCAGACTCTTTACAAGGGACGAAAAAGACCATAAAAGGTCAGAGTTTGAAGGCAGCATGGTCGTATTTTCTAGCCCTGGATGCAGCAATAAAGATTCCTTTCTTAATATTGTAAGTATGACAATTTTTCCTTCCCTGCTCTTATTATTTGCCTGTCCCTGCACCACGTGTTTGCTGGGGTTGAGGAAAACAAGGATGTGTTGGTGTTTCTTATTCTATCATATGCATTGCTGTTAGGTAATCACATGTTTAATTTAATGACGCGTCTACTTGGACTTTTAGTTTGAAACAAATGTTAGGTTAGGTTATAAGAATTTATAGAGAAAGGGGAACTGGGGGGAGATGACTCGCTAAGTCGATTTAGGAAGCAGCCTTAATAGTAATTTGAAGCACAGAAAGCTTGCTTAAAAAAGAAAGTGCTGCTTTTAATGCTGTTTTGTTTTTTTCTGAGAGATGCTCATGGGACACTCTGAAGTCTGATATATAACAAAACTGCAAAAAAGTATTTGCTTTTAGACAGATTATTTGTATGCAAAGAGAGTACCTCTATTTAGGCAACTACATTTTCTTCCTTAATATATTCAGCGTATTTAACTGGCAATGTCAACAGTCTGCAGTGCACAATAATGCTTGATGATGCTCATCTTCTGATTCCATATTTCTCTGCAGTGCTCCTTTCTACTTGGCTGTTAATGTAGTTTATGGGGCAGAGGTGTCGAAGGAGTTAGCTCCTTTATGGGTTTTGGGGCCACTCATTATGGCTCTCTACATCATGTTGTGGCGGTGGCTATGTGCACTATATGTCTTCAGCTTCAAGCAGACCATCAAAGTAGTTAAGAATTCGCCCTCGTACTGCATGCTGGCATACAGCTATGTCTTTTGTGGCAAGCTCAAAGAAGACATCGAGACTCATATTTTGCAGCCTATATTGAGCATAACAAATACTGATTATAAACAGCTGGGTAGAAAAAAGTTGAAAGAATTGTCAGAATGGATAGTAGAGAAGTATCTTGATTTTGTGGAATCAATATGGCCCTTCTATTGTCGGACAATCAGATTTTTGAAGAGGGCTAATCTTATTTAAAGTTAGTGAGTGGGGTGGGGAAAGTTGGTTGTGATTTCAAGTGAGAGCTGGCCAATCCCGTTTTATACTGGGGTCTGGTGTTTTGAGTTGAGCGAGACTCAGAGGTTGTGTATTAGGTTAGGTTGTACCTTTATCGATGCTTGAGTACGAGGTTATCTAGTAGATTGTTTCCCTTCGTAATTGCTCATTGGTGGGGTTCTTTTTAAACCGTGACACCCCACCATTGTTTTCTTGTGCAAATTATGTAGTTTCACTGCCAAGATGGCTACTAGAACCAGGAGTCTTAATTTAAGAACAGTTTTTACGATAATTGATTTTAAAATTATTGAACTTTTATTTTAGATCTATTATTTAAAAGTTAATGTTGAAACATACTTCATTTTTTTTCTCTCACTATTTACAGGAGTCTCATTTTTAAAATAGAAAAATAATTAAGTTGAAAACAATAAATTTTTTTATAAAAGGTCAAACCTGGACTAAATAATAAATTGTGTCCTTGAATGTGTATCGTGTTGGTTGTTTGGTTACTGAAAGAATTTTTGTATTAGTTCTCTTGAAAAGTTAGTCCATCCTTGTGCTACGGGATTACATTTTCTATCTCATTATTTTCATTCATATGAACCTTAGATCTCTGTGTTTTCTCATTACCACAATTCCATGAGGGGTCATAAAAAATCATTGCATTTAGCTACATTGAAATTTAGAATATTTTTTGTTTATTACTTTTATGTTATTAGTATATATTATTAATTGTAAGTCGTTTAAAATTTTAGACTTAATTAAGTTTCAAGTTTATATAATAAATTTAAAATTTTTTATTAATTTTTTAAAATTTATTGAGTATTTTAAAATTATATTTTTAATTGAGTTTCTGTTATTCAAATTTTTTTGTTAATTAGGTAATGTATGTAACCGTTTTTTTGTTAATTAGGTAATGTATGTAACCGTTGAATTAATAAGACTGTTACATTGTGATCTTAATTAGTTATCATCACATCGAATTTTAAAATTAAAATTTTATAATCTTTATAATGTTATAATTTTGTTGTCTCATTTTTTTTTTTTAGTTTTCAATTCAATCAACTTTTTACATGATTTGAAGTTTATATTTAGTTTTCATTAACATAAATTTAATAATTTTTATAGAATTTTTTTATATTTAATTCTTAATAGTAGTCTTTTTAAGATTTTTCCAACGCAAACATTTTTCAAATGACCTCAAATGTTGGGCTCGACAAGAAATTGCATGAATTCAGTTTTTGATATCATTTCATTACAATGTTATTTGATGAAAAGTGTAAAAGTTTTTTCTATCATAAAATATATAATACTTGTATTCAGGGGAACTTATAAATTTTATATAAATTACAAATTTTATAGTGTTTAATGTAGTTTTTGGCTTGGTGCTTTCAATTCAATCCTGGGAACTTATAAGTAAAAAGAGTCCTTGAAAGGTGTACTTATTTCTTACAATTTGTATAGATTTATATATTTACTGTGCTTGCCGATGTAAAAACAAGGAAAAGTATGGATATTGGTAGTGATATTTATGAGTTGGGTCAGATAAATTTTGGACAATTTTGTTACAGAGTTCACTTAAGTTGGATTGCTTTCCAACATTATTGGGAATTCTTCCTACACCTCCAAGATTGTTTTTCACTTCCAAAAAAATTTTAAATTTCAAATTACCCTTTGACCATTTAAACATAATAACACAAATCGCACCCAAAATTAATCCGAATCTCGACTTTAGTAAAGATGTTTCTGGATGCCGACATTTAGTGAATTTGAACTTACGGATATAAAAAAAATATACCGAGAGTCAACTTCTGAATATATATTCGTTTTTGGTGTCTAAATTCAAAATTTATTTTTTTATTATATTTAATTTTTACTTTTATTAATTCTTTAAGAAATTATATTTAAGTAAATTTGAATTTAAATATATAAAAAGTATATAATTAAAAGGAGAAAGAAAAAATAATTTAAATTAAAAATTTAATTTTAAATAGAATTAAAAAATTTAAATAAAATATAAAATAATAAATATATTAATTCTATTAATTAAAAAAATACTTATAAATTAAATAAAAAAAAAAAATATTTTATATATATATATATATATATATATATATATATATATATATATTTTCGTTTTTCTTTTTAAATTTTAAATTTATTCTTTTACTTCTATTCCATTTTTATTTTTATTATTTTTAACAAATTATATTAAAGGAAATATTTAAAAATACAATAAATATATAATAGAAAAAATAAAAGAAAATAGTTTAAATTAAAAAATTAAATTTTAAATACAATTAATTTTTTTAAAATAAAATAGAAAACAATACATATATTAATTCTATAAATACTTATAAATAAATAAAATTAAAAAATAATTTAAATACAAATAATAAAGTTTTAAATTATATATATATATATATATATATATATATATAAAGAATTCTCTTTTTTATATATACATTTCATAATTCCAACTTTATCTTTTAAAATATTATTATTTATTAAATATTAAAAAATTAACAGTTACTTTTACAAGTTTTTATAAAACTATTTACTTCTCTCCTTCTTCATTTTTCTTATATTCATCAACAGTTATTTTTTCCTATTTTCTTCATACATTTTACTTTATTTTTTATAAATATAATTTTATTTAATTTATTAACTTAATAATATTACAATATCGTTCATTACTAATATATTATCATGCATATTAAAAAAATGCGTACCTATGTTTACGCTAGTATATATAAAAAGATTTCGAGTTCCATTTTTTTTATATATATATATATATATTTTTTTTTTTTTTTTGAAATTTAATGTTTTTTTAATTATGTTTAATTTCTAGTTTTATTAATTTTTGAATAAATTATGTTAAAGTAAATTTAAAATAAAAAACTTTTAAATATATATATATATATATAATATGTATATAATTTTATAATTATATAATATATAAAAAAAAAAAAATAAAAAAAAAAAATAAAATATAAAAATATTTATATTTTATTATATATATATATATATATATATATATATATATATATATATATATATATATATTTATATATTTTGAAAGTCGACTTTTGATATTATATATATTTAAAAATTTATTTCTGGAATTTTTCGGTAATATATATATTCTAGAAATCGGTATTATATATTTGAGAAGTCAACTTTAAATAATATATTTTAACATTCATAAGTTGACATTTAAAAAATAATTTTGGGAGTGTGATTTTCGTAATTTGCTTAAATGGTTCGAAGATATTTTTGAGATTTGTTTAGAGATGCTGGAAATATTTTGGAGGTATAAGATTTTTTGACTCAACTCATCCTTAGATGAATTGATTAAATTAGGTAATTTGAGTCAAAATTTTAATTTAAAATTTTTTCAGTAGTCATAATTTTCAGATATCAATCTAATTAAAAAGTAACTTTAAAAAATGTTATTTAAGACCTGAAATAATCCAATAAATTCAGTCATTTTCGAAACTAATATGAAAGATAAAAATAAAAACATAAACAGAGTTTTTGGTTGGATCTCTAATATTTTCAGTAAATTTATCATCTAATTTGTATAAATTAAACTCAGCCCAGTGAGCCCAATCTGATTAGATTAAATTGGATGAAATTAAATAATTAAATAATTTATCCTAATAAACACCCCTAAAAATTAATGTTGAAAAATGAAAAATGAAAAATGATAAAAAAAAGCAACAAATGATTTTATCTTTAAATTTTTTTCTCAATATTTACGAACAAAGTTATAACCATTTGTACCGTTTAGTATAATAAATTATGTAAACATAAATAATAGTTAAACATTTATAAATATATTATATTGTATTATAATAAAATGAAGAATAAATAAAATTTAAAATAATTAATAAACTAAAATGAAATTAAATAAATATTTTGCTAATATATTTTATATTAAAAGATAAATAATATAAATATAAATATAAAAATAATAAATAATAAATAGAATTAATTTAAACTTTAATGTATGTTTATTGAAAAATATAGTTTTTTTTGTTAATAAATTTTTATCATAATTTATTTAAATTTATTTTTAATGTTAACTTATTTTAAAACTTTATTTTATAAATTGTCTTTTAAATATATTAATATATCACTAACTCTATTCTATCACGGAATTAAATCTAATATAAATTTCTTATTTAATGTCTCCCAATCCAAATAATTTCATTTTTTAGTATATTGAACAATAAATTCTTACCTTCTCTCTATCAAACAAAATTCTTCCCCGAATTGAACCAAAATATTTAATTAGTCTTTTATACGCTGTGGATGTTAACACTCACTCTGCCATATACTAACTTTATTAATCAATAAATATAACTTATATTGATGACAAAAGCTAATTTTGTTCTTAGAAGGAATTGAAAAAAAGATTTTTTTTTTTTTATTTATCATTGAAATGTGTAACAATAACAATGCATTCTTTTGTGATTTATTAAAAAGATTTTCAAAAAAGAAAATCTTTTTCATTATTTAAGGGATGTGCTGATTGGTTGGCAAGGCCCTGTATTTGGATATAACACTAATAAATGTCACAATAAATTATGGATATAAAGAAGAATTAACAAGTAATACAATTGAAAGTGAATCCTCATTTTTTATAATTAGGAAAAATAGTTCCATTTATTGTTTATATAGAAAAATAAGAAGAAGTATTATTATAATATTTTACACTATTATAACACCTTAATTTAGAAACAAATTTATATGTTAAATATATATTTCAATCTCAAAAGTTTAATTAAAAGTTAATAAAAGAAAATTTTCATAAATCCAAACAAAGGTTAATAAGATTACAAGATGTTTTAATTTATGAATAAGTAGAAATAAAATTCATTTGCCTCATTAATAAGAATAATTATTTTTGTTATAATTTATTATAAATTTATTAAAAATACTAGCTTTATTATGAAAATCATTTAAAAGTAATATTCAAACATAATTTTCTAAATTTACCTATAAGACTCTTTTCAAAATGGGAAAAAAATTGGAAAAAGTATTTTGAATAATATAAACGTAGGAAATGTATTACCCGGGAATTACATAATATTGAAAGTATGATTGAAATTAAATAAAATAAACATTGAAAAAAAAAGTAAAATATAATAATTTAGAAGTAATTTTATTAAATAAAGAACATTTGCAAAGACTTGCGGATGAAGTAACATTTTCAAAGACTAGTACCACTTTATAAATGAAGTTCTCTTTCACAAATGGTAATTGAAACAAATCAAATTCTAACAGCAGCAAACATTCTCACAAACCCTCTCTCTCTCTCTCTCTCTCTCTCTCTCTCTCTCTCAGAGTAATGGCCACTGCAATTAGTTGCTTCTTTTCTTCTTCTCCCTCTTCTTTCCAACGCAACACAAATCTCAAGGTACTTAACTTTCTCTGTCATTTTTTTGCAATGTAGTTTTCACTGTTTCAAGAATAAAGATTCAAGAATAAAGATTAAGGGATAAAGATTCAAGAATAAAGATTAAGCAATTCAAGAATGTCTATAGAAATTTTATTTTCCTAAAATTGACGAGTAATAATATGTAATCAGTCTATTAAGTCTGTTCGCTAGAATTTTGTTGCTAAATGTATTTGTAAATTTTTCTTTTTCTTGGATAGTAAATTCTATTTTAGTATGGCACCATCTAGTAGTGTTGTTTTGTTTGTTCTTCCTCTTACATTGTGTCGTTTCCTTCCATATTCAGTTGAGGTTATCGCTCCACCGCCAAAGAGTCGCTCACTGGACAATATATGACAAAGGTAGCTTGGTTGATTGTTTGTTGGGCTTATTTGTGAATTTTCTTTGTTTTTTTATTATTTTCTGACTTGACAACCTAATAATCATTTTCATTGTTTGAAGAAATAGTGATTTTATATGATTGAGTTTGGTAAATAATTTGACTATGGAAGATTGGTTTCTGATTTCTGGAGGTGACTTTGTTAACACTCTTCTGTTTGTGATGGTTAGACAAATCCAGTCAGTATATCCACAGAGTACCAAAGTTGAGAGGAAGGCACCAGAAACAGCATGCTTGGGTGCCAGAAAAGCATGATTCTATTTCTGAAAACATCTTTCCTATTAACAAATCATGTTTTCATTTATCCCAAAATGGTGGAAAGTCAAGACTAGTCCCCTTTTGTGACCTTAACAGAGATAACGAAGTCATTTCATCAAATTCAGAGAGGACTCAGAACAGCGCATCATGGATGTTGGGTCCTGCTATCCTAGTTGCTTCTTTCATTTTGCCTCCACTCATTTTGCCTAAAGTAATGCTTAACAATTTTGGAGAGTCGTCGTCATTAAGTAACTAACTTTTCTTTTAAAGAAATTCTATTGTGATGTGTTACTTTTCATGCAATATATACGATTTAGCATATGCAATCTGTAGTGTATTTCTTGCATTGATGTGCTGTTCAAAAGTAACATGTCCCTGATGAATGGAAAATTTGCCCTCGGAATTCTTTTATTGGGGTGGGGTAAGGAACTGGTACCGTTAAACTTTCTGGATATTCATATCTGGAGTATGAGTCTTGTTAATATAGTGACTGGGAACCGGTCATTCTTTCATGATTAGGACAAAACAGTTTGAAAGAATCATCGAACAATTGGACAGAAATGAAAAATTGAAGTGAAAGAATATTTTACTTTCTTGAAAATGAGATTCCCTAGTATAATTTATATAAATTCCATAGGATTTATATATAGATATATATACTTGTTTGAATTTGCTAGTTTATTAATAGTTTTGAAAACTGTTTGAACCGTCAAACAAATAATTTGTTGAAACTAGTACAAGTAAGATTTGAAATGAGGTCTTGCTTGATTGGACAATCTTTTTTCATAAAAATAAAATTTGAAGAAAAAAACAAATAAACGAGTTTTGTAGGCTAATGTTTAGAAGGTGATTTTTAACTGAGGTTTAAGTTAGTTTTCATTTATAAAGAAATTTGTTTTACTTTTGTTTCTTATTTTTTCTAGTAGAAGTGTTTTGTAGAACATTACCAAATATTGATTTGATCCATACTTGCTGCAATGTTGGCACTTTGGGTTGAATATCCACAAACACTGGAGTGACACATTATTTTCTTTGACTGTTGGTACTTTATTATCCTTTCTTTGTTACTTTTTTAATTTAGTGCTTAACTCTGAACTTCCCTCCATTCTTCGTCTCCAGTTTTACTCCTATTATTCTTCACAGAAGCAACTTTCTACAGTGGAGTTGCGGTTTTTCTTCTTCAACTGGACTCTTTAATGAGACGCAGACAACCAAATCATTCTGCAAACAAAAGTGTTACTTTTAGCCCACAATTGGGATATCAAATCTCTTCCGTTGTTACCATGGTGCTTAGTATAACAATTCCAATAGCCACAATGATTTTGGCCTTGCAATGGACTTTCCCTCTCGTCCCCACGACTTTTGTTCCACACCTGGTTGGTATACTTGTCCAATTCACATTTGAGCGGCTTGCAAGATATTGGAAGTCACCATCATGGGCTGCTATTTCTTTGATCTTTCATGTAAGAGAATCCAATACCCTCTTGATTAACCTTTTCCTGGAATTTTGGTAGTAGGATTCTTTGAAATATTCCCATTCCTTCTTCTCAATTGATGATTCATATTATGACACTAACAAATTATTTAATGCGCAGGCATATAGATTTCACCAAATCCATCGTGCTGTAAATCTGCTAACGTATATTTCATTTGAAAGTGGAAGATCTGAGGTTGCAAAAAGCAAACTGCCTGCAGGCAGTTTGGTAACACTTTCAAATATCCTTTACTTGCTTCTTGTGATTTGCTTTTGGTCTTTCTCAAGCTTCCTGATGAGACTGTTTCTGGAACTAAATAGTGATGCCAAGTTGATGTAAGGTTTGTTAGTATCATTTCACAGCTGAAAACAGCCCAACTCATCTTTGGGTTACTTAGTCGTTTTGTTTGGTGATAAACCATCTGATTGGAAGGAATTGATCCTCCCGCTAGTTTACTACTGATTGTGATGGCTAGAACTTGTACATAATGGATTTTCAGTGTAGAAAAGCAAATGAAGAGATATCATAGGTAGTTCTATTTCCGCGGCCATACAAATTATAACCCTTACAACTAGTTACATATTTCCTGTGTGTATACTTTCATGTTGGAACCCTCATTCGTTTAAGTAGAGAATTGAAAACTTTCCAGATTCACAAGTGTAAAGTTGGTTGAATAGTTGCAGAAAGATCTGCTGTTGGTTGAACACATAATATGAACCTGATGTTAGAATAATTAGCAGTGATTCATAATCACATGTCAGTGGAAACAAAATGTCATAAACAGGGTATAGATCCCTAGTTACAAAAAAATGGCTTTTTTTTTTAATTATTTTTTATCATTAATGAGTTTTAAAAAATTGCACGATCAAAAACTATATTATTTGCTTTCTGCATATTACTGAAATTGCATGACATAGCGTGACATATAAGAATCCAATTGAGGTTGTGACGTATAATATATTTTAACTAAAAAAGGTAGCTTTGACACAATCCACTTCAACAAAATGGAAACTTTCATAAATTCGTTAATTTAAAGACAAAATGCTTTTTTTGCTGTAGAGTGAGCGTATTTTTTTTAGTTAGAAGCAGTATGATGGAAAGAAAATTAGACATACATTTAACAAATAGTATGTCCAATAGACAATAGATAATTAATTAGTAAACGAAGAAAAAGAAAGAAAAGAGTGTATCTCTTAAAGAAAAAGAAAAAAAAAAACAACCCTCACTTGTGAATGGGTCTGACACTGCCTCCTAAACCCGTGTGTTTCATGGAAGAGACCATCTTTTACAGAAATTGTGGTGGCCTTAGAGAGATGCTGTAATACTGAAACATTTACGTTAAAAAAATATTTATTTTAAAACTGAACAAAACTTGGGTACCAATATATAACATTATATAATGTAATAGCTGTAATATTTTATTGCATATTAACATTTATAATTTTATTATTAATTATTTCTTACCTAATTTTCTTTAATGCTTGGACCTCATCATCTTCTCGTTTCTTTGTTTATTCTTGCTTTCTAGACCGATTACAACTATAAGTGTGACTTAAATTCTGATCATATAAACTCAAAACTGGGCTTATTAACTACCAAGATTAAAATCGATAAGTAATATTAATTTGCAGAAAAAAATTAATCTCTGTCCTAGTAAATTGAGAGATAAACATCGTACGACTGAACAAAAATTTGTAGATCAAATTAGCAATGACATGAATTATGAGGACAATGTTTAACTTATAGTCAACTCTTCATTAGTTTAGCTTGCTTTTATCATATAATTATATGTTATGTGTATTTTTTTTTAATATATGACACGTGTGGATATATATATATATATATATATATATATATATATATATATATATATTCTTTTTATGTGTATAATTCCTATAATTGTTATTTCAGCAGAAAATAACAAATCGGTTAAGTGAGATCAAACCACATTTTGATTGAATACAAAGAGACCTGTAAAAGTGTCAATTTTGATTTCGTAAATGAAAATTATAAATTTGACTATCTTAATTTTATTTGTCAAATTTCAATATTTAGTTTTCAGTAAAATAATATAATTAGAACTTAATAAAATTAATGTTTGTGAAGAAAGAGTAATAGGAAAATGAAAATTTATAATTAATTTAGATATCTTTTTCCGTACAATAGAATTAAATTTTTGTTAATGAGTATTCCATTAAACTTTGCTATATTCCAATTCAAACCACTACATTCTCTACCCTAAGTAAAACATAAGAACAATGGTATTCCATTCTCTACCCTAAGTAAAACATAACAACAATGGTATTTTGACGTTAGAATTTCTTTTTACTATGGTTCATTATTTTTTTTCATATAAAAATTGTCAAATGGTGTTCAAAACTTTTTTTCCAAAACATAACGTCAATTATCCAATGTTTAGGTTGCTCCATTTAATTTTATTTCTTATTGTTATATTTGTTTCACTTTCTATTAAGCATTTAAATTTAACTATACATTGTATAGTTTTCTGTATGCATTCATTTTCCCTCCAAAGCCTTTGCTTGCTGGTAGAAAAATTGGACAGAGAAAAACAAATAAAAAAAATGATATGCTCACTTTACAAATTATTTTTATAAAATTGACTTAAATTTAAAGTTCACTTCTTTATATATTTTTATTTATTTTTCTTAAACCAAACACATTTATCTGTATCTATTTTTTTTTTCTAATTAATTTTTCATTTGAATGTAATATATGTATAGCTTATTTTTCTTAATTTGCAAGATTACCATATAGTCCCTAAAATATTCATTTAAAAAAAGAATGAGGAGAAATGAGGTCAGTAATACTTATCCAGTTGTTTTAGATTCTTAAATTGTTGTATGAACTTGTCTTATTGGTCATGGTCTAAGCAGCTTCAACAAATAACTTGGTGCCAAAACTCCATTAAAATATATACAGCTTCACTTCAAACCCAACACAAGTCAACATATTACTAAAGAGAATGAAGATGTCAACGCTGAGCCAATCTGCACTGTATTCTTCTTAATGTAATTACTTCTTTTTCTCTACCAAACTAACCTCTGCATGATGCAAAAGCTTTGAAAAATTTAAGAATACCGTGTTGCAAACAACGAAATTGAATTTAAGTATTTTAAATAATATTTTGACGTTATTCTAAGTTCTATTGGAACGATATATTCGTACTCACTCCAATGCAGAATCTCCATATTTTATATATATTCTTTTAAACAACGCGTTGTTGTGTCTTGATGTTGTTTTAAATCTTTGTTTATACGTTTGGTCTCCTCAATAATGCACCTTCTCCCTTGGCTGCATCTCTTCCCGTAATCCAAAATTTTACACCTAAGTTTTACTCCATTTTTGTATTCAAGAGTAGTTAATCTCCCCATCACATTATTCCTTTTCATTCTTCTGAAAAATGGACTTTAACTAAGATTAGGTAGCAATTAAAAAGAATAAACAACTCTTGTTGAATTGTGAGCTATCAATCAAACTCTAAAAGTTGAAAACATTCTTTAGAGCGAGCGAGACTATTATTAGATAAATGATAAATAAATTTCTATGTGTAAGGATAAGAAATAAATTTTTAATAGTTTAACTTAATTTTATAAAATTTGTGAAATTTGTATTTATTTTATACCGTAAATTCATCTTACTTTTATATTATATATAATTTTTAACATATTTTATACAATAAAACATATATATCTCAAAATTAAGAGTACATATTAATAGTAATTTGATAACGATTCGATAACAAACAAGTGACATAAAAAATTCAAAAAATAACACATTACACTTAAATAGGTTATCTAATGACATTTTAATAACTATTATTAGATATGATAAATAAATGTGAATTTAGTGCAAATGTGGTTAACAAATTAGAATGACCTTATTTTTCAAATTTTAGGTTGCAAGAAGTTCATGAGAAAGGTCAATGATGACATGCACTATAACGTGCAAGTAGCGTTTAGGAAAGGGAAAAAAGGTAATTATTTGCACGAAGCGTAGGCACCTAAACTTTTTGTAGTAGTGACCACATATATAGTGGAAGTATAGAAGCGTGAATAAAAAAAGCGTAGCATTTTGAAAACAAGCACTATTGGGTTAGTACCAAAGTAGATAACAAAAGTCTCCAACCACATTTTTCTTCTAACACTCCCATAAATACCACCAATATTGGGAAAACGAAAAATAAGGAAAATGTTACAAAAACTCTTTTACAATAAACGTAAAATTTAGTAAGGTAAATGCAATACATTACATCATGAATATATATTTAAATAAATTTCTCTGTAAATACTTTATAAAATAAAATAAACTTCTCTAAAATGTAAATTTAACTTGTGTATAATTTAAAAATAAGTGCTTACATTTTTTATTTAAAAAAACTACCAATTAACTAATAAACAAACTAATCTTTATGTTTAAAGAAGATTATTTTTATTATTTCATATTTTCCTATCCCCTCTGAGAAAGTTTCATACTCATACTGATGAAATAATTGAAGTTTTTAGAACAATGTAATGTGATGTTTCCTTTTTGAGGGGTTGCTTATGCTTGAATCATGGGAAACTGGGGCGAAGGCGTGGATGCTATAAAGCTAACAATGAAAGCTTAGTGAGCTGAATATGAAAGATAAGATTTGGGGCACTTTTGTCTTCATGTATTTTGGCTTATATACATATTTATCGCGAATCAATGATATTTGAAACAAATATTATTGCCCTTAACTTCATTGAATCAATTACGATAATGCAGTAAAATTTTAGTGTATAAACTATTGAGTATAATACACCAAACCTCACATGGTTTTGGCTTTTATTGTGGACGAATTAATGAAGCTGGAATTGACCAAAACTAGTGTGGTTGTTTTCTCTTCCATGTTTTCTTCTCATATTTAATTTGGAAGTAGGTCGTTTAGGTTGAGAACAATTTATGCTTAACCCTTAATGAGTTTGATCCTACAATAATAGAAATGAACATATGGAAGATGACAATGGAGAAACCTAACACATTGTCATGTGCTTTCACCCCTCGCTGAATTAAGGAAATAAAACAGAAAAAAAGAAAAGAAGGAAAAACCGGATAGGGAAAGCCTAAAACGTGTGAAAGTTACCCTCATTCATAGTTTTCCACGTTTCATTATGAAAACTAACTTTCTCATGTTTCATCATGCATGCTTGAAAGCTCACGGCCTTTGGTTTTTCTTTTTTAAGAAAACTTATCACGGAAAGGCAGAAAGTAATCTTATGCTTGAATATCCTGAGTGAAATCTTAGCATTTGGATTGCCATAATGTTTTTGTACCAATTTAGTTGACAATTTTTGAAGTTTAAACAACTGGTACTCTTGTAAAGTCAAATCATGCTCAAACTTGTTTATCTTGAACTCAAACGTCTTATAAAAACTACTTCGAAGATACTATGAATTTGTCCAGCAGCATTGTGAACAAAATTTGAGGATTATAAAAGTGGCCCCACTTGTGCAACTTTTTTCTCGACCATGAGGGGATCTTTTTCTTCGTGCTGCATAATTCTGTTGAACGTACCTCATTGTATTATCAAGTTCTCTACCACAAAACAAAAGCTAGTAAAGAATCTTATACTATTAAACTCGTTGCCTAGAGAGAAAAAAAAGGGCGAAAAGGCACCAACATCATGGTTAAACTGAAAAGGTAGAAACTAGAAAGATGTCACCATATGTTTAAGATATAATATAATGGGTTGAACTTCTTCATTCTACTATTTCAACTTTGCTACTATTTAAAACCGTATCTTAACGACCAATTAGCACTTGAACTTGCGTCTTTGTTCATTACTCCTTCGTTTCTCATTCTACTTTTTCTTACTATTTTCATTTGATACCCATCAAAACTTGAGCTCTCTTCTTAGTTGTTCTTCTCTGTTCTTTTATACAGAATGGACCACCTTTTCCTAGAGCATACCTTTTGAATCATTTGGTCTTCTGTGTGAACCTTGGAAATGAAACTCATACCTGTCAGACATTCTGCAATGGGTTCCATTTGGATGTGCCATTTCTTTCTGTTACTGTTCATACTAGATACTTCTTTAATTGCAAGTATGGCCAATAATGCAACAGATTCCTACTGGCTTATCAGAATCAAATCAGAGTTGGTAGATCCATCAGGAGCACTTGGCAACTGGTCTCCGACAACTCATGTCTGCGACTGGAATGGAGTAACATGTGCAGTTGATCAGGAACATGTTATTGCCCTGAACCTGTCTGGTTCAGGAATATCCGGTTCCATTTCAGTTGAGTTCAGACACCTCTCTTCTATTCAAACACTTGATTTGTCTTCAAATTCTCTTTCTGGCTCCATCCCTTCGGAGCTGGGTCAGCTTCAGAATCTAAGAATATTGCAACTATACTCAAATGATCTCTCTGGGAACATTCCTGCAGAGATAGGTAACATGAGGAAGTTGCAAATTCTTAGAATAGGTGACAACATGTTGAGTGGTGAAATTCCACCTAGTATTGCCAATTTGAGTGAATTGACAGTTCTGGCGATAGGATTCTGCCACTTGAATGGAAGCATACCAGTTGGGATTGGTAAGTTGAAGCATCTAATATCGCTTGATTTAGAAATGAACAGCCTTAGTGGGCCCATACCTGAAGAGATTCAAGGCTGTGAAGAGCTCCAAAACTTTGCAGCATCAAACAACATGCTTGAAGGAGACATACCTTTCTCTATGGGGTCGCTTAAATCATTAAAAATTCTGAATCTGGCCAATAACAGTTTGTCTGGGTCAATTCCTCATGCTTTGAGTCATCTTTCTAACTTGACTTACCTGAATTTGCTTGGAAACAAACTGCATGGAGAAATTCCTTCTGCGCTTAATAGTCTGATTCAGCTGCAGAAGTTAGACTTGTCCAAAAACAACCTCTCTGGATCAATACCTCTCCTTAATGTAGAATTGCAGAGTCTTGAAACTCTTGTTCTGTCTGATAATGCTCTGACCGGTAGCATTCCAAGTAACTTCTGCCTCAGAGGTTCAAAGCTTCGGCAACTCTTTTTGTCTAGCAACATGCTCTCTGGCAAGTTTCCTTTGGAGTTGCTCAACTGCTCCTCAATACAACAGTTGGACCTTTCCGATAACAGTTTTGAAGGAGAACTTCCTGCAAGCCTGGATAAACTGAAGGACCTCACAGATCTTGTTCTCAACAACAACAGCTTTGTTGGATCTATACCTCCTGAAATTGGAAACATTAGTAGCTTAGAGGGTCTTTTCCTATTTGGTAACTTCTTGACAGGTAAAATTCCAATGGAGATTGGAAGGCTGCAGAGATTGAGCACCATTTACCTCTATGACAACCAGATGTCAGGACTCATACCAAGAGAGATAACAAACTGCACAAGCTTAGAGGAAATTGACTTCTTTGGAAATCACTTCACAGGGCCCATTCCAGAGACTATAGGTAAGCTCAAGGACTTGGTTGTTCTGCATCTTAGGCAGAATGACTTGTCTGGTCCCATCCCACCAAGCATGGGGTACTGTAAAAACCTTCAGATATTGGCCTTAGCAGATAACACGTTGTCTGGTTCCATTCCATCTACATTCAGTTACCTCTCGGAACTCACCAAAATTACCCTTTACAACAACTCCTTTGAAGGGCCTCTCCCTCATTCACTCTCTTCTCTCAAAAGCCTGAAAATCATCAACTTTTCACACAACAAGTTCACTGGAAATTTCTTTCCTCTCACTGGTTCAAATTCTCTTACCATTCTGGACTTGACCAACAACAGTTTCTCAGGTCCCATCCCTTCCACTCTAGCCAATTCTAGAAACCTCAGCCGTCTCAGACTTGGACAAAATTATCTCACTGGAAGCATTCCTCCTGAATTTCACCAACTCACGGAGCTCAACTTTCTTGATTTATCATTCAACAATTTAACAGGAGAAATGCCACCTCAACTCTCAAACTCCAAGAAAATTGAACACATCCTCATGAGTAACAACAGGTTGAGTGGCAAATTACCTGTTTGGTTGGGAAGCTTACAAGAACTTGGTGAACTAGATCTCTCATACAATAACTTCAGTGGGAGGGTACCTTCTGAGCTTGGTAACTGCTCCAAATTGCTCAAGCTTTCTCTCCATCACAACAATCTGACCGGTGAAATCCCCCTAGAGCTTGGAAACCTCACTGCCCTCAATGTCTTTAATTTGCAAAGGAACGGATTCTCTGGCCCCATTCCTCCGACAATGCAGCAATGCACAAAACTGTATGAGCTTAGGCTCTCAGAGAACTTTTTAACAGGTAACATACCAGTTGAGCTAGGAGGGCTTGCTGAGTTGCAAGTGATTTTGGACTTGAGTAAAAATCTCTTCACCGGTGAGATTCCACCATCTCTTGGAAACCTCATGAAGCTAGAGAGACTCAACCTCTCTTTCAACCAACTTGAAGGAAAATTTCCTCCTTCACTGGGCAAACTCACAAGCCTGCACGTGTTGAATCTCTCAAACAACCATCTTGAAGGCCAGATTCCTCCAACATTTTCAGGATTCCCACTAAGCTCGTTCCTGAACAATCAGGGCTTGTGTGGCCCACCACTGAGATCATGCTCTGAATCCACGGCACAGGGGAAAATGCAGCTATCAAACACACAAGTGGCAGCAATCATTGTGGCCATTGTGTTTACTTCCACAGTGATATGCTTAGTGATGTTGTACCTGATGCTCAGGATCTGGTGCAACTGGAGAAAAGTTGCCATTTCGAGTGCAGAAGGTGGCACTGTTGCCCACAAGATAAGGAATGGAGAGTATTGGAACATGAATTCATTTGGGTTTATTCCTTCACCAGATAAGCAGAATTCAGCAGCAACTTCCTTCTACAATATTAAAATGGAGACCATGGAAAATGCACATATGTAAAATATTTTTCATTAGTTTGGGTTCCAAGCTTTGAGGAACCATTGTATCTCACAGTACTTGCACATCCTCAAATGCTAACATCATTTCATTCAATAGAAATACTTCTTCATTCAAAAGCATCATCCTACCGCAGTATCTGCCACCGGGAATTCTTCAAGAACGAGTATATCATTCCTAAAATTCGTAATATATTTTATTTAAATAAATATATAAAAATAAATTGATAATTATTATAGGTATTAAATTTAGCTTATTAAAATAAGAATATAATAAAATACATATAGCGTTCATGTTTCCGTAGTATATGCAAAACTACTATTAAAATTCTTTTGAATATACAAAGAAATTCTTAGTTTTATCGAATGGAAGAACGTAGGATCGGTTGAGATTTGTAGGTTTTCTTTTAAGATACGATAGATATAAAAAATATATTAGCCACATGAAGTTGTTATTTTATTTTATTATTCTATAGAGCAAAATGTAAAAGTATCAAATATTACAATTTATTAAACCTGATTTCCTAAACTTACATAATAACTAAATATATTTTTATGTTTATACGAAAATATTTTTAAAAGCGAAAGATTTCCAAAAAAAATAATTGAAATAAAAAAATATATTAAGTAAATATTTTTAACATTCCTTCTTACTTAATATTTTAAATTATTTTTTGGGTTAAGTATGTTTTTAGTCCCTGAACTTTGACCCAAAATTGGAATTTATTTCTGTTTGAAACTTCGATACATTTTAGTCCTTACACTTTAAAAATGAATGAATATAATCCTTTTAACTCAATTATGTTAACTTGTTTTGAAGTAACGAACGCGCACTTCAGTAGATATTGAACCATGAATGTGTCAAACAGTGTAAAATATTAACATAATTGAGTTATAAGGACTATATTCATTTATTTCTAAAGTTTAGGGACCAAAATGTATTGAAGTTTAAGACATGGACGAATTCAAATTTTGGATCAAAGTTCAGGGACTAAAAACATACTTAACCATATTTTTTTTATATTTGATTTTTTGCTTTTTTTCTTGAAACTCTTGTTTTTCTCTGTCTTCAATTTTGATTCTTCTTTTGTTAATGGTGATTTTCTCCTCTCTTCTTTTTTGTCTTGTAATTCTTGTTTTTGTCTTTTTTTCATGAAATCACATTTTTATTCAATTTGACATTCTTCATTATATTTCTTTTTATATCATAATCACATAATTATCATAGGATTTCATGATAGTAACATTGGACCTTTGGTGAATGTTAATATGTGATCTTCATCTACTATCCACTTGGACAAAATTTTTTCAAGAGATATCCATGTTCTTTTGACTTTGATCCTTTTTTTATATTATCTTCATTTGTAGTCCATTCTTCCTTATAAAATTCAAAGCAAAGCATCTGTCTTTCACGTGAACTTTGAATACTTTTGGGTTATTACCATCTTTGATCATACAATTTATTTTCAAGGAAGACCTTATAACCTTTCTCTAATAGTTAAACAACACTTAATAAATAAGACATTAAAAATTAATTTGACACCCAATGAGTTTTAATTCCAATTACCTTCCACATGAAGTTGTTCTTCATTCTGAATTCTTACTCTGAAAATATATCTGACTTTTTAAGCTTTTTGAAAAGTGTTAGGTTATGAGTCATATGGTTCGTAAAATCACTATCTACAAGCCAACATTTTCTAGATTTGTTTGTAACACATGATGTTGTAAGAAGTAGTTTCCCTCTAATTTGTTCTCTACAATCTTGACATTTTCTTCAAGATCTTGGAATTTGTGTATATTTTCACATGATCAAACTAACCACATTTGTATCATTTTGCATCTGACCTCCATTAACACTTGTTATGTCGATGATCATTTTTCTTGCAACAAAGACAAGATGAAAAAAATCAATGTGTTGTTGTATTTGTTCCTTTTTGATTTCAAAAGAACCTTTTCCAATATGAATTAAAATACCTTTGAAAAGTAATTGTGGTCAAATTTTTTTGTGCTTTTCAAGATTTTTCATATTTCTCTAGCATTGTCACCACAATTTTATCTATAGTATTGAATCCGTAAACTCCTTTACCAACAATTTTATCTTTTTAGTAATATCAAACAATTTGTTTGAATATTCTTTAATTGTCTTAGACTCTTTTATCCTTTGCAATTCAAATCTCCTTATTAAGTTCATAACTTTTATGCCTCGAATCTTCTTGGTTCTTTCATATTTTCCTTTCAAATACTCTCAATTTTTTTTTTTGTGACTTTAGGTCATGATATTGATTTTCAATTAATTTTTCAAAATCCCAAATTAATTAAAATTATGATTAATACAAAACACAAAATTCAATCAAGCTTAAAACATACTCTAAGTAGTCTCACCAAACTGAAAAAAAAAATACAATGTATTTACCACTTAATTAGATATGAAAGACGTATAAGGAAGAAGAAGGAATGAAAAGAAAAGATGCTGGGGACTGGATCCTACATCTTATTATGTTTTCCAATTTACTAAATTTATGTACGTTGAATGTAGGGGACATTGGAATTAAATGAACATTGTATTTAAGGAGAGATTATGAGACATAAACTAAGGAAACAAAGCGACATATTGGAATTCGTGAATAACAGACTTTCAATTAACTAGGGTCTATACACAATTCATAAAAAAAAAAAAAAAATAACATATCCAGTTCTTCTATAATTTATTTTCATATAGAAGAGGATCAAAATGAGAAAACAGTTCCACAATTCATTACAACTGTAATACATCAACAACTTGCAAGGACACAGCACAGCCCAGTTTACTCTTCCCTATCCCTGAACCCTGTTTCATGTACACAATTCTACTACAAGTTGCTTCATGACCATAATCTTCAGTTTGTTCCTTGCGTCTTATGTTGAGCAAAATCCATTCATGTTCTCCTTTGCTTAACTTCAAACCTTGCTCATCAGAATTTTACACACTCAAGTTATAACTGACTATCCTCAGTTTTCACTTATCCCCATTCAGGTCTCTCCTTAGGATCATGGTAAGATTTCAAGTGCATCTATCTAGGCTCAGGTGCCCCCATATTTAGTTGGATATTTGAATCAGGGCTTCCAGCAATGAACTTGTCAGAATGAGAAAAGGAATTCTCTTGTACTGTTAAATCTCATTTGGAATTAGTGAACTGGTGGTGCTGTGGAAGGAGGACCTTGCACTTGCAAGCCCATTTGAGGATACAGTGCGGTCACTTTGACTTAGCCCACCGAAATTGAGGAATGGTTGTTGCTTTGGAGAGGGAATAGCGTAGTCTTTCTTGGTTAGCATCTGAACTACTTCAGACATGGATGGTCTCAGAGTAACATTTGATTGTGTACAAAGAAGGCCAGCTTGGAGCGTATGTGATGCTTCTTCTACCGTAAGTTTACCTTTCAGAGCTGGATCAACGGATGCTGTTATATTATTTGCCTTGTAATTCTTCCACACCTGAACAAGAGATGAAGTGAAATTCATTGATACCAATACCAATAAGTTACGGTGAGTGAGGGATAGTTAATCTTACGCTGTGGAGAAGTGAAGTTGACCCCTCTATGTGATCACTGTTCCTCTTACCACACACAATTTCAACAATTAGGACACCAAAAGCATATATGTCTGCCTTCTCTGTCAGTTGTCCTTTGGAAACATATTCAGGAGCCGAATATCCCCTGACAAAAGCAGATGACTTTAATATGCGACCAGACCAATAGTGTAACACAAGTGAATTTTTTTATTGGAAGACATTAAAACTTTGTCCATTCTTGTACAATTTTTTAAGAGAAACGTTTTCTTCACAAAGGATGTGCAGTTTTGATCATCGCAGAGTCTGGATATATGTAACTAATTTCAGAATCCTCGTGTTTTTACATAAATTGAAATGAGAGAACTTTTCTACTTACAGTGTTCTCGAATTTGCTGTCTTAAGATGAGATTTGTTTCCAGTAACAATGCGAGCAAGACCAAAATCCGCTATTTTTGGATTCATATTCTCATCAAATAGAATGTTGCTAGAGTTTATGTCTCTGTGAATAATCTTTGTTCCAGAGCCTTCATGAAGGTATGCTAGGCCCTCAGCTACCCCACATATGATTTGAAACCGTTTTTCCCAGTTCAGAGCATCTTCTGAGCCCCTACCTGCAAATTACAAGGGATCTATTCTCAATTTTGAAAATAAGCACATAGCAAGATAGAAAAGGAGAATAAGATAACATGCATGTGTTCCCTCAATTCCCCCCCCCTTCAAAGCTAAACTGAATTGTGCTAGTCAGTAATCAATAACAAAGCTTAAACGCCAAGTCACCAATGAAAATCGTGATTTTCCTCTATAGCAACTTGTAGCACTTTTAACGAATTGTAAGACATGTTACAGTCCATAACGAAAATAACACCACAAAGTTCCTATAGACCAACCAAATGTGTTCGATTAAAAATACGCAAGACAGTTAAATACATATGAGCAAATGTCTCTCTGGCCAGTAAAACGAAGACATTGAAATCATGCTCAGTAAATAATTGAGAAAAAACACCGACTTGAACTAAAATCGCTCAAACTGTATAACTCACCGAAAAGGAATTGATCAAGACTTCCATTGGGCACAAATTCATAAACCAACAGGCTTTCAGGGCCTTCAATGCTGCACCCCAAAAGCTTCACCACATTCTTGTGTTGAATCCCACTAATCAAATTGATCTCATTGAAGAACCCCTCTGTCCATTGCCGTTTATTAAAAAATAATCGTTTAACAGCAACAATCTTCCCAGTGGGGAGGGTTCCTTTGAACACGGAAGCAGCTCCATCTTGACCTAATTTGTTTGCAGGATCAAAATGATCTGTGGCGTTCTCGAGCAAATCGTACCTAAAACTGAAGCCAGCTACGAAGGAAAAATCAGGTGCCAAACCACCACTGTCGCTTACTGAAATAGAATTAGCACATTAGAGCATAGAAAAATACTACACAAAAAAATACAACCACTGTGGCATTAAACGAACAAGCATTACCTTTTCTACGTGACGACATTCTATGGCAGCACATAGATGCAGCTATTACGATGAATGAAATCCCTACCATCAATGATAATACAAATGCAACGATCGTCCACACACCAGGCCCTTCTGAATTAACTTGAACTGTAAAAGAAATAGCAATGTCAATGTCCTGTCGTAACTAGCCTGGTGTTGGGATGTATGAATTAAAGCATGGAATGTATAGCTACACCGCATGATGTTATTGTAAAAGTTAACAAAATAAACAACTGTATATATACACACACACATTTGGTACGCGTTTACATATATCATTCATAAAACTCAAGGAATATTGGAGGTGATAACACTCTTGCTACAAGTAATTAAACTTATTATTATTTATTCAAATTCAATATCACAAATTAAGATATTATAAAGCGTATCAACTGAACATTCTTAATGGTGCTTATTTTATTTTGGATGAACACAGAACATCTCTTGACCAGAAATAAAATGACCAATCTCTTAAATCACCATAAGATTCATTTAGAGAATTTATTGGAATTGTTTAACTTATTTTTTCAATACCTATCTGTCTCCTAGTTGTAGTTTTGTCACGCCAACTCCCAATTTCAACCTTCTTTTTCTCCCTTCACTACTGGCCGAAGAACGAGTCTTCTTTGAACACCTTGTAGGTTTCCACTTTTGCACCTAGTCTCTCACAATTACCTCAAAGAAGTTTAAGTAAAAAACTACCTTAGTCTACATCTGTTGAGCTTTGTTTTCTTGTCCAAAGTGTCTATGATCACTTGGAAGAATATGATGGTAAAATATCATCAGAAAAAAGGATTTCCAACTTGTGCTTTATTGTGGTAATTTGCGGAACCTAGTTATTCTTCACAAACTGAAAGGTACTTGTCTACAAGTGTCAACCTTTTTTAAGAGAGTCCTTTCTTTCCTTCTTTCCTATATAGTTCCATCCAACAATTTGTACCTGTCCCATTATTTGAACCATTCTCATTCCTCACTCATGACACTCCAAATCAAACCACTCCTCAAAGTTTCTGGTCTCCTTCAAGTCCACCAGAACCATCATCATCCCCTGTGATCACCTAACATTGCAAAACACAAAAGATTGGTTTCATATTACATGGTAAGTCCTCTTCTTCAAGTCCCTCACCACCACCTACCCACACCATGACTTCTGATACTGAAGATCTAGTTATCATATAACTCTTCAAAAAAGTACCAGCTCTAGCTCTACCTATAATCATTATCCTATTTACAATTTCCAAGTTATCAAAGGTTGTCTCCTTCGGTTTTCTCCTTTCTTATTTATGTCCGTTATAACTATTCCTAAAATGTGAAGAAAGAACTTGATATCTTGAATGATGACAAACTTGAATGATTGAAATGCTTAGTCTTACCCAGAATATTATCACACATGAGAGTTGATTCCTTTTCTACCTAAAAAGAAGACAATTGGGTATAAGTGTGTTTAAGCTGTTGAAGTTAAGTCAAATGGTAAAATTGGTCGCCTTAAAGCATAATTAGTCACCGAAGGATACACATAGAAATAAGTCACCGGATCATTAAGAGCTTTCAATTTATGTATTCTAAGCTTGGTGCATGTAAAGGGGTTTCCTTGGGGAAATGTCGGATTATTGTTTGTACTAATTGATAGACAAGATGATCTGGTATACAAAGTTAATTTAAACTATTGTTTCTTGATTACCAGTGACCTCGTATGTATGTGTCATACATGTTTTTTTTTATCAAATAATTATAATAGAAGTAAAAGAACAAAATCCTTAGTGTGTGTTACCTGTAGAAGGAGAAACCTTGATGTCGTTAGATGTTGAAACGTCGTTGTAGAATTTGTGCCTTGAATACCTCAAAATGCAACCAGTGAATAGACTCTTACCCTCACCACTGGGCACACATTCCAGCACTTTCTTCGCCGCTTCGGTCAAGCATATCTTGCACCTCCCTTTGTTCAGCGTCGACCAGCACTGCGCCAGGGCGAAAATCCCCTCCCCTCCGTCCACCGCGAACCCACGCTCCGTTGCCTCCTCCGTCACGTTCGACACCATCGCCGACACCAAGCTGGCCGTGTCATTCCCCAGAGTTGGGGCCACGCAGATGCCGATATCATGAGTGGGGTCCACGCTCTCGCGGATAAAGGAGTAATCGTCGTATCGGAGGAAGCAGCCGTCGAGGTAGATTCTGCCAGCTGCCTTGGGCACGCACCGTGACAACACCAGCTTCGCTTGGCTGAAACACATGTAGCAGTCCGCGGGCTTCAGGTCGCGCCGGCATTGGGCCAATGCGTACATCGGAGGCCCAGAACCCAGCAGCGTCTGCGCTCCCCACCCTCGCTCTTTGACCTGAAACGACACCATGTCCATTATGGCCATGAAATTCGACGCGGTAGACTCAGGGTTCTCATAATCCCCGCACGTGAGACCCGTTTCGCGTATACCCGTGCCGGAGCATCCCGCACGTGGGATTAACAACGACGACGACAGCAGCATTAGGCATAGCCAGGTAATAAGATTTTCAGGAACGTTAAAAAATTGCACCATTGTTTTCTTCTAATCAACAATTGCTCTGCTTTTGGTTTTGTTTGAAAATAGTGAGAATTAAACAAGTGATGATATGGTATTTGGCTTTGATGCCTCGTTATGATTACTCCTTTGTTGCTCTGTAGACATGTGTTTGTCGTGGGGTTCCGCCGTGAAGGTGGACAGGGAGAGGGTATTCCCGATCTTGATTAATTTCCTCAGAGGCATGATCCTTCAGGTTTATGTGTTTTGCAGCGAGGTAGAAAGATGATATAAGAACAGAGAAAAAACGTTGTGCATGCGGAGATCGTGATGAACGAAAGGAGAAATGAACTGGCTTGGTTTTTTGTTTTTCCTTATTTAGGGTTTGCATGACGTAGAAAATAGAGTGGAATATCACCTTCAACATGCTATTCGCTGGCCCTTCTCTCTCTCTAGCAGTAAGTAACACCATCTCCAAAACTAGTCCTTACAGACTGTACTCCACCATTAAAAGTGCGTCATGTGAAATTATAGAGTTTTATTGTTTGGAAGATTGTTAGGCAAAACCCTCTATATGAATAGAAAATTCATCAAATTATTCAATTTCAAAGCCTAGTGAGAGATTCAATATTATTTCGTTAGAGCTTTTTTACACTACAAAGAAATTCGTATAGAATATTATTTTTACAGTTTAATCATAATACTTAATCTTTAAATAACCCTAAAAACTTTTGCTATGATAATTGAAATCTTATAAGAACGATGAAACTTCAATTTTTCGGGCAATTATTTTGGTTGGTGTTGTGAATATATGGTTGTTAATATTGAAAAAATATTTTTTTATCAAGACTTAAGATTCTATTATTAGATACTTGTGTTCTATTGAAAGTTTTATGAAAGGGCTATTATTGGTTGACAAAGTTTTTTAACAAAGTTTTTGACAATCTTTCTTATTTAGGTAAAAAAATATTATTTTATTATTTTATTTTAATTAAAAAATCAAAATTTAAGTTTGTTAATTCCATTTTTAGAAACTTTGTTAACTTTGTCAAAAAAAAATTTGTCAATAGGTAATTTTCCTTTATGAAATTTAAGTCTTGAGATTGTAAATACCAAATACTAAGTGTTGATAGGCTACTTGAAAACTTTAATGGCATATATAAAAATTTAAAATTATATGACAAGTCATAGAATCAGCAATATATGCATCTTTAAAAAAGTGCTAGATAGACACCGATTCGTGAAAAAAAAAATGTTTTAACAACTCATTTTTGTCGATATTCGTTGAAAACAGAGTGTGTCTACTCAAAGTAACTTCCTTACTTGATTGAATGGTAATGAAATGAGGTATGTATCGTTAATAAAATCATGTTAAATTTTGAAGCATGTCAAGATCTGGCGACATATTTTTTTCATGCATCGTAGAGTGAATGAGATTCAGAAGGAGCAGCATTAGCAAACTTCAACTAATTGTTTGAGTAAGCATTTAAACGGCGAAGACGGGATACAAATCAAAACTCACTCTCAGTCTCATTGTATAACCATTGTCTTCAGCAAAAAAATGGCATTTACATATGGAACACTTGACCCATTTCACGATGATATAGTCTCACACACTATACATATCATACTTTTGAAATCTGAATGGTCGTCGTCATCCACAATACCACAAACGTCAATAGTCCTGTACAATAAGGTAAGTTACACAACCAAAAAAAGATCAATTTCACTCCAATGCTAAATGATTCCTTAATAGGGAAAACAAGAATCTGATTTTTTTCACTTCATATCTTAATTTAAAATATTTACATAAAAAAAGTAAAAGCACTGACATTTCTATGTAAATATTTCTATGTATGATTGGATCTCCTAATACTATAATTCTGTAATTTTAATTCATCAACTTATTCTAACATTTAATGTAAGTAAAGTTCAGATAACTTGATTTATAGTACTTGAGATTCAATTGGAATATAAGACCTAGATCCAAAAGATTAAAACTGTAATTTTTATTTTTTCCCCAAAAACAGAGTCTTTAGTGGCAGTACCTGCTAATACTTGATCGTGTTTGTAGGTAGACCTTGCTCCTGACGGTATGCCAACTGTAAAATTTACAGAAAGAGTGAAAAAACCAATTTTTTTTCTTTCAAAGAATGATTATGAATTAGCGAAAAAGTTGGTAAATGGAGGAGGAACCTGAATCACAATTGGAAGTGGAGTTGAAGTCCCCGCACATACAGACCTGTCTAATCCCATCGGAACCGTAGCCACAGGTGCCACCGGTGGCTTCACAAGCGCCACAGAACTCATCATTCCCCTGGAGGGAGTACCTAACACGGATCCCGTAGGACCAGCCGCCAGGCCCATCAACCTTAAGCGGAGCGACGCTGTAAGCACTGCTATACCCTTCACACTGAAGCTTGGTGAGGTTAATCTCCCTAATAGCCTGATAGGGAACAGCACAGCACTCGGGTGGGCCGGAGCCGAAGAAGGCAGCCGAGCCCAATCTCTTGTGGCCCATCATCTCCCAGGCGGGGCAGGAGAGGTAATCCTCGCAGCCCATGCCGGAGACGTTGCGGCAGGGGAGGTGTTTTCCGGGGAAGCCCTGGAAGAGGGGGGAGCGGGGGGAGCAGGCGATGAGCATGAAGACGTTGTCGGCGGCGGGGTTCATGTAAGGAGCGCGCCAGGGTTCGACAGAGAAGCCGTTGCCTCGGGATCCGAGGACGAGGTTGTGGCAGGTGGACATGTGAGGCTCGTGAAGGGTGAGGGCCTGGTAGGCGTAGTCGATTTCGAGGACCCTGTAGGAGCCGGAGCTGACGTGGAACATGAGAACCTCGTTCATGCAGAAAAGAAGGTCGCGGAAGCCTGGGTGGCCGCAACCGTATTGGAGTGCGAAGGGGTAATCTATGGTTATGTTGCCGCAGTATGAACGGCATGTGTTGGGGTAACACCGACTTAGAGTCATTGCATATGCTGCTGCCCAGAGAAACCACACTCCAAACACCACTGAACCCATGCTTCTCAATACTCACTTGTTGCATCAGTTACGTGATGATTATGAGGAAGCTTTATTTTGATGTTGGGGGAATCTAGATGAATTGTGTGGGGGTTTTCCTTCGCTTTATGTTGGGGTAGGGACCACGGATTATTGTTGTTCTTATTTTATTGGACATTTTTGGGGCTTTTCTATTTCTCCCTACCTTTGCTTTGCTTTCGCTGCTTCCTCAACAATATACTGGTTTCTTTAGAATCCAATATCTTTATAAGGTTACTTGTTGAACAAACTATACAGAGAAAAAAGACAGAGCAACATGAGTTACCATGCGTACTCGTAGTAAGAAAACAAAAAAGTTTACATGGTTGGGATGGTTTATAAATAGAACAATAATAGTATGACTTCTTTTTTTTTATTTTTAATTTGGTTTAGTATGAACTCTTGATTAATGTATTGTTATTTTTTAAAAAAAATTTAATAATTCACACTAATAGTTTCTTCCTTCTGTTTGAGATCCCAAATTAGAAAAAGAAAAAAATTAAGACCAAAGCATTTGGCTACAAATTGATCTTAGTAGAGAGATAAAGAGCACTGATCACTTGAAGCTCTCTAAATTTTGTAGTCCCATTCTATAGTGCTGTCAAAGGATCTTTTCCGATACTCCTCAAACATCTTCTTCATTTACAAAAGACTTTAAAAAGAACAAAATTAAATAAAGAAAGACAGACAAGTGTTGTTGAGGTGATTGATTAAAATGAATGAGGTAAGTTATTCATGTAGATGAAAAGGATTTATTAAAATTTAATATATATTTAGTCAAAAACAAAAATAATAAATTTATAAGATGTAAGAGGTGATAAAAAAAAAAAGGAAGAAAACTAAAACTAAGTGCATAAGAAATATACATGAAATAAAAATTATAGGTCATATGTATATCGTTATTCTTTTATTTGAGCAACTTGTACTTGTATAAATCTTTTTTATAATTTCTTAACTCGTTTATGTTTGATGGTTCTTTGTCACTTATAATAAGGGTTTTGAGACTATGTTAGATCATTTATTTCTTTCCAAATTCATATGCTATCCCACACATAAGACAAATAAAATAAAATAAATCAACAAGTCACAGTTTACATTCACATTTCCTATTTTAACATTTCTCTTTTAACTTTCCATGGATTCTTTAAAAATAAAATCATGGTAAAGTTTCGAGTTGCAGGCAATACCCATGTATAAACTGGTTTACCTATTGGCGAGACTTGAAATTGAAGATTTTTGACTTATCAGTCTTTTTTTTTTTTTTTTTTTTTTACCGAGAGAATCCCAATTTTAAGCAAATAGAATAATAATATGACTTTTACTTTTTTATTTTTATTTTTTTACTATTTATGATGTGATTTACTTTTATTATAAAATTATTAATTAATATACTATATTTTTTTTTAAAAAGTAATGACTTACCTTAAATCATTGTCAAATTATGTCAAGAAGTAAAATAGTTAAAATCAAAATCAAAATATAATTTTCTTTAAACAATTAAAGGGAAATTATTATTTTATTGAAAGTTCAATATTTATTATACTTTTGTATTAGATGAATTAATGAACCTCAAATAGAAAAAAAAAGGACACTTGATAATATTTTTTATAATATACATGATTTATTATTTAATATTTATCAAAAGGAAAACACTGAAAAAGTATATTTAAACTAATATTGGATGGGTGTTTGCATTATAAAGGTGCCTACTTATTAATTCTTTTTAGCGTAGTAAACATCTTGTTGAAATAAAAATATTTCGCTCATTTAAAATTAATTGTTGTTCCTATTTTAAATTTATTTTTTTGTTTGGTGATTTGAGATTAACAATATTAACTTATGTTAGTGGAATTTATTTTCAAAAAGGTTTTCTCAAAGATATAATATAATTTAATTTAATTTTGAGCACATCATATAAGAAACTTAATAACTTTCATTAAAGTTGTGTTATCATTGATTTTGCCCTCAGGTTCATTTCAAAATTATATATAAAATTAAATAGTTTTATTTAATTTTTTAAGTAGTTAACTAATAAGATCTATTTTTAGTTTGTTCAGTAGTTAGTTAGCTTATTTGATGGAAAATAAATTTTCAAAGTTAATGTTACATTCATCTAAATATTTATAATAGTATATATTGAGATTAAAATTTGATACTTGAATCATAAAATAGTGTAAATTAGTTTTCGACCAATGTTATTATAAAGTAGTGTAAATTAATTTTCAACCAATACTTCAATTTGAATCACATGTCCGTGTCTGAAACGTATTGTATCTAATATTTTAAAATATTTTAACGATAATTATCAATCAAATATCTAATTTATAATTTATAAAGTCATAATACACTACAATAAAATATTTAAATAGTGACTAATTATAGTAACAAAATATAATTAGTCAATATATAGTGATCAATTTGTCAACTAAAGTAGTTTCAAAAAATTATAATTGATATCTAAATTGATAATTAAAATAGTTTCAATTATGAATTGGTTTTTAAATTTATCACTAACATTAACTACTAAGTTTTGATTATTATAATAATTGGTCTTTAATTACAAAATTTGAATTCACACATTAATAATCATATATTTATTATATTTATAAATATTATCATAAAACTTTTAAAAATAAACTAATCGAATTTTGTTTTCGACCAAGGTTAGATTAAAAAGTTGAAGTATTGTTTAATAAAAAAACAAAAAGAAAATAAAAGTAGTGCAGGACGTTCAAGCCAGAGTTAGTCTGAGATAGTACCTAAAATTAAAGTTTCCAGGACGGTGCAATCGTTGGATTCCGCTACCATACGCACATTCGGAATCAATTTAGTTGGAGATCGATTTACCTTTCCCCTTTTGTCTTCGAATTCTCTTTCGTCAATCAAAGAGTTTGTACTACTTCCATTTCCATTCCGTTGATTTTGGCCTGCCTCAGATCATGGAAGTCCCTGACAGCGCCGAATCCACAGTTCCACAAGTACAAAACTCTTCCATGTTACTCTTTTTCTTTGTTTTTGTTTTTCGTTTGGCTAAGAACTTTGTTGCATTGTTTGGTGTGTGAATGGATAGTAGTGTGCGACCGATTTGAATTATGAACCCTAGAATTTTCTCTTTATAGGATAGTGGCGAAACTTATAAATTCGGTAGCTGCAACTACTTGGTTCGTTTTGAGCTCAATTGGTGGCTGACTAGAACAGAAAGAGAATTCCATTATCACGCCTGTTCACTTGCTAATAGTGACGAGTATAAGAATGATTTACTTAATAGAATTCCATTATCTGTCGCTATAGAACTAATGAAATTATGTCTAATCTAGACTTGCGGTGTTGAAATCGATAATATTTTGCTTTTCCCATTTCTAGATGTTTTTTAGTCTGACCTTAGATGTGCAGTGATGCATTTTAAGTTTCTCTCAGAATAAATAAATTAGGTATCTGTTATGATTTATGAGATGGAGAGGCGTGGAGATCATGACCAAGTTTCAAAATATAATGAAAATCACTTTTAGAATTCCGTAGGTTTGTTCAGAGGCTTCTCAATTCTCATAACTGTTCGATGATAAAAGTTATGGAATGCTGGTTATCTAACTGTATCTACCTGTGAGTAAGTTAATGTGTGTACTTTCAGAAATTTGTCCATATCATATAATTCATAATGTATTGAATTGAATTTTATCTTATTGATCATCTAATGAGAACATTCTCTTTTCCTCCTGGTTTTCTTAAAATGTTGCTTTCAAGTGTGTGCTGGGCTTCACCATACTGAATTCACTTAACTTTATTGCTATTCTAATACTTGCCTTAATCAGAATTCTCCAAGACTAGCTGGAACAGTTAACTGGGGAACAGCGACTGTTATTGGAGTATTTGCAGGCATGTTATACGGTGGTAGCAAGGAGGCAGCTGCTTCTGTTGTAAGTATATAAGTAAAAATATGTTTCAAAACCCTGCTTCATATTGCATTTTCAAAGTGTATGCTCAACTCAGAAAAAGGTCATTGAAAGAAAAGATAAGAGTTCAAAGGGCATATTCTGTAATATGGTGTGAGTTTGATTTGGTTTTCTTACTGTTACACATGTCCATGTTGAGTATTTCATAGTTATTTATTTAAATTGTGGTTCCCAAGAATTAATCTCCCTTGTGAAAGTTCTTGGGTCTTCGGTAGAAGAAGAATGTACAATAAAGCAGAAGACTATATAACATCTCCATTACAAAATGAATACAATTTGTTAAAACAATATTTTATGTTATCTAGTCTATAACAGAAACAAAGATAACTAAAGCAGAAGACTGTTCATATAGAATTTTCCAGAATGGTAACATAAGAATGCAGGTGCATACCCATTACGTGGATACTATAAAGATGTAAAAAGAATTGCCATAAACCATAAACAGATGATCAGCTATAATTTGTTTTCTTAATCCCATTGTACCCTTGACTAAGGACGACATGAATTGTTTTTGATTTTGCAAGTTGTTAAAACTGTTGATTATAAAATGTTACGTTGTATTTGCTCATTTGCTGTGTTGTCCTTTCACTGCACCTGTCCCTCCCCTCCGCATGCGCTTTTAGTTTGAAGCTACTCTTTTTCTTAGAAAGGTTAACTAGGTCAGTACATTTTTCCAATCATATGTTTGTAGATTTTCTAATTGTGCTTGTCATCTAGTGTTTGGATAAGGCACACTTAGGTTAAGGCACTGTTTAGTTAACACTAGCTTATGGAAACATATATTTGTTCTCTTATATATGAAATACTAGTGTTAGTCACTTTTAGACCTTCACGAAATAAATGTTCTCTTATATTTTATTGTTCATATTTCCTTAAACAAGGGACAAAAAAGAGTTGATGTAATTTGAAACACAATGATCACACGTGACACATTTTCAGAAATGAAAAACCAAAAGGTGACTATTTTTTAACGGCCTGAACTGAACATATCTTTGTATATAGGGACTAAAAATATATCTAAACCTTTTAATTATTTTTGCTACTTGCATGAGCTCACATTTTATTTGTTTTCTATGCGCTGTATTGCTGTTTAGATAAGGAGAGTAACTATCGTTGTTTCAAAATGTCCTTCTGAAGAAGACTGAACAAATACTACTTATTCTGACTCTTGACCGAAAGAAGATTGATGGCAATTGTTAGAGATTCTACAGTTTTAGAAATATGACTAAAACGAAAATATATTGGGTGGATTATTAGATCATTATCTATTACACTGCTATCGAACCACATGCAGATCTCCACTTGAGATGTTTAGTTCTTGGTTTGAAGGGCATATGTTCAAGATACCCCCAATGGAGTTTGTTAGCAATATCATGTTGATTTAAATTTACATCTAAATGCAACAAAAACCAGTGTCACCTATGGGAATGTTCTTCGCAAACATGCTACTGACATTTATCTTTTTTTATAGCCAATCCTAGTTTTTTTTTCTAGTCAGACATGTTGCTGTAAGTATTGCTAGTCTAGATTATCCCAATTAACTGTCGCAATCTTAAGGAATTTCACATGTGTTGCTAGAGCAAGGATGCCGAAGTTATGTTGAAACTTGGGAGCACTGAAGATAAACGCGAACAATATCGATTGATGAGAGATGCAATGGAGAAACGATTCCTTAGAGTTACACGGGGCTCAATAGTGGGAGGGATACGCCTTGGAATGTTTACTGCTGCATTTTACTGCATGCAAAATTTCCTTGCAGAGAAGAGGGGTGTTCATGATGTTTTTAATGTTGTTGGAGCTGGATCAGCGACTGCTTCAGCTTTTGGTTTAATCAGTAAGAAATCATACACTTACAGTACTCGATATATTGTTACTTGGGAAGATGATGAGAACAGCTAACTGTTCTACATTTTTATCGTACGTTCTTTAGGTTGAAAATCTTTTAGATAATACAAAATGGTCAGACCACAAAATTAATGCGTTGATATGTTCTATCCTGTTTTGCTGTTTTGTTTTAGTGCCTGGATCACTCCGTTGGCGAGCAAGGAACATGGTGCTAGGGTCGGTGCTGGGAGCAGCATTTTGCTTTCCTCTTGGTAATGTTGATTATTATTTGTTGAGTAGTTTTGCTAGTGAATAGAGAGTGGAAGCAATTTTATTATTTAATTGTTGAATGATATACATTGCTTATCTGAATTGTGGATGTGCGGCTATTTATTGAATTTTTTTTTCCCGCTAATTCTTTGGCAGGTTGGGTCCATCTGAAGCTGGTACAAATGGCTAATGAAGCGAGTCAGGCAGCACATCCACCTGGTCAGAGAGAAGTTAAGAGTGGGGTTAGTGCTGCAATTGAGAGGCTTGAAGGAAATTTAAGTAAATGAAATGCTATTGTTTGGTGTGACGCCCCTCATGGTCAGCACGCTCTAGCATTTTTATTTTCGGAGAAGAGGGGTAATTTTTGCGTTAAGGGAATGATGGCCATACCCTTTTATCGGAAGAAGTGCTAATTCAATAATTTAGTTGAACCTGATACTCAAGATTTTCATGACATTAAGCAATGATACTTTCGGTCTAGGTTAAAAATAGTAAGCATATTTTTAAAGTGCTTTGGACTTCACTTATTGTAGTCGCTCAAAAACAAGAAAAAGGGAAAATTAGTGGTAATGAGTAAAACTTGTACAGACGGTCCAAGCTGGCATTCTGGGTAAAGTTCAATCCATAAAAGAACAGATTGGGCTACTTGTCCACATATCAAATCTGCATTACAGGTATGAAAAGAAATGCAGAAAGTTGGGAGGACATTACAGAAGAATCAATTCAGACGTAAAGCCAATTTTGTATTCAGTTTGAAATGGGTATAAGTTGAGCAAGACCTCTGCTCTAAGGTGTTCTCATGAAGAACACCGTCCTTGTAAGTAACATTATTACATTCATCGTTTACAGTGCAGAAGCCAATTGCTGTTGTTTTATGAAGGCTGCTCAGGAGAATGTTGTACGCTTCAAATATAGTATGAAATTATTGCATATTGCTTTTACATGTTCTATCACCTAATGGTTAACCAAAACTCAAGTGCCTTCCAATGTTTTTTTTTCTTCCGGTTCATTTCTACCTCAAAAATAATTAAAAACTCGTTACCCTTGCACCTGAATAGACTTTCATTAAGTAGAAGGGGAGTCTTTTAAATTCCTTTCCCAGTTCTTTGTAACCAAATAATATTCAGGCATTGATTGTCGAAACTAATCATGTTTTTCTTAAAAGATCTTAGTTTACAAAAAAAAAAAAAAAAACCTAAATAAACCCCCTTTCAAAGCATTGCAAAACATATAAAAAAGATTGCCCAACGATTTTCTTATTTTACGGTGCAATGGTGTCTTGAAAAAAAACTCGACTAATGCTCATTCCTTGATAGCAGTGCCATACAAGTTATTCAAAAGAATCAAATATTTGCCGGCTTAAAAAAACTTTACAAGCGGGAGCATCAAAAGCAAAAAGCTCCAACAGTTTTCTTCTGTCCTGTTGGTTTAGCAATCAAACGTTCAACTATAAGCCATTAGCAAGGGGTGCGGAACAATACAACATATCAGCTACAACAAACTTTAAACAATAACTGGGAAAGCAAATAACCATGACCTATCAATTGATTTGATATTAACTTAGAATTTAAGGAACAGCAAAAACAAAAAACTATAAGCATTAAGATACTCTCGTCTGCCACTGCAGCACGGGTTTGAATGGCATCGCCCATATATCATGATTGACTCCAAAAAAATCTTCTTCCACGTCTATTTTGCTCATGTTTTGCCACGAGCTCCATCTTCAACTCATTGTTAGTTGTGCAGCTTCTATAAACAATATAAAATTTCGCATTGTTCCTTACCCTGCAAAGATCCAGGGAGATTTAAGGTAAGAAGCTACCATGTCTTTCGAAAATTTCTTTGGACTACATCTGACTGCTCATCCACAGATGGAAGCCACCTCACCTTAATGTGTAGACAACTAGTCATCGGATCTTAAGACTAAATAAAATACAAGGAATTGTACCCAGACAAGGGTAGAGTCTATATCAGATACCACCGGTTTCAGTAAAACATTGTTCAGACAGGCTTACATTGGAATTAATTGAGACTCGAAACTAAAACTTGTTCAATCTATCCCTGCTGAATATATACCATGACTATCTAAAACTTTAACATTCCACAGGATTTGGTAGGAATCATGAGAGAAAGAAAAAATGCTCCACACGTATGATGTGTGTTCTACCAAATCTTTAAAAAAGCCAGCCAAGATTAAAAAAGAAAAGGTATATATCCAACTCCTGGGATAATAGGATAATGGCATTTCAGAATAGAACAGCCATTGCATAGCTATCGTTTTAATTCCTTAACATAATGAGGTTCCTAACAAGAAATTGACATTGCTGACAAAGAAATTAACATTTCTAAACCTAGTATTAAAAAGCCAGATAAAAAAATTACCATTAACTTGGCTATGAATTGCACCTTCTTGCGCCTTCTTTTTTGTCTTTTTTACTGCCTCTTCTGTAACCACAAAGTTTGTTAATGAATAATGAAAAACATATGAAAATATTTTTTGGCTTGTACACAACAAAATGATGGGCAACTTCCCTCCTAGAGAAGTCATACGCATATAGTGTGAAAATTCGTAAAAAGACAGGTAATATGTATTGAAAACCATAATCACTATGCTGTCAGTGACAAGTAAGATACTTTTATTACATAACCTATGATACCTTTAAATTTTCTTTTCTTGTTAGCTCTCCTTCTCTTCCTTTCTGCCTGTGTAAGCTCTACTTCTTCCTTGATATCACCCTTGCCATCAAACACCTCCTCAGGAGCCAACATAGCAGCATCTGAAACAGCCACAGGAGCAATCTACCCATGGAAGGTATAATACATTGTCAGTAACTGATAAATGTAAGAAACATAAGCACAAAAAAAAAAACTGATAAAAAGAATAGCTGTTTACTTCTTCCATTGCCAGAGCAGGCACATTAGCTTGAATAGACATGTCCTCTATAACCTGTCCATTTCAATCCAAGGAAAAATAAGAAGAAATTTCAAGTCAAGTATTAATAGACTATCATGAGATAAAAAGATCGTCGGTGCCATACAGGTTTTGGGGCAAAGTTAAAATGAGATAGGGCATCCAGCTTCAGACAGAGTCTCTTAAACAGCATGTTAGCCTGATAACGAGTACAAGGTGTAAGATTAATGCATAATAATGAAATATATAAAGGGCGGTTACACAACCTGATACAATTAGCCAATTTTGTATAATGCATGAGAACATGAAGCACATAACAAATGAGAAGAGATTAAATAGCACAATAAACAGATACAAAGTAAAACAATCAAGATTTGCACCTCATTCTTTTGTTCATCTTTGAATGACAATGGAGCAGATGTGGGGTCTGTCTTCTGAACATATTCTTGCTGTCAACAATTAAAAAAAAATACATTTGAGGTACATCACAAGTAAGGATGAAATTTACAAACCCTTGACAAATTAGTAAAAGATTTTCAAATGATGCAGAAAATATACTTAAAGTACAAACCTCGTAAATTTCTGCAAGTCCCTGCTTGCTTTTATTGTCATCCTGAATTCATAACAAAAATGAAATTACTTGTACAAATTAGTTACATACAGATAGAGCTAGACAAAATGTTGATTGAACAATAAAATCTATTTCAGTTAAATAAGTCTTACCAACTCTTTAACTTCCCGAGGCGCTTTAGACGGCAATTTAGAAAGCCTTTGCACATCATTAAAAAGCCCCTATAATAAACACAAGTGTACATTAGAAAAAACGTAGTGTTATGCAGTTCATCTCATGTATTACTTGCAATAATTATATAATCAGGCTTAACACACCCAACTTTTTACCAAAATGGTAGAAGTTGCCATCTATGTATCAGCTCCCACTCAAGTAAATGACATGATGAACTATAGTAGACGCCCAAATCATGTCAGTTCAGCATATTAAGTTACCTCAATAATCCTCTTCTTGATCATATCCTCGATAGAAGCTGTAACTTCCTCAGTGATTACAGGAGCAGGCCTCACATTGTGCTCAAAGTCTAGATCAACTTCCAATGCACTATTTTTGGGTCTCTTTGCAGCAGTTACCTGTATAAAATCATCAATAATCAAAATACCAGATTAGCATAAAAGCCTGCAAATCCAACCCAAAAAGTAATCAGATAAAAAAAATGAAAAAGGGACTAATGTATTACCTCACCCTGCATAGTCCATGTTTTTGGCTCTATGTTAGCTTTCTCCATCTGCTCTATCTTGGATTGAATTTTTTCCAGCTGCTTTTCGTGGGCAGATGCAGTCCCTTTCTTCTACACATGTGTAATAAAATAGAATAAGAAATTAAGAAAACTATTTACAAAATAAATAGTAAATAATATATATATATATATAGAGAGAGAGAGAGAGACCTCATTGTCAAATTCCATATCATCCTCATCTTCAGAATATTTAGATTCCTGAAGTACTTGAGCTTTTCTTTTTGAGCCCCTTTCCTTTTTACCTCCAAAGAAGTCTTCATACCTGATGGCAACAGGTGAAAAAAATGAACCCCGCATACAGACATGGTAAAAATCATCTAAGGTAGAAATAAGTTATACAAGGAGTAATATAATGAAAAAGTATCCAGACAATTGCATAACATGATGGTGAAGCTTTAATGCAGAGGACAACCATATTGTTAAAGTCCCAAAGATAGAGATCACACCTCGACCTTCAGCTACAAATAGGAATTTCACGTTTCTGGTGGGAAAGAGGAGAAGGAAGAAGAAAAAAGGATGAAGAGGATAGAGGGAAAGGGAAGAGAAACAGAGAGATCAAAGAACTGGACACTGCACTGCTCTCATTATCATTCAGTCTGTCAGCAGTCCTACCTTATTTATACCAACAGCCACAAAATCCTAGCTAACAGCAGTAGACTAACTAATTAACACTCTTTTCTTATTATATATATGTGATGAATAGAAGAAAGCACAACACTGATGACAAGGGCGACCGCAGGAGTCTTCACTTAGTAATGGGAGTATTCAGCGTGGGACTCATACAGATAAATATCAGAAATAGGAAAAAGAGAAACAAGCTTTCACATCTATATCTATAATATCAAAAGAACTAGCCTAATATACATTTCTTTGTCCGATGAAGAGCAAGTGGCTTGATTTTTCCACAAATTTAGTAAGAGGCTGGTCCCTCCCCTCCCTCTCCCATGTTTGGAAATAAGATCAAAAGAATAAAATAAAATTAGATAAGGCATTGCATATCAGGTTGTCACGTGACAAGTGTTAAACATTAAAATCACAATTCTACATGTACTATCATAAGGCTAGACCTCCGGGTTATAATGCTTTGATATTGTTACTCGGATCTCACCACAAAGTCTACCCAAGAACAAGACATACACATGCGGTATCTATAGGTATTTGTGGAACATAGATCGTCAAGCAGAAGTGAAGCAATTTAAAGCTTTTACTTGGGAACTTCATTGACCAATAAGTGAAATTATGGACTAGTGACAGTGGATATAACCAACAACTTGAGTTGCAATATTAAAATGGATGAAGATCCTTTTATTTCTAGTAGGAGGACAATAATAAACACCTTGCATTTTCCATGTCCTCTGCTTCTTCGTCTACATCATCTTCGTCACCAGACCCAAAATCATCATCCTAGATAAATATAATCAGAATGGGTCACGAACCAAATAATTAATAAACAACTAAATAACAACTTAACAAGCGCTGAACATCATAAATACGGATTTGACAGCCAAATTAGAAGAAAAGAAAAATACTAAAAAAGCAACATATATCACTATTAAAAAAAATCAACAAAAACAAACAAGACCCTATTATACCTCACACAAACCCTAACAGTAATACCAATTGGCATGAACTACCTAAAACAACTGTGCCAGGTCATGATCGTGTTCAGAAACCCCAAAAAAGACTAGTGAAAACCACACTAAGCAAAGAGCAGACTCACCTCATCACTTTCCTCGTCATCATCTTCCTCCTCGCCTTCTCCGTCTGCCTCACCATTCTGAAAATCCTCTTCCTCCTTATCTAAGTACTTCGCCAATTCATCTATTTTCAAGAATTTATCCTCAATGCCACCGCCTTCTTCATTATCCTCTTCGTCTTCCACTTCATCTTCCTCATCCTCTTCCATTCCTTCTTCTTCTCCCTGCTCTTCTTCGTCCTCGTCTCCTTCTTCTTCCTCTTCCTCATCCAACTCCTCGTCAAAACCGTCGCTATCTCCCTCCCCCTCGTCTGTACTCTTTTCCTCCACCTTGTTCCCAATTTCCGAAGGAACCTTCAACTGGAAAATCTCTTCAGGATTTTCAGCCAGCTGCTTCAAACGGCGGCGCAGGGTGGATAACAGAGGCTGTGATTGGAGGTCGATTTGTTGCCATATCTGTTCAGCGTCGAAACCTTCCACGAGGAGTTGGTCCAATGGCGTTTTAGGGGAAAATGGTTTTAGTTTAGAAAACAAGTATTGGGACGCCGTACGAGTAGCCTCCGACAGCTCCGCGTTCGGCGCCAACCATAATGGTGGATCCGTCGCTTTCAGGCGCCGTAGGGCTTCGACGCCAGCGTCACTCGCGTTCGCCATTGTTGGGGCACTGTCTACTTTCTCTGGTGACAAAAAGGGTTTAGTTTAGGGTTTTAGCACAAAGAAAATTTCACAGGACTGAAAAATGAGCGTTTTCTTGACCTAGCAAATAAATAAATTCGATTAATTATAGAAAATTACTTTTTAAACACAAATTGGAATTGGACTAATTTTTAGTATGTTATGTTTAGATGTATGTATAAAAAAGTGAAGGATCTATACAAACTATTATATATTATTATCAATTCTGCAATTAAGTAGTAATATGATAATACAAATATAAAATCATTCCTCTTTAACCATCGGATATTTTGATCAAATTAAATTCCTTTAAAATACTTACTTTTTCAACTTTTATATTTAATCTTTGAAATTTTGTATTTTTTTAATAGTTATATTTCAAAATTATATAAATAAAAATCGATTTATAATAGTTTGTATAAGCTATATGAAATATTATATATATATATATATATATATATATATATATAAAGAATACACTAAATAATACCAGTAAAACAAGAATAAGATAATTAAGTTTATTATAACAAAGTAATATGATTTATAAAGTACAAAGTTTAAAAAATTTAGAAAAAAATGTATATAATTATCTTTTATCGAGATGTATTTAATTTATCAAATTATACAATAACATGTCAAGTTCTTGTGTTGAACTAAAGAAACATTAGGAAAGGTGGGAAGTCAAATCAATGAACTAGATTGATGCACAACTATGAATACAAGTGATGCTTAAGTAGTTTCCATTCAAAATTATTCATGAATTCTATATATTACTCTGTGTAGAATTGAACTCAGTGTAATGGAGATTTAACTACTACAAGTTCCACATCATGGCAGTATTATGAAAGGACAATGATACTTTAATTCATTTTTTTTGACCCACTTTTAACCCACCACTTCAATCACCATTAGATCATCACATCACATCACTAAAAAGAATAAAAAAATGATCTAATGGTGATTGAAGTAATGGGTTAAAAGTGGGTCAAAAAAAGTAGGTTAAAATATCATTTTCCATTATGAAATTAGAAAAAAGTGACAGCATTGTGTTTTAAGGATAAAAAAGTCCACAATTCTACAATAAGGTTTTAGACCTCAAACTTGGACTTGACACAAGGACTAAATAATGTGTGTGAACTTTCTCCAAACACTAGACTTTAACAGATGCATAATGAGTACTAAAAATAGGAAATGGCAACAAAATTCAATTTGCAACAGTATGCATACTACAATCAGATATGCATGATACTAAAACACAACATGATACTCTGGACAAAAGTAAACTTCAAACACAACAGCAAGATACTCTATCACATTCAGTTCAAATGCAGAATGATTGCAATAGGAAGAAAAATTAAAGGATGTGTTACCTCGACACCAACCCAAGAGCACCAAAGCACCAAAGGTAGTACATTCCCCCACAGCCAGAACAGCACCAAACGCAACACCCTCCCAACAGCACCAAAGGTAGTGTTAAATTTTAGTAAAAAAAAAATTATGGTGTCAAAATACCAGTGTCCTTTTTCATTTTAAAAAAAGTTGTTTGACAATATTTGACAATCATTTCACAACACAACTTTTATAACGGTAAAATAGTCTTAGCAAAAGTTAACTTTTATGAGAAAGTGAATAGTTATGAAGGATAATGTCAAATTTTAGTAAAAAGGAATATGGTGTCAAGATACTAATGTCCTTTTTCTTTTGAAAAAAGGTTGTTTGACACCATTTCATAACTTTTATAGAGGCAAAATAATCTTAACAAAAGTTAACTTTTATATTTTTAAAAAAGAAGAGAAATTGAATAGTTATGAGGGATAGCGTCAAACTTTAGTAAAAAAAAAAGTACGATGTCAAGATTCCAGTGTCCTTTCTCTTTTGGAAAAAGGTTGTTTGACAATACTATTTGACAACCATCTCACAATTTTTATAAGGATAAAATAGTCTTAAAAAAATAATTTTATATTTTTAAAAGGAAGAGGAAGTAAATAGTTATGAGAGGTAGTGTCAAATTTTAATAAAAATAGAAGTATGGTGTCAAGATATCACTATCCTTTTACTTTTGGAAAAAGGTTGTTTGACGACACCATGTGACAACTATTTCAAAACTTTTTTAATAGTAAAATAGTCTTAACACAAGTTAATTAACTTTTATATTTTTAGAAGGAAACGAAAGTGAATAATTATGAGGTGCAGTGTCAAATTTTAGTTAAAAAAAGTACAGTGTCAATATATCATTGTCCTTTGCCTTTTGGAAAAAGGTTGTTTGACACAATTTGACAACCATTTCACAACTTTTATAATGGTAAAATAGTCTTAAAAAAAGTTAACTTTTATATTTGTAAAAGGAAGAGAGAGTGAATAATTATAAGGAGTAGTGTCAAATTTTAGTAAAAAAAAAATATGGGGTCAAGAAAATATCCTTTTACTTTTAAAAAAGAGTTATTTGACATCATTTGACAACTATTTCACACTTTTTACAAAGATAAACAAGTCTTGAAAAAAAGTTAACTTTTATATTTTTAAAAAGAAGGAAAAGTGTATAGTTACGAGAAATAGTGTCAATTTGTAATGAAAAAAGTATGGTTTCAAGATAATAGTGTCATTTTCTTTTTTACAACAAAGTTCGAGAGACAATAGTAAAATGAAGAAAACTTTCACATGAGTTCAAAGCTACTCAATGGACCGAACAAAGTTTACAATAGCCACTTATTCTCAAACCACCTATATAAAGACTCTCATGAAGAAGAACTAATGTTACTTTTACAATTGTCAATGAAATTTGGTAACGATTTTATAGTTTTAATAAATTTTAAAAACCTAGGGAAAGTGTTAAAAGTTATTTCACTTCAATATTATAAATGATATTTTAATGAAAACATTTATGACTGAAATTATCAAAAGATTATGATGAAAAACAATACATAAATCACAAAAATGATGACACGTAAGTATATCTATAATACAATTGCATATACGAGAACTTAAATTATTTTTATCAGTAACGAATATATTTCTTAGGTAAAAATAATCAGGAAAATGAGAAAAACTAACATAAATAAAAACTTATTTTACCAACCTTAGAGTAAATTTCTTCTAAAACTTATTTGACCAAACTTATTTTGATAATTAAAATAAATACTTAATAATTACATTATATAATGATCTAAATGAATGGCTTTGATGCCTTTCTTTTTCTTCCAACACGAACTCTAATTATTTTCTTTTTTACTTGCTCCCAATGCAAATTCAAACACTGAACAATAATAGAATCAATAAATCAATGCACTCATACTACAGTTTTTACAAACACATGAGTATCAACACAAAGTAACCCCCAAAACTCTCTTTACTTCTAAACCATTGAATTCAAAAACAGAAAAAAAAAAACTTATATACTTCACCTCAACTTAAAAACCTTTTTACTATTTTCTTACAACTAATTCTCTTCCCTTTTTCTACCACAAAATTGACGATCTTCCGAAAATTGAACTCATCTCACACATAGGTACGAATCAGGGTACCGCGTTGACAACACGCTGTGTTTCAGCTTCATTATCAAAGCGAAAATGCCATAGCACGGAATATGCAATAATGCCATCGAAAAGTAACTGAAAATCAATTACAAGACAGTGAGAAAGTGTCAGCAAAATATCATATCAACCCTTAATCAGAATCAGATACCCAAGAAACAGAAAGATGCACAAAACAAGAAGAAGAATAAATAATCTATACCACAGTGGAGCATACGAGGAGGACAAATCAAGAAATGGATACGGCCACCTGTTTTTTTTTTTTTTTTTTTTTTAAAAAAAAAAAACAAATATAAATAGGAAATTATGTGTAAGATGTTTCTTTGGTGATTCAGTGATGAGAATAACGAGGAGGGTTGTTACCAGAGTTTAACTATGGCATGAACAATCCACTGGAAAATCACGTATGTAATTGTCCACATGAAAAAGTATCCTATTCGAAACCAAGGGAACCTCTGGAGAGAAGAGAACAAAATAAAGGGTAAGGATTTGAATATGTATATGCAGTGAAAGTGGACAATTAGCTAGAATCAAATCTAGAAACTCACCAAGGAATTTAAAGCCGTGTCACCTAGCAGAAAAACAGCATTGATGGTGTGCATACTGATTACTAGCTGCCACATTACAATTTTGACTTATGATTTAGCTCTCATGTCTCTTCTTTTTTGATAAGAAAAGGAACAGGTATAATACAACTATATGTAATCGATTGAGTCACACATGGCTTACCAAATTTATGTGGTAATCTTTGATTGTTAGAAACGGAACAATTATGAACCAAAACACACAATCTGTGAGCATTACAGCACCTGCAATCATCTGTTCATAAAAAAAAAAGCAAAAACAGTGGCAAAAAGATTACTAAAGTTGAGTTCATCAGTTATCTAAAGCAGTGATGTAGGCCAAGTTTACCTGGAATATTATTTGAAAGATATAACCCCAGGTGCCAGCAGGTTGGCGAACAAGATGTTCTTGTGGAGTTCCTAATCCTTTGTCATTGTTTGATGGATTAGAACACTGGGGGATTGTAGGAGCATCAGAAATTCCTTGCTCTGCATCTCCATCAACATTTCCAACCTTGTCTCCACTTGCTTTTTTAAGATGCTGGTAACATCCATGCATGGAGAGCAAAGATCCCAGCTACAAAATCAAACATACAATGGCAGTGTATAGCCAGGTTATGCACTGGATTATATACATGAAATAGCAAAAGAATTATACAAGAGGCCCTTCATAAAAGTGTTTACCCCAAAGTAAATGGTGACTGCAACAAAAGTCCACCTGTTTCATAGCAACAAAATGAAAGAAGGAAAAATTAATAATCAAAAGCCAGAAGAGAAAAACAGACCCTTTTTTATACAAAGGGAAGCAACTTCAAATGGAAGTTATCTTAGCCACACACAAAGCCATGATCATAAAGGGGATTCAAAGAGAAGAGGACTGATTGAACTGCTATCAATCCCTTCATTTAGCAAAACAAACTAACAGCTTCGTTTTTTATTTGAAATTGATTAACTCATGCATTAATTCATTTTAATTTAATGAGGGAAGTTCACTGTAGTTAAACATATGCAGAGAGACCCTGTGCATACAGTGTGCATTAATCCTTTTCAACAGCATTCAAATTTGACATGAAGAAATTCGAAATGGAAAATGAAAACTCACTGAGTGTAAAAGTAGAAAATGCTTCCTCCGTCAGCGGTTGCTGTCAGTACGAGAAGCACCAAAAGCACAACGAATGCAAAAACTCTAAACCCCAGTAACCAAACAGGGTGAATTCCTTTCAAACAAGGCCTCCAAATTTCATCCTCGTACAAAGTCGAGGATGTTTCTTTCTGGGCATCATTTCTTGTTGCTGTTTCTTTCTGCCCTTCCTTGTCATCATTTCCTGTTGCCTTCCGTGAAACTTCATACTTCAATATTAGCAATGAGGAAAAGATAGCTGAAAGCAGAACCCAAATGACACAAACCAAGACCCTCCAATTCCACCAGTAACTTTGTGTGGTTGTATCCGCAGTGATGATGGGTTCCCACGTGCCTTTTGGAGAGCCAGTCACGAACCTCATTTCGTTACTTCAGAATCTCTCACAGGTAATGGAGAGGGAGATGGGGTTGTCCTGCTTCTTCCCCTTGGAAAAATCTCTGCAATGCTATTGAATAACAAAACAAATAGAATATAACAATGAGCTTATAAGAGAATAGGAAGCTATTAAACTTGTTCTCTGCGATCAAAAGTGGGGCCTAAGAGAAAGTACACATGATAGTGATTTTTCATGCATTTCAAACTAGGAACAGCTGCAAAAGTTTTGGGCCAGGGAAAACTAAAAGGATGAAGTCTCTTGACCCATTTTAGCCACATTAACTAAATGTTTAATTATCGGATAAGGTGGATATTTCAGACTTTGAATAGAACACCGACAATTTTAATTGTATGTGGATCAGTCTATAAAGGAAAAAAAGAAGCAGCTAAGAACTGTAAGCAAAAAGAAAAGGTTGAATTGAAACTTGCAAGGGAAAGCAAAACAATGTGGAGGAGCGAGAAGAGATGCTTTGTTTCTTTGCTTTTGTATATAGAAAACTATTAAAGGTTGTAGACTAGGCAGAGAGAGAGAGAGAGAGAGGGAAAAGAAAAGGATGGTGTTGTGTTGTGTTGTGTGGTGTGCTTGGAGCACAAGCTTCTTCTATCACTTTACTGTTTGTTATCTAACCAGAATCTAGTTGCAGCCTTGACCACCGTATTCCCATGAAAATTTTAAACTATGTTGATGAGCCAAAAGACAAACATGCATGTTTCTGTGAACCCTTCTTGGGTTAATAATCTTATTATATTTCTTTATTTAACGACAGAGAGAAAGACAGAGGAAAGGGACCAGAGAGAGGGTACAATTGTATTTGGATTTTGTATTGAAATGCTTGGGGCCAAGATTCTTCATGTATTCCAAGACTGGTTTGGCCTCGCATGAGTCATGACTTGCTCAAAAAGAAATAAAGTGAAACCACAAGAAAAAAGGGATGACACGGCTAAAAAAAGGTAAAATATATTTTTCATTTTTCAAAAATTAATATGTTTCTGTTCTCTATATTATTAAAGAAGTTTTAGTTCTTTTTGCAAGGGTAAAAACATTAGTCCCTGCATTTGTTAAAGGGGAATGAAGAATATATATATATTTTTTTAAAATGAAGAGATGAAAAGTGGGTAAATGTTGAGGAGGATGAGAGCTGAAGGAGAGTGAGAAAAACTCTACCATCTTATGAATAGTTGTGTTGAATTCTAAAATGAAGTGTAAAATAAAGTACAATGTATATGTAATAATTTGTTAGATATGAAACATAGGTTGGAACATGGTTTGGTGCTAATGATACTAAAAGTGATTGGTATGATTGATATGGAGAATGTTTTATTAGGTCCAATTTGTTAGGAACACACTGGTAATCAATAATCAAAGACGGGTTTGGAACGAATAAGGTGGTTGACTCGGAATGATGCAAGAAAAATTGAAGATTCAAGGAAAGCAGCCACTCCACTGTGTCTTGACATGTGTCATAGAACTTGTATCTGAATAACAAATGTCTATAGTTTTTCATAATAATAATAATAAAATAAAATAAGAGAAAAATATAAACTAAAATAAATAATTTAATGAAAAAATGTTGTACAAGTAATGTATGGTTCAGACGCTTGACAGCTAGAAGATGCAGTTTAGGTAAAGGTTTGGTTTTGAATTTTTTTTTCTTTTTCGTTACAAGTTTGGTTAGGGTTTTGAATGTGCATGTGGACCTTCTTCTAGCCACCAAAATATGCGTGTTATTAAGATTATGCTTACAATCATAATCAATGTGTTATCAAAAGATAAGCACAGCGTATTAGATTTTATGCTTTGTTTCACGTTCATATTTTTTGTGTAATCAAGAAAAAAAAATATGTCTCATGTTGAAAGGATAAAAGACTATTTTTTTGTAAGAGTGTATCAATTATTTTTAAATCAGACACGTTACAATCTTATTTTTATTCTCTCTCTTTATTTTTTTTATACTTGCTTATCTTCATTTTCTTCTTACTTAACTACTTTTCTTTCTATTTTCTTTCTCTATAAGATACACGGATAAGGATGACATTAGTGAAATTGACTATATTGGATTATGTTTATATACAGCTATTTTTATTTATGTCAAGAACACACACACGATATAGTTAAAATAATTTTAATATGAAATAATAGGGTTAAATTATTTATACACCCTTATTTAAATTAGTTTATAAACAATACATAGTTATTGGAGAAGATACAATTGTTGAAGATTATTGGAGAGATGTAGAAAATTGAGTAAAAATTATGTTAGTAATTTTCCAAGTTAAGTTATTCAGAAGGGAGATGTGCGAACAATGAAAAATGAAAAAATAGTAGTAATTCCACAATCTATTATATTACTATATATGCATAGTAGAATGTAACATTAGTGAGTGAGGTTTGTCTTCTCGTATTCTAAGTGGTGAAGGTTGTCCTCGGATTCACGTCAAGTCTTTATTTTTTTTTTGTGTTGACTTTTTGTGTTTAATTAATTAATCATTATTTAGTCTATGCATAGTTTATATAAATATTATTTTTATAATGAAACATTATAATAAAAAAACAACATATAAATTAAATTATAATTGAAATTTATGATAAATAAATATTATTAAATATAGGGTTATATATATATATATATATATATATATATATATATATATATATATATATAACTTTTAGTAAAAATTGGAATTAATCTATTTTTAAAGTTTTGATCCAATTTAGTCATCAACTTTAGAAATGTGTGGATTTAGTATTTTTGATCAAAGTTTGTTAAGTTTATTTGACGTTTCAAACGCGTTTCATGATAACATTTTAGTTGTTTATACTGTTTGACACATTTTCGCGTTAGTTGATAAACTTGTTTGATTTAAGGTATGTGATTAGAGTAATGATTTTCACCGTTTTGATGTACTTGATGAAAATATTGTATGTGAATATTGTAACGTCCCGTTTAATTTATAAACGCAATTAAAGGAAACGCCACACATAAGATAGTATAACCACGCAGTCCTGGAGTTTCCAACATCACCCCTACAAAACTAGGCACACCACGATGCCAACAAAAGCAGAAAACTGTTCAACTAGAAGTTTACAATCTAATAACCA
>Ga0214544_1001230_pt1 | contig 52295 bp, 25 predicted proteins | sample CNSS3metaG_FD_160074 | JGI IMG/M metagenome (GOLD analysis project Ga0214544, IMG submission 160074) | Root nodule microbial communities from cowpea collected in UCLA plant growth center, Los Angeles, California, USA - CNSS3 | ecosystem: Host-associated > Plants > Roots > Nodule | place: USA...
TTAGGATGGCATAGCCTTCAAGTTAAGGGCGAGGTTCAAACGAAGAAAGGCTTATGGTAGATACCTAGGCACCCAGAGACGAGGAAGGGCGTAGTAAGCGACGAAATGCTTCGGGGAGTTGAAAATAAGCGTAGATCCGGAGATTCCCGATATAGGTCAACCTTTCGAACTGCTGCTGAATCCACGGGCAGGCAAGAGACAACCTGGTGAACTGAAACATCTTAGTAGCCAGAGGAAAAGAAAGCAAAAGCGATTCCCGTAGTAGCGGCGAGCGAAATGGGAGCAGCCAGCCTTATCTCTAATCGATGTGGGACTTCCAACACACCCCCTATTCATCTCGTGCATGGGACAATAAATTAGTGGGTGGTCCGTTAGCGGCCCGATATCGGGTGGAACATAATGTCCAAGAAATCTCGCTAGGATAGGCTCTAACCTGGCTCTGATACCATGTTAGAAGTGGGTTTAAGCCTAACTCAACCTCACAAAACCGGCTTGTAAGGTGAGGTTTGCACCTCACTTATATACTATGAAATGGCCTTATCTCTAGTCGATGTGGGACTTCCAACACTATTTGTGGACAACAAAATTTGTTTGATACTTTTCCCGCTTAAAGCCTATTTTGGATTTGATGTAATTAATAATAGAAGTACTTTCAGAAATTAATAAATCTAGTAAAACATACCGCTCAGCCGCAGCTTGTAGCATGCCATCAGAGATTATCCTAGCACCTGACAGAAGAGTTCCGAGACCAATGCTGGAACAAAAGAATATAATTAAAATAACATTAACTGTATATTGTAAAATATCATAGGAAACTGTGAAGTGTAAACTAACCCCGGAAAGAGGTACATGTTGTTTCCTTGGTTGCAGTGGCCAATATGACCATTTCCTGCATGATTACAAGAAATTGTCTTTTTGAGTTCCCCTTAACTGAGACCAAGAGAAAGGATAACAAGATTTATTTTCTACCACCAAATTACTTCACCAATGTGTAAAACATACTTTATGCACGTTGTAGAACAAATATCATACGAAACTGTAAAGTACAAGGCTTGATTTATACACAAAGAAACAAACTTATTCAAAATTAGTAGATTAATAAAAAGTTAGAAAAAGAAACGAAATCCTTGCTAGCTAGTTTGCTTAATAAATTTAGTGATTGTCAAACTGCATTCCCATCATGGTATTTCATCCCCCAACAAAAATGTGTCCAAGATTAATTGGTTGAAAACTGGTAAATTAGGATAGAAACCATCGAACAAAATCACAAACTTGGTGAATCAATCTTATTAAAGGCTGGTTGAGAAATTGATCTACTTGTCACACATAGTCAATGCACGCATAATTCAAAAGAGACTCATTTTAGAGTTGTTTATCACATTCTACGGTACTTGAAAGGAACTCTTGAAAAATGAATTCTATTTATAAAGGAAAATGAGATGCTCTTAGAAGCCTCTTAGAAGCCTACACAATCGTTGACCATGCAGGTTCTGTAAACACAGAAGATCTAGCTCTAGATATTGAACTTTTTTTGGAGAAAATTTAGTCACTTGGAAGAGCAAGAAACAAAATGTTGCGAGAAGATCAAGTGGACAGGCATAGTTAGAGCCATGGCATTCGGGATTTGTGGAATACTATGGTTAAGTTAACTTTAGAAGACCTAAAGATTGATTGGAAGAAGCCTATGAGGCTGCATTGTGATAACGAATCAACAGTAAATATAGCACATAATCGAGTGCAATGCGCAGAACTAAGCATGTTGAAGTAGATAGACATTTCATAAAGGAGAAATTGGATAATGGGACATTATGTACACCATTTGTACCCTTTAGAAATAAACTCAGGGATGTATTGACTAAAGGGCTTATTAGAGTAATAGAATGTATTTTGTACAGCTGTATGTTTTCTCTATTATTCTGTTTAGTTGTCTCTATGACAGCTCTAAGGTTTTGTGGTTACCAACTAACAAAACCAATCTCTTATAAATACTCTCAGTGTACATGACTTGAATCAGTTCAGTATCAATAAAATAGTTCTGTTCACTTTGCATCTTCTCTTTCTGTTCTGATTATCTAAGAGGGCTAAGTGGTGCACATTTCAATCTATTGTTGGCAAGTTGGGAATGAATGACATCCATTGACCAACTTGAGGGAAAGTGTTAGAATCCCTTGATTTATGCTGCAGTTAATATTTTCTTGTTCAGTTTTCATTGCCTAATAAGGAGATTTAATTACATTCCATAATTAGAAGGACAATTAGGAGGATTAATAGGCTGACAGCATATTTTATATTTATTGTAAAGGATCATTGATCCTGAATTCTAGGGATAGATTGTATCCATCCTAAATCAGGATTTTCATTTATTAAGTCTATGTATTCTATTTAAGAGCAATTACTCCTACATAAATAATATCAGAAACAGCTTTTTTGACAGTTACAAAAAAGATTTCTTTCTAGCCTTTGGGTTAAATACTTTTCCCTTTTTACTCTTTACAGATTTTAATCCTAACAGTAGGGACTAAAAGGGATAAAAGTGATGTGCTAAGGGACTAAAAGGGATTAAACATGTTACGTGTGGGAACTAAAAGGAGACGTTTTTACGTATGGAGATTAAAAGATTTTTTTTTTTTTTTGTAACTATAGGAACCAAATGATTAATAAAACAAACTCAATGTACATTTACTTTAAAATGAAAAAACATTCACCCAAATTAAACATTAACGAAGAATTTGAATGTGTACCTAATTATAGGGAGTTTGGTTCACTATTCTTCAAAAAGAAAATAAAGGATATTGTTCCAATAACACTAGGAATCCTAGTCTGCCTATATGAAATGAGTTTAAAGACAGCAAGCAACAAGCGAACAGTTTTATTATCACTTTTCATGTTATGTAATAAACATTTAATATACAAATATTCTGCAGGGGATTCACAAACTTATACCAAGATCCACATTACTAAATGGACTTCCACTTGCAAAAATAATGTTGTCACCCAAAATGGAGAATGCTTCTTCAGCAGTGCATTCAGCTGTCAAAAAATGAGGGAAGTGGCATACAAACTATTAAAATCCATGTTTTTAACTTCCACCGCAAATATCAATTAAGAAAAAAAGAAACACATACCATTCTTTGTAGGATTTGACATAGCAAATATAGCTGGTCTCGTTGATGTTGAATCCTTGAGGGCTTCTAATACCTGAAGGACAGGATGTCTGTCAATGGTATGTTGAAGAAAGAAATATAACATAAACATTTATGTCTATGAAAGCAAGAAATAATAGGCCATTTGTTAAGAAGTAGAATTATTCTACTTCTTAACACCATTTTTCACTTGAATTTTTCTTCAGTTTATACAAAAAATACAAGTGGTTGTGCTACTACTATGAAAGGGATCAAGATTTTAAAAGATCAGTAAAAGGAACCAAATGTTGGACATCCCATATCGACTGGAGATAAGGTAAGATCCCACACTAGTTGGAATGTGATTCAACCTTAGTCTGTAAAGCTTTCTTTCATTAAAAGGTTGTATTGTGGTCTATTAGAGGTTGTTGGAGGAAATGCTTTAAGTTTTGTAGAGATATTTATTTTAAGGTGTCACATATTTTTTGTGAAGGAAATGTTTGTGCCGATAAGTTGGCAAGTTTAGGCCCTTCTTCTAGAAAAGTGTTTAAATGGTATACAGTTATGTCATCTTCTATAAGTTTGGACTTTTATCATAATAGGTTTCTTTTTCCTTTGGATAGGGCTTCTTAGCTATTGTATAGCTTTATAGCTGGCCTGTTTTTTGTTTATGGGTGTTGGCTGAGTCCTCCCATGAGTTCTTTGTATCTTTCTTTTTGTTTTTAATGATATTTTCATTTTCATGTGATGACAAATGATAAATATCTTCGGGTGTCAGCCTAGCTGAGATGCCAAGGATCATAGTGATGCCTAGCATGAGGATTTTATTTAAAAAAAAGATGGGTGCAAACCTCACCTTACAAGCTAGTTTTGTGGGGTTGAGTTAGGCTTAAAATCTATTTCTTAACATGGTATCAGAGCCATGAGTTAAAGCCTATCCTAACGAGATTTGTTGTTTGTTCAGCCTATTGTGTCACTTGTTATCAGGAGATTTGTTGTTTGTTGGGCCTACTGAGTTGCTATCAGACCACCTATTAATGTCTAGTCTTATGCTCGAGATGTATATACCTCGGTGTGAGGGGGGGGAGGGCTATTGTGCTAGAGATCCCACATCGACTATAGATAAGACGAATTTATAATATATAAGTGAATGCAACCTCACCTTACAAGCCAATTTTGTATGGTTGAATTAGACTTAAAGTCTATTTCTTAGCTCCAAACAACATTGGGTAATAGATTGATGGAAGCAGCATAAAACATATGTGCAGAACTTCCCCTTTCAAATTTCCTTCATTTTTCTATACAAACTCGAGACGATAGAAAATGGATGTTGTAAATAATAGATTAGTAGGATAAAAATATTCCCAATATCTCCATCATAATTAGAAAAAAATATCTGCAGAATCCTCCTATTTAATTTAACATATTTTTATTCCCTTATTTTAAAGGATTTGATTATTAGAAATAAAGGTGATGAGAGTGTAAATGGTTTGATTTCACTATATTTAATAGTTTGATTGTTATCAACAAAATAAGCTTTTATTTTCTTCCATAGCTCAAGTTGGTATTAGAGGCTTCAATTTTGGGAATCTTGCTTCCACTGCCTCATTAACGAAAGCCACTGTCATTGTTTGCCTTCATCGTTGAAGTTAGTGGTGGGCTAGAAAGGTGTACCCCACTCTAACAGAGACAACATTGACATATACATCGTCAACACAGTTGCCGCACACGGTCACATTCCACCACTAGGATTGACAAGTGTAGCTCATGCGCCTTGCTTGGAAAGCCCATTCACCACCACCATAGACAAGGTTGTCTAGACCTCCTGTGCACATTCTAACGGGTGGCAACATCTCTTTTAACTTTGGTTTGAGTAGAACTGAATTTGTTGGTTCTCTTTGTTACGAAAAAAAGCAACAAGAGTTGCATCTCTGTTACAACTTTGTTGTGTTTTTTCAACACCTGATATGAAAGATTATAAAGAGGAACCTGATCATATGAGAACAATGATTGAATCAATGACTAAGTCCCCTACATCATATACCCTACCCATGAAAGGTCAAAGTACATTCAATATATTTGGCCCTTTGTCTCAAGGTGAATGGATTCTTGATTCAAGAGCAACTGATCACATGACTTTATTTGCTAATTTCTTCAATTTGTATGTCAAAATGACTAGAGAATAACTCATTACAGCTGCAAATGGTGGAAGAGTACCCATATGCAGATCTAGGAATATAACTTTAGGATCATGTATTCTATTAAAAGATGTTTTCAATGTTGCACAATTGACTAATATGTTTTTATCTCTATAGAAAAACTTACAAAGGATTTGAACTGTTCAGTAACTTCTTATTTACTATGTATTTCAACACCTTGCCACGATCTATGATTTTAATTGCTAAGGAGCAACATAGGTTGTATATGTTGGAATCCAAGAGCCCAAAGAAAACAAAGGTCGGAAACATGGGGTATTTCCCAAATATGCCTCCATCATAAAAGATTTGGACATCTCTTATTCGACCTTATAAAATCCTTGTTCACTAAATAGTTTGTTGAGTCTTTCAAATGTAATATTTGTCAATTGTCAATTCATCATCGTGCATCTTATCTCATCTACGATAGAAGAGTAATTTCCCATTTGATTTGATTCACTCTAATGTTTGTGGACCTTTTTTAGAATTTATTTATGAAGAAAAATGGTTTATTACTTTTATTGACAAATGTACTCGTGTCATGTAGACATATTATGAAAAGTAAAACTGATGCCTCTCAAATATTTGTTAATTTTTTTTTCTTGTCTAAAATATATTTGGAGAAAACTTCAAAGGAAATAAGTTTGATAACATTAGTTTGATAGCAAATTATTGGGATAAAAGTATTGTCCATGTCTTCAGAATCTCCCTATTCATTTCAACATATTTTTACTCTCTTATTTTAAAGGATTTGATTATAATAAATAGGGATGATGAGAATGTAATTGGTATGATTGTTATCAATAAAGTAACTCTTTATATTCTTATATAGTTCAAGTATTGATAGATGCCATAATAATTCAACAATCTTAATGAAATAAGCATGCAATGAATAATGAAATCAAAGCTTCAGATTGTAACCTCCTTTGAAAACAATCCTCCAACAGCTGATAATCCTAGGAGGACATCGGGCTTCACTTGCTTGACCTGTTACCAGAGTTCAGTAAGAATGTAAGCAGTCCAATAGTTACTCATCTAAAAACTGGAAATTTTCAAAGAATTATATTGGACTATAAAATATTAAACTAGGAGACCCTAATAGATAAAATGAGAGATTAGAGAGCTTTGCTATATTAATTTTTCTATATATTACGCTTTGTGTTTATATCATACACAATCCCAGAATATTTTTTAAATTCATCTTGTCCTTTATTCAATAAAGAAAAACTTCACAGCTGTAAACTAAAGGGTGTTTGTTATGTGTGTGCAATTTTCTGTAAATATATGGAAGAGAAGGCATAGAAACTTATATTAGTTGAGCTTAGCATTATAGACAACAGAAAAGAGAGGTAACTCATGAGTTGTGACAATTCATTAAGTTTATATTCAAATGCTAAGAATACGTCCTAGAAAATCGGATAATAATAACTGAAGAAATAACTGTATTGTTTTCAAATTTTTATTTTTTCTGTATGATGGCTTTTATAATTCAAATTAGCCTCTAATGCAATATTATCACAAACCACTTCCTCGAGGCTTGCTCCTTCTCTCAGTCCTTGGCGCTCAATTTCTTTCAAATTTCTTGCAAAAGGAAGGGCATCTGGATCAATATTTTCACGTCCTTCAGAGATTAATCCCTATATTTGCAAAATCAAAAAGAAAATTGAATATCACATGATCAAAATATATCATTACGGCAGCGTAGAATCCACCTTCATGCAATGAGTTTGACAATCACCACAAATACACTTGTTGGAGCTTAACTATAAATACACTTGTTATTCTTGCTCTTTTAGAAGTTAATGAAATCTACACAATTCAGTTTGTCGCAAAATTCTGAGTTTCTCTCACATTGATAAACTACTAGTGATGCAGAGTCAAAAGAACAGTTCCCTACCTATCCAAGCAACTAACTAACTCATCCATTTACGCATGGTATGATGATTTATAAATTATGATGTTAATAAAGGGTTAAAAATTATGTTTAAAGTTATATGGCCCAATTTCTCAAACCATTTATCATAAATTGCATCCATAGTTGTAAAGATGAAGGCATATGGATATATAAGGGATACGAAGTCTTTGAAAATCTATGATAAAAGTATTGTGAATTATATGCACAAACAAATGTTTATTAAAAAAAATTAAACAATGTAGATTCATATAAAAAAACCATTGAAGTTAAACAGAATAAAATGTTTTTTCTGTTTGAGTTCAAATCTATTTTTCCATAGTATCATATCATTGAAGGAAATTTTATATATGGCTTTCACATTTTGTGTAGTTTCAAAATTTTTAAAAACATTTTATATCATTTCTGTCAATGCTTTTCACACACTGCTGCTATGAAACTCAGCCCAGAAATACATATCTATGCAATAAAATTCGACATGCATAAGTTATGCTTTCCATGAAAAATAAAATTTAATTACTACAAAAGCCTAAAATGCATCTAATAAGGACATCATGATAAACAGTACCTTTGCATCGACAACCCAAAACTGACTTTTTGCACTCTCAAAAGCTACTTCATTATTACCCAACATTCTTGCCATTGTTTTTCTGGCTGCATTAAGAACCCCAATTCCAGCACTGCAGTATTAATAAAATAACCAAATTACCAACAATAGCCTTGGATATGAATGTCCTACTTCAAAAGGATTTAGCTATGAGAGAAAATATCTTTATTGAATTAAATAATTTGAAACAGTACATTAGCATATATATAGAGAGAGAAAAGATCTTTTGAAGCTGAAAATTTTGAATATCTTGAGTCATCTTTTGTCCCTTTAATACAAGAACCGTCTCATACTACTCTTGGTATTCTTGATACTTCTCCTAGCGCCTCTTTTATGGATAACCCTGAAGTTTCACCTACTAAGGGCATCTTTATTCTCGAGTCAGGGTCAACTCTAGAAATTAGTTATGTTTCTGAAGTTGCTCCTAACAAGGACATTTCTATTTTGAGTCAAGGACAACTCCAAAAATTAGTTGTCCAAAGAATTTCTTCTGTATACAATATTAGAGGAGACAAAAGCAACCTAACATGATCCAAGAACAACACCAATTATCTAGTCCAGGGGTATGTGTTCCTTCTTTTGGCACCCTTGATCCTTTGGAAAATCCCATGAATATTAATTGTAAACCTATACTTGATGACTTACCCATTGCTTTGAGAAAAGGAAGTCGGTCTTGTACCAAGTGTCCTATTTCTCATTTTGTAACTACTAAAAACCTATCTAACAGAAATCCTCTTTGCCATTGATGCAATTAGAGTCCCTACTACAATTCAAGAAGCATTGAAGGATAACAATTGAGTTCAAGCCATGAATGAAGAGATGAGTGCCCTAGAAAAAAAAAATCAAACATGGGAAATTATTAACCGGCTCATAGATAAGAAGGCAGTAGGATGCAAATGGGTTTATATTGTAAAGTATAAATCTGATGGCACATTAGAAAGTTGAAAAGCAAGGCTAGTTGCTAAAGGATCTACTCAAACTTATGATGTTGATTATGAAGAAACATTTTCTCCCGTGGCAAAAATGAATAATGTTAGAATCATTCTTTCATTGGCAACTTATTTTGGCTGGGAATTACAATAATTTGATGTGAAAAATGCTTTCTTGCATGAACAATTAAAGGAAGAAGTCTACATGGAAACTCCTCTAAGTTTTAGACCTATTGAAAATAAAGTATGCACGTTGAAGAAAGCCATGTATAGACTCAAGCAGTCACCCCATGCTTGATTTGGTAGACTCACTCAAGTTATGATCCCCATGCGGTATCGACAAAGTCAAGATGACCATACTATGTACATCAAACATTCCCAAGAAGGAAAACTTACTCTAATATTGGTCTATGTTGATGATATGATTGTTGCAAGGGATGATGAGCAAGAGAAACAAGTCTTGAAAGAAAAGCCTGGTGCTCAGTTTGAAATGAAGGATCTAGTAAAATTAAAGTACTTCATTGTCATAGAAGTTGCTTACTTAAAGAAAGGCATCATTATCTCCCAAAGAAAGTATGTTTTTTATCTTCTTACAGAAATAGATAAGATTGTTTGTAAGATCAATGGAGTTCCTATAGAACAAAGCTATAGAACTAAGAGTGATGAAGGCAATTCTAATGTGAATGAAGGCCAATATCAAAGACTTCTTGGGAAGCTCATTTACTTAGCTCGCACCTAACTTGGCATAGCTTATGATGTGAGTATAGTTAGTCAATTCATGCATGACCAAAGGGAGAGACATTTACCAGTGTAAATAGAATCTTTCAATATTTGAAGAAAAGTCCAGGAAGGAGATTATTGTTCAAGAAGTATGGAAAATTAAAAATGGAATTGTATATGGATGCAAATTATGCAGGGTCTATCACAGATAGGCAATCCACCTCAAGATATCGCATGTCCTTGGGTGGAAATTTGATAATCTAGAGAAGTAAAAAACAAAATATTCTTGCATTGTCTAGTGCAGAGGCTGAATTTCAAGTTATGGCACATGGGGTGTGCGAATTCTTATGGTTGAAAATTGTTAGAAGTGAGTTTTTAAGCCTAACTCAACCCTACAAAACCGGCTTGTAAGGTGAAGATTGCATCCACTTATATATTGTGAATTGACCTTATCTCTAGTCGATGTGGGACTTCCAACATACTCCCTCACGCCGAGGTATATTCATCTCGTGCGTGGGACAAGAAATTAGTGGGTGGTTCTTTAGCGGCCCGATATAACGGATGGAACAGAATGTCCAAGAAAGTTCGCTAGGATAGGCTTTAACTTGACTTTGATACCATGTTAGAAGTGGACTTTAAGCCTAACTCAACCCCACAAAACCGGTTTGTAAGGTGAGAATTGCATCCAGTTATTCTAAATAATCTTAAAGTGGCACATAAAGAACCTGTGATTCTTTAATGTGATAATAAGTCTGCTATTAGCATTACTCACAGTCCAGTTCAATATGATAGGACCAAACACACAGATAGATTGACACTTTATTAAAGAAAAATTGGATAATGGTCTTATCACTACTCCATATGTTCCATCTAGGCATCAATTAGCAAATTTGTTCACAAAAATGTCTTTTCACTGAGCGATTTCATAATCTCACATGCAAACAAGGAATGATAGATATCCATTCACCAACTTGAGAGGGAGTATTGTTAGTAGGATATTAAATGTTGTACTAGAGGTTGTTAGAAGCTAGTAGAAGGTTCTAGATCTTTTTTGTAATTATTACTTTAGGACAAGTTTCTCTATATATAGATGCTAGTGTACTATTTCAAATGAATCAATTTGAATAAAAATCTTCTTTCTTTTATATTAATTCTTTCAAGTTCAACTTATGTCTGCATCCACTTATATACTATAATTTGACAATATAATCCATGTGGGATCTCCAACAAGTGTAAATGATTGATCAATACATGAGAGTTTGGTTTAGTGTAATTCAATCCCAACAATTTATCATCCTTAAAATGTGCACTTGCTTTTGTTGATTTAAATTTTGTTTCCTAGCTTAATTACCAAAATCAATTTGAAATCAAGAATTTGTGAATATATTTGCATAGATTTTCTATTACTCAAATAAATATAATTAAAAAAAACTTAGTATCACATGAGTCTCTCTAGACACCATAAACCCTACCTAACACTATTTTATAAAATAGGGAAGCAATAAAATTAGACTTTGTTTCTTGATTCTTCCTTAACATATCAATATGAGAGAAATTCAGACAATTTGTTCTTTAATTCAGTTATGAAAAGGACATCTAGAAATCCAAAATGTTTCTATAAAATTGTATATGTTATGAATGTATTGTATGTCTAATACAGACCACACAATATGTATTTATAATATTGAATAGAATCAATTACAATAAAGGCACATAATAATATGAAATCAATCACCCTAATTTACGAGATTATGTAAGGGTTGATTTCCTAGAAATTTGTAACTGCTGATTATATTCTAACCGTTTTTGTAGCTTAATCCCTTTTTATTGATGGTACAGAAAAACATTAATGCAAATGCATGTTTTAGAGGTCTTAAACAGCTCCTTAATTTATATTTCTGTTATGTGGCACATGTTTGTAAACATTAGACCACTTCAATAACTACTTTCCTTTTAGATTTTTGGTTTAGACAGGAGCAAAACAATTATTTTTACCCAAACCTTCTGTTCCTTACCTTGCAATTATCTTGTTTGGAGTGGCCCTATTCTCCAGTCTAAATATTTCAATAGAAACAAGGGAGCATAATGTGTCAACGTGTCTTTTACAGTTATCTGTTGTAAATCGTGCTGAATGTCACTTCCTTACCTACATTTGTTTTATCATATTTGTGACTTCTCTCCACAGCTTAAATGTTTAGACAGTTTTTCTTTTAAGCACAGACTGAGAAGCCTTTCCCCATCCTGGATTCCCTTTTTTTTTTCTGTTCATGTTTAGTTTTTCATTATGAAGGATATCCTGTCCTCCAGAAAGAGCTCAGAAAATAAGAGATCCTCCTTCAGTACAAAACAAAAAATATCACTTAATAAATGCTACTCAGTTCTTCACCATATCTATTGGAGAAACTCCTATAAAGAGACAGGTAGTTTAATACCAAGGAGAAGCCAAACACCTAATATTATCATAATAGAGCCGTCATCCAAATAAGTTTATTTCCTATGAAACCATACATCTGAAAAAACAATACAAATCACCTTACATCAAATCATCAATTTTGGAGGAAATAGACAGCTGTTAACTAAAAAAATAATCAAACAGAACTAGAGAGGAAAATATACGAAGTAAAACTATACTCCCAACAATTTTGTTTGCAAAATCTAATGGTTGCATCGCAAATACCATTCATGGGCTCTTTGAGGTCCATAAATCCCTGATTTACAACAGAGGAGTATGACATTATTTAATTCATCTAGTTGACCACAACTAGGGGAAAAAGTCAGGCGCATATGGTCTCTTCAAAGTTCTCAAAGCTACTCTATTAGTAACAAGCTTGGCGCATATGATTTGTATACTTAGAAATGTTTCCACCATTTTCAAGTGACAGGATATATCAATTATGAGATTTTTCTAAATATTCTAGCATACCTTTCACATTTCAATATATATCTGAATAATTTGGTAAGCAGAGATCTTTTAGATTAAATCATAAATGGTCGTCCTTTCACATGACAAACTAACCTTCCAGCACCAGCAACAACAATCTTCTGCTTTGGGAAGTCAATCATTGGTCTTCCTTGTGCCCTTACAGCACCTAAAAGTCCAGCAATTGCAACACCGGCTGTTCCCTGCATGGAGAAATTTGCACATTAAGAAAGTGAAACAATCATGATAGGGACGTCATATTATGAGGTGTCCTGGCCAGGCGACCACTGCACCAATGAGATCGCCGCCATTGGAGTCCAGATGCAGTTGCTGGTCTGAACTGGAACTCCGGCGGCAGCGGTGGTTGTTGTGGCAGGAGCGACAAAAAAAAATTGTCAAAAGAATCTTAGGCTCTAGATATCATATTGAATATAGTGAAAAACTAAATACACATAGGGTAGTGAATTTATAGTAAAGAAAATATGGATTAAAAGCCCAAAATACAAATAAGGATAGGAAATAATAGCAGATAAACAGAAGATAAAAGATGAAAGATAAGATATCTAAAGATATCTAACAACCCCCTTAATAGCTATCTTTTCAGGGAGAGTTGCCCATGTTACATATCAAATCATGAGTGCTTTAAAATATAGTAAAGTACCATCATCTACTCAAATTATGGTATAATTCATCGACAATCAAATAGATCACAAGAGATTTCATTTGCCAAAACAAGCTGCAGCGAGCCCATACCTAAAATATAGTGAACATCAAGATTTGTTACTAATTGTTTGGTCTGTAGACAATTCTATTGATATCTTCTAGGTGTAAAACAAAGGGGCCTATCCTTCAGACTCTTTCTCCTGAACTAGGGTAAAGTAAACAGATGGACCACCCTTTCCTGTCCAGAAAGTGGATCCCAAAAAGGTTCTAAGATTCAAATGATAAATGGCCTATTAACTTATTGAGGCTCTATGTTGTTTTCTCATCTGACTCTAAATCATTCTTAAATCTGAGTTTAAGTACTTCATAAAATAATTGCTACTTTGTTAATGTAAATATTGTCACCTTAGGACATTTTTGCTTACCTGGCACATCTTATAGTTTTACTGAAAACTTGGAGTTAAGAGTATACGATAAAATGAAAGCACTATTTATCTTATCATTTCATTTATTTTATTTTTCCATATATATGGATATAACATAACCACTAGTATGTATACATCTACAACAACAAAAGAATTATCTCACTTGGTGAGGTTGGTAACACGGACCACACAACACAAGGCCATTCAACAGTAACACGGACCACACAACACAAGGCCATTCAACTTGGTTAAAGATTGAATCTTCAAAGATAATTCATCATGAGATACTCGTTAACATCCTTCAACATCTACTCCCTCACTAGAGCTTCTATTTCAATAACCTTTGTATGTATCTAAACGACCTTAACTAATTTTTGTCATCTTTTCTTCAATCGTGATTACATCAATACCTATTATTTCTTGTGTGACTACACATTCATCTTAGCATTCTCACCTTTTGTCTCTTCTTCCTTAAAAAGCCCAAATCCACTATCATAGAGTATAATAAGATAAATAGCAATACATTAAAACTTGCCTTTAAGGTTGTTAGGTAATTTGCAATCAAAAATAGCCCCTGATGCCTTCCTCTATTTTAGTCATCATGCTTATATTCTCTTGGACATCCTCCATAAGTTTTCCATCATTCTGTGATATCCATCCCCAATATATAAACTTCAGAAACTTATGGCTTGACATATTACAATCACAGATAACCCATCCCTTGTATTTTAGCCATTATGCTTGCGTCCTATGTGTGACATCCTGATTAATTTATCCATTATTTTGTAGTTATATTCCCAAATGTTTAAACTTAGAAACCTATGAAATGACATTTACTCCCATTTTTACTTCCAAGTCATATTCCTCGTCTCTTGCCAAAATTGCATATATTGTCTTATTCCTATTTATGTGAAACCCTTTGTTTCCAAAGTCTGTCTCCAAAGCTCAAGTTCAAAGTTCACTGGTTGTCCTTTATTCCTCAATAAAAAATTTATCATCCCAAAAAAGCTTGCAGCTAGGGATAATCTTTTGTATGTCCCCTGTATGCGCATACGACTAGATTAAACACATATAAACGTATGTTAAGCCTTGGCGTACTGATAGACATACATCTAATTTAGAGAATATCATTAAAAATCAGCTGCCTCTTTATTTTGTTTTATTTATTCTTTTGTTTTGAAAATATTATCAATGGTTTTAAGAAATTTTAATGCATTAATGACTAATGAAATACTTTTATAATCACATTTATTAAAAATGAACAGTGATTCAGAAACATCATACACAAAATTCCCAGATACAATTAAGAATTAAGAATTAACAATATTTTCTAAGATCACTATATAAAAGAAATTCTACCTGTACATCATCATTGAACATTCTGTAAGTATTTCTGTACCTCTGTAATAACTTAAATGCCCACTTGCTTTGGAAATCTTCAAACTGTGCTGGCACAAAAAGTTAATAGCCTTGTAAAAAAATGAGCTCTGTGAATAAAATGCAAAAATAAAACATGCTGCTATTTTTATTGTGAATACCTGCACAATTACATTTGGCCAGCGGGTAAAGACAGCCTCCATAAATTCATCAACAACAGCCAGATAATCATCACCATCAAGACGATGTTGCTGCAATCCCAAATCTTATAAAAGAAAAAACCAATCATGTTCCGTAGAGTCAACTCAACTCGGTTTATTTAGAAAGTTTAAGATAAGAGATGATATTATACATATTGTCAGCAATCATATTTTATTATTCTATATTTAGCATATTATAATTAAAGCGTATAATGCAGATATCCCTAAGGGATCTGATTACATTTAGTGTTGTTATTACATTTTCAAAATTAGTTATCCAATCTTGTGTGTGTATATACATATATATATATATATATATATATATATATTTGATGTACTCTTAGCAATAAAATAATTATATCTACCCTAATATTTGAGATGGCGTTGCGCTGAGATCCTAAGAGCCACCTCTGACTGCACATCCTTGTAAGAAGTGGATTTTAAACCTAACTCAACCCACAAAATCGGCATGTAAGAATTAGGTTTGAGTCCACTTATATATTGTAAATTGATCTTATCTCTAGTTGATGTGAGACTCTCAATACACCCCCCTCACGCCAAGGCTTATATATCTCGAATGTGGGACTAGATATTAATGGGTGGTCCGATAGTAGCTAGATAGTGGGTGAAACAATAGACCCAACAAACAATAAATTTTCCTAGGATAGCCTCTATCTCATGGCTCTAATATCATGTTAAGGAGTGGACTTTAAGCCTAACTAAACTACCAAATCGTCTTGTAAGATAAGATTTGCACCAATTTATATATTGTACTTAAGACTGAGACTTTAAAATATATGAGTAGTGGACAACAGGACCACTCTCCCTCTCTTCTGTTTATAATGAAGCAAGTACATGGAATATGAAAAGACTGCTCTAAGATACTAGGCATGATTAGATACAGCAGTAGATACGGCAGTAGATAGTTTCCCACACTCAACACCCTATACATAGGGTTAATGATACAATAGGTAATAATTCTAACAATTGTAAATTAACCTTATCTCTCGTTGATGTGGGACTTCCAAAAATCCTAACATCCTAAATGACAACCTTCAATTCTACCAATCATCCATAATCCTAGACGACAATCTTCATTTTTGTCAATCATCTCTTTGAAGGTAGCATTAATTGTTGTCATGATTTATCTTGTCATTCATTGCCTTTGTCTTGCTGCAACCACAATGGATTCAGTTGAAACAACTAAAATAGGGAAAAATAAATCCCAGACACATGGCTACTGAAACTAAGGGGGAAACCAGGACAATTGGTTCAACCCAATGAGGAAAAAGTCAAGAAAATGAGATCCTTCCTCAAGAAATTTGATAAACCAACAAGTACTTGTTCTCTGGCATATTCATATTCAGGTACGTTTGAAAATTTTCCTTTAGTTGTTGGACTTAATGTTTCATATAGATTCTATAACAAATACTAGATACTTAATTTTGGCACCACTAATCACATTACACAACTACATAAAAATTTCTCCTCCTACACCCCTTGCCCTAGTAGTAAGAAAATATTCATTCTGGATGGCACTTCCATCACTGCAACCGGACAAGTTAACATAAATCCATCCACAACACCGAAAAATGTTCTTCATAGTCCCAAATTGTCCATTAGTTTAATTTCTGTTAAGAAACTCATGAAAGACCTATGATATAATGTTTTTCAAGATAATGATTATATGCTGCAAGACAAACATTTGGGGAGGATGATTGAACATGGTAGAGAATGAAATGGCCTCTATCATTTTGACAACTCAAATCTTTCCCCAAAACTACAAAATAACAACAACAATTTTTCCACTTCCTCTGATTTAATAACGACCAACAGGGAGAAGATGCTTTTACAACATTGTCGTCTTGGTCATCCTTCTTTTGGGGTCATAAAATTGTTATTTCCTTCCCTTTATAATAAATTAGATATGGAGAGTCTTCATTATAATGTGTTTAAATCTTTTTCGTTCAGTAATAAAATGAACGGTTGTCCCTTCTATCTAATTTATATTGATGTGTTGGGTTCCTCAAATATCCCGAATTTATCTAGTGTTAGTTGTTAATTACCTACATAAATGATTGCACTAGGGTTATATGGGTCATCTTTCTATAACAAAAATCCTAAGTCAGCTTTGTTGTTGAACATTTTTTCTCAATCATAAGACATTATTTGGGTTGGATGTCATCATTAAAAGGATTTGATCTGATACTACAAAAGATTATTTTAATCATGAACTTAATTCCTTTTGTAGTAAGGAGAGTATCATTTACGAATCATTTTGTGTGAGAACACCACAACAAACGGGATTGTCGATAGGAAAAAGGGCAGTTCTCACAATTAGAAGAAAATAATTTCTCTCTTATTCAGTCTCATTATATACAACTAATACATGTACATTGATTGGATAATTTCAAAAACAAGCACAACCTACTCTAGGAAACAAATCCTTGAGATTGTGGATGATATGCCAGTAATAAAACCAAGATACAACTAATATACAAAATTAAAACCAATAGGAATAAAATCTGAAACTTCCTAAAAATTTCTTGATGAAATAAAATCTAAAACTTCCTAAAATATCTCAACACTCCTCCTCAAGCTGGTGAATAAGTGTTCTCCATTTCCAACTTGGATATAATTCTCTCAAAGCTAATGTTGTTTAGCTCCTTGGTGAGTATATATGCAAGTTGTCCTTGAGTAGATACATATAGGGTGAAAATCAAGCTAGTGTCATGCTTTACTTTGATAAAATGTCTATCCACTTTAATGTGTTCAGTTCTATCATGTTGTACAATGTTACACTCTAACTTTCTCTCAAGTAGTTGGATAAACTTGACTAATTTCTAGGTATAGAAATTCCCTTTGAAGTTGAGAACGAATGTAAAAAGATTTGGTTTCACAAAAAAAGTTACTTCCTAGAGGTAAAAAAATTTCATCTTGAAAGGTAATTATGATATCTAGAGACATACACAATAAACAATGAAAATACATTTAACAACTCTAGGATCTAACTTCCCATGAGACCGATTACAAACATGCACACACACAACATATCAAATAACCTGATTTTGAAGGCTAGACAGAAAGGGAACAAATAGAAAAAAGAAAGATATAGATTCAATACAACTAAGTCCTCCTATAACCCAAAAGGGCAATTGGTTTTTAAGATAGGCAACAACAGAACAATCTCTTCTCAATAAGATTCAAGGACCGTCATTTGAAAAAGAAAGGCTTAAGTAACTTCAAGAAGATACATGTTCTTTTCGTTAGATTAAATAGTCTTAAATATGATTTATTGTACTATGTGTTGGACCTAGTATCCAGGAGCATGCTTTAGAACTAGTTCCTAGGAGCATCTTCTAGAGTTCTCTTTCTTCTTCTCATCCATTGTATCTGATCTCAAACTACTATAAATATGAAAATCTAAGAGGAGAGAACTCATTCTCTCAAATTCATTCTAAATCTTCTTCACTTTGATCTCAAGTCTTTTCTTTCAAAAATGTCATTTTGTTGTGGTGTATCCACACAAGTAAGTTTATGAACAATACCATATTCAAAAAGGCATTTAGACATGCAATGATATATATTCCCTCCCATTATCAGAACACAAGTATTGAATTAACTTTCCAAATTATGTGTCTATCATGCAGAAGAATTTGACAAAGAAAGTATAAACTTCAAAATTTTACTCCATAATAAAAAATTTCATCAATAAAAGTGACAAATTATTTAGCACCAAATATTCTATAATTTGATGCCAACACCCAACATCAAAATGAACCAAATCAAAAGGATTAACACCTTTTGTAATACTAGGAGGATATGTAGCATAATGGTGTTTTGCAAATTGAGTACACCACACTTGAATAACTGAAAAGTCTCTTTAGAAAATAAAGAATAAAATATTAGGTTTAGAATTAGAACATGAAAGGAAAGATGTCTTAGATGACTACGAAGAAGTCAAATTTGAGAGGATTCAAAAGTAGGATAAGAATAGAAAAAGTAGATAATTGTTGTCTATTGATACTATCCTTAATTATCAAGTTTTTAGGCAATACAACCATCCTTGCTCCTTAACAATTTCAATCAGCCTTCATGTGACGAGTTCCAGAAAAACACAATGATAGGGAAAACAGAGTTGTAGAACAATTTAGATTAGGAGTAAGTTTTTGAACTGAAACAAGGTTATTAGAAAGTTTTGGAGCATGAAGGACATCTTTAATGCTAAGACATGGCCAAAGTGAAACATTGCCACATCAAGTTATTAGTACACAAGTCTATTGGCAATAGTAATGTGGTTATACGGTTAGTTGCACTAGAGTTAAGAACCCAAAAGTCCACACATAGTTTTAGAAACATTAAAAGAGGAATTGAAATTCTCACCAATCATTGTTAGAGACCAAGTACCAAAAGATGGCTTATTGATGGAATCAAAAAGAACTTTTTGGCATTCAACATCAATATGTAGAGCAGGCATGCATTCTTCAATTGAAGAAGATGAAGGAACCCTGCCGAAATTTTCAAAATCAAAAATTACCTGATCAACCTTCCTTGAGAACTGGCCTTTTAGTTCTGCCAAACAAATGAGAGTCTTCTTTCCATGTAACTTCAAGCAAGTTTCCATGTTGTGACAAGATTTCTTACAATGAGAGCACCAACAATTCTCCTTGCCTTTTTAGTTGAGTTAGATGTTTCCAGGGACCGGGTCTGAAGTTTGAAAGCCTTTCCCAAAACCAAGGCAGCTCCTTCAATGAAGGGTTTATTCATTATAACCATTTGCTAAGTCTCTTCACCTTGCACAATGTAGAAGAGAAAGAGAGGGAATTTTTCCTTCCAAGAATGTGTCCTAACAGAGTCATGTTCATGGTTTAATCCAGCTAAGAACTTAAATATTCAGGATCATTCAATAAAATTGAGCAAGAGTAGCAACAACCCTCTTATTTCCAAGCCTCAAATTCTGATATTGGTCCAACTCAATCCGTAGACCTTTCAATATTCCACAATATTCTGCATAGAGAGCACCTTATTTGGCACCTAAGATCTTATTTTCTAACTCCAAATAAGTAGAGGTGTCCTATCCCATGCAATAATTATTTCCAAGGTCTTCCCTTATTTCTCTGGCACTGGAGTATAATTTTGACTAATCTTTGTACTCAAGGATTCCAATAGCCGTGAGATAATTTGAGTCATAATTGTCCAAATTTTGAAAGTCATGGTTTTCTTGGGAAATGGTTTCCCCTTTATAGAATTGCATATGTTTTGAACGTATTGTGTGTATAATGCAGAGCACACAATATGTATTTATACTATTGAATAGAATCAATTACAATAAATGTACATAATAATATGGAATCAATCACTCTAATTTATGATATTATGTAACCGTTGATCTCCTAGAAATTTGTAACCACCGATTATATTATAACACCCTTAGATATAGTTAAGCCTACTTGTATCCTTCAATGTGCGTCTAATAAATTGAGGCCATTGGAGATGAGTTTGACCATTTAGATAGTTATCATCGGCCAAGTGTAGAAAACCAGCACTGTTTTGTGGGATTGGCATGCCAAAAAGAAGAAATTTATTTGCTAATAAAATACATATCCGAAGTAAGAGGAGAAAACAGAAATGTGAATGGTATCGTAAACAGTGCTCTTTCAAAGCAGACACACAAACTGAGGCAAAAAAACCAAACAGGGGTAGATTTAAAACCGCATCATCAGGGTAAACTTGATGGTTCAAGATCTATCCCTTTCTAATATAGAATTGCTAATAAAGAGCCGGTTCTTTTCTATCACATATATACTCCTAAGTCTAACAATTAATCAACTCCAATATATTAATGAGTCCTTTCTTAACTAAGTTGGATCCCAATTATCATCAGATGGACAATATTTTAATGCAATCATGTGACTTCTACATAAGTCCTATACAACACTATCATTGAATGAATGTAGAACTATCACTTACATAAGGGATCTTCAAGTAACTTCTCATTGTTAGTACCAACATCAATCATCACAGGAAGTACCTATTGTAAGAAGAAAAAAAAGGTTTCTCATAAGTGATTGATCCCAAGGAAATGGTGTACTATCACTACGTCGAAAAATGGTGCAATACATAGTATTGTTCCCAAGGAAATAGAAACATAGTTATTAGAAGACAAGCCAGCTAAGCAAGAAAATAACAGTTTCAAGACAGAATAAAAGGCAAAAAAAAATGCTACCAGAAGCCACGACAAAATTATTGTTCAATCAAGCACAAAATAATAATACTCCAATGGAAGAACCATTTACTAGAAATTTTTTATGTTAAGGCATAGCCAATAGAAAAGAATTTGAGGATGAAAATGTTAGCAGCCCAGTACGGCTATTTAAGTACAATTGATCACAGCATTTACCAAACAACTCTGAGATATCATCGTTATCAAAAACATAACAAAGGAAATAATAAAACATTGAACAACAATGTACCCTTTGAGGATTTATCCCAGCAGCAGCAACATATAGATCAAGCTTCCCAATGGCAATTCCAATTCCTTGAACTCCAAGATCTCCAAGTCCCAGGATTCTGCTCCCATCAGTTACTACAATCATATCAACCTGAAAAAAATATCAAACGACACTTAAACAAATTAGTCTGTGACTTAGGTCATAAATCAGAAACAACTCCAATAAAAGGTGAAAATGTCACATTTTCAAGTATATTCAAGTGTTGGCAACGATATTAGTCATTCAATATTATTAAAAAATAAATTGCTACATGTATCTATTATATGACAAAATCTTGCAATCAGCACATGAAAAAGAAATAGGAACAGTTATACTTAAATATATTATTTAACAATATTTGTGTCTAGCTAAAAAACATTAGTACAAATTCTCACAATAATTCTCTCTTTCACATTATAATAAAGCAATACTTCGACAACAATGGAAACTCTAGAAACTGATCCATTGGATAATAATCAGAAACTGACCATTTGAAAGGGTTATTATTCAGGCAGTTGTGTGAAACTGCAAGGATGTTACACCTTTGTGACAGTGCTGCTATGCATTCAGTTTGTTCAATATTGAAATAATGTTTAATAGGAGCAACCACGAGTAGTTATGCCATGTGGTGTCTGAATCAAAGAATACTTTATTCAATTGATTGAGTTAAAACACTAAATTAGCCTCTATATATAGAGAATTCTGATGCTAAAGTATTAATTAAAGAGAGATCTCCAGAATCTTTTAACAACTTGTAACAATACTCTTGATCTCTAGAATCTTCTCATTCAATTTAATATTTTTTCAAACGTCTCCATCATATTTTTCATTTATCTCTAATGTGTCTTCTAATACTATTCCAAAAAATCCTTTTGAAGTGGAAATCTGTGGCGGAGAGACTTTTCTCCTATTTGTTGCTCCTTTCATCTTACTCGACAACATCTCATTTTCTTCTCATTTCAATTCTTAGTTTCTAAGATTTACATGGATGTACAAGATAAAAGTAAAAATGAAACTACATCCTAGACCTGACCAAACTACATGGTAAGTAGAATAAGATCTGAGCTGGCCTAATTCCAACTCAATTTTCAAAGAACAAACAATTTGAGCATTTAAAAAAGTACATGCATTTAAATTATATTAATACATGTCTATTAAATTTAAATCTACAGATGAAATAAAAGTCAGTGGAAACAATGATTCCAGGCAAATTGTTGAAAGACAATTATGCTCATCTGTAAAAACAAGATGAACATTTAAAACCATTAATACAAATTGGTGAAGTATTGACATTTAAGATACACATAAAAAAGTACTACCTAAAATTTTATACAGAAATAATAGATAACAACCTGCTCAGCTGGCCAGTTATACACCATAGACATCATTTCACCACGATCCTCGGCACTGAAGTACATTCCTCTCGGTCTTCTAAATAGTCCACTATAGTTCTGACATACAAGGCCCACTGTTGGAGTGTACACTATAGGTGCATATTCCTCTATTTTGGCAATCAAAACCTAACAATACAAGAAATGTCATTGAAGAAAATATACAATACAAATTTGTGGTTACAAAAAAGAAGTATGATGCGGTATAAAACTCTTACTCATCATAAGTTATGTGAATTCCAACAAAAATTCTAGTTTTGACACGAATGTAGTCCTAATACCTACAAATTTCAATTTTCTTTATATATATATATATAATTCATTAATTGATATCAATACAATAATATCCTGCTCCAGAACATAACCTAGGTCTGACTAGCCAGTCCCAACCTACAATCCAGCTACTACCCATTTTGTAATTGGCATCCTAGCTTGGAACTGACTGACAAATGGCTACACATCATATTAGTGATATTGATGTAAAAACATTCAGTGATTCAACTGGATGTTAGTTTTCTGTTTTCTGTAACCTGTTCAGAAGGTTTTAGAGTCTATATATACTAGGCTTGTATTCTTTGTTATCATGAAGTGAAATAATATACAAGTTCAATTTTCATTTGTCTTATCCTTGTCTTATTTTCCTTTCTTTTTCTGATAAGGTACCAAAGTCTCAAACTCTCTAAACCCTCAAGTTCACTTATGGCATGGGCATGGGCATCATGTCCCATCAACATTGGACATAGTGAGAACTACTCACCAACAATTCTCAATGTGGCTCTCCTACCAACATACAAATGGCTGACAAAGGAGAACCACCAACCTCCTATATACACTAGTGCACTGCTTCACCATGTAAATTTTTCCCATTCGCTTACACACTTTGTTTGTGGTACATAACTTCGGCATCTGAATATCTACAAGTAGTCACCGCTACTGCACCGCATCACAATGCTAAGATCACAAACAATCAGACCAGACCTTCTTTATCTGACGTAGCACCAGTTCACATGAGCACCATAAAAGAACATATTCTAAATGCAAACATTGGATTTGAGAACTTTGTTCATAGGTAGAAGCAAGCAAAACACATTTCAGGCCTTGCAATCTTTTAATATAATGGGAATCATCTTTTCACATACATAATAGATGTTTAATCTCACATTAACTAGAGATAAGACAAATTTATAATATATAAGTGCGTGTAAACCTTACCTTTCAAGTCAATTTTGTAGGATTAAATTAGACTTAAAATTCATTCCTTAATATATTATCAGAGCTTGTTTAAAAATCTATCCTACCGAAATTAATTATTTGTTGAGCCTATAGCGCCACTCGCTATACGACCACCTATACCTATTTAATCTCACGCCAAAAATGTATATGCCTCGACATGAAGGGAGGGTGTTGGACATCCCACATCGACTAAATATAAAGTTAATTTCCAGCATATAAGTTGATGCAAACTTCATCTTACTATCCGGTTTTGTAGATTAAGTTAGGTTGATAACTCCCTTTTTAATAGTAGTGTCAATTTATCTAAGCCACATTAAAATTAGTTATTTTACCAAATTTATACTTGCTCTCCAGAAAGATTTCACTTACATTGTAATGTCAGAATTGCTTATTTTCCTTATCTCTATGATAAAATAATAAACTATGAATATCTATCCAATCCATCTGTACTACTCAAGAAAGAAACCCCTTTCCTTTCCAATTGTGAATACACACAAGTTTATTTTATATCACCCTTATATCTTGATAATAACATTTCATTCAAATAAAAGAAAAGCATAGAATCAAAGAATAAAAATATTACACAATAGCATACTATAAAGAAAAGAGAAATTAAAAATGCAAGAACCGAATGAACTTAGGAGTCCCTCAAATTACTGCTCAAAAAAGAAATACCGGTCCCCCACCCTCGGCAAGACCTTTCACTTGAGAAACACATGAAGCCCGGACACGTCTCATCAATGGGCGTGTCCCGTGTCCGACACGTATCGGCACCGACACTCGTATGACACTCGTACGACACGTATTAATAAAGTGTCCAATTTGAAAGACATGTTTTTGTCTTTAATATGATTTTGACATGACTCCAACACAATATTAATAACCACAAATTCAATGATTTTCTAAAAAATTCATAAACTTGTAAATTTATCACTTAAGGTTCTATTATAATTATAAAAATAAGGAAAAAGTATTATATGATCACTACTTTTCACTTTTTTTTTATATTAGATAAATAAATTAGATTCATTTATATGTTAGTTGACAATGTGTTAGTTGAAAGTTTGAAAATAATATGTATATACATGTCGTGTCCCGTGTCCCATGTTTTTTCAATTTAGCCGTATTTTCGTGTCTGTGTCTGTGTCATATCTGTGTCCGTATCCGTATCCACGCTCAAATAACTTCTAATGGAAAATGGTTCTAGTTTATCCTATCTTTTCATTAAAAGTAGTTATCATTGCTAATGATGCACAAACTTCTATAAATTTTAAGGAATTGTAATTACAACTCTTAAGTAGACTTTAAACTTAACTCAACACTACAAAATCGGCCTGTGAAGTAAGGTTTGCTCCCACTTATATCTTGTAAATTGTCATTATTTCTAGTCAATGTGGAATCTCCAACACATACCCCTCATGCCAACACATCTACATCTCGAGCATATAACTATATATTTGTGGGCGATCTATTAGCAGCCTGATAGAGAGTGGTATGATAGACCCAACAAACAACAAATCTCACTAGGATGGACTCTAAATGGCTTTGATATCATCTTAAGAAGTGGACTTCAAACCTAACTCAACCCTACAAAATCGGTTTGTAAGATAAGGTTTACACCCACTTATATACTGTAAATTGTTCTTACCTTTAGTCAATGACATATCCAACACAAATTACCCTAGTAGAGCCTAACTCAAACTCCAACAAAAAACTCATAATGTTGATAAGGGATGCAAATTGAATCAAAATTTACTTGCCATTGAACTCTAAAAATAAAATAGAAATGTCATAGTAAAAAACCTTGCATGGCAATTGCACTTATATTTTGTCTTAATAATCTATGTAGTTGTAATTTTATAAGTTAGAGGGTAACCTTAGTAAGGGTTGTGGCTGATTTACAGCTAAATCGTCATCAAATTTTTCAAAATAAAATTGTTGGTTATCAAAAGAGTGCAATAGAAAACAATGAATGTACACATACCTTATAGTACATAGTCTCATTCCTGTCATGCAAGCGATTAAGTATTCGCCACTTGGCCAATGCATAAGGATCAGAAGGTCCATCTCTTGCTTGAACTTCAAGTCTCTTCAGATCAACCACTATTAACACAAGAATTTTAGTTAAATTGTAGAATACTAACAGGAACCACAATAATAAATAATTTTATGGTCTTTGATGAGTACTTCACAAATTTATCTGGTTTTTCCATCTAAAAGAAAGTGAATCAGAAAGAATGAGAACATACAAAATTGTATACATTTCGTTAACTTTTAAAATACAACAGGTTCAAGAGTATTTATAGCTAAACTCCATTAAAGAAGGTAGTCGTTAGTCATGACTAATAGCTTTATTTAATTGATACAACAAAGGGATGTTAGCAATAACAACTCTAACTAATTCACATAACCCCCTCAAACTCAAGGGGGTTTCAGAAGAAAAACACTTCACATTAGGCTTCCTCTAAGAAAAGAAAAAAAAAACAAGGCGATGATTCAGGACTGCAATGAGATAGATAGAAAATTGGTAGGTCATAACCTTTTCTCCCACAAAAGAAAACATCAATCTCAATGTGTTTTGGTGTCGCTATGAAACACCACATTATGACCAATAGACATAACACTTGACCATCACAAAGAAGAGCTAGAATAGTAAATGGAACTTTCGATCCAGTGAGCAAAGCAAAAACCTATGTCAGTTCAGTAGAAGTTTGAACCAATCTTTTGTACACAACCTTTGTGTTGTTAGTTGAATATTAAATGCAATATTAAAAGATGTTGATAGTATATCAAAACTATTATTAGAAGTTATTAGAAGTTATTAGAAGCTCTTAGAAGATTCTAGAGATCTCTTGTAATTATTACTTTTAGGTTTGAGATCTCTATAAATAGAGAAGTTGATGTACTGTTTTGTGTGAATTAACAATACAGTAAAATCCTCTTTCTTTCAAATTATTCCTTTGAAGTTGGTATCAGAGCTCCCGATCTAGGGAGCCCTGCTTCTGCATTTCTTCTTTTCCGTCTTAGTTACGGTTCTCATTAGTGTTGTCCGAAGTGCAGCCATTTCTTTTATTATTGGGTTGCCTGAAGTACCCCAAGTTATGGTTTTGTCATTGTTGCTACTGCATCACTGTCGCTGTCCTCTGCTGCATCATTATTGTCGTTAACGCTGCTGCATCACCGCTGCTGTCGCTGTTGTTGCATCACTGTTGTTGTCGCTACTGTTATTTATTTTATTTTTTTTGGCATGGCAACTCCACTAAGCAATGTCGATCTTCCACAATTGTCGGATGACAACCGCCTTAATGGTCGAAATTATCTCCAATGGGCTCAATTTATCAGACGCACACTAAAGGGTACGGGAAGACTCAATCATATTGAAGGAGAGGCCATTTCCCCAAATAATCCCAATTTTCAGATTTGGGATAATGATGACTCATGAATCATTACATGGTTATGGGGATCCATGACTACAGAAATCAGTAAAAATTATATGTTCTACTCTAGTGCCCGTGAAATTTGGGAGGACCTTGCAACTACCTATTCTATGCGACAGGACATCTCTACGTGCTACGAATTAGAAAGCAAGATCTTTGGTGTCAGGCAAGGAACTCTCTTTGTTTCAGAATATTATGGAAAGTTGAAGGGTTTGTGGATTGAGTTGGACCAGTATCAAAACTTGAAGCTTGAAAATAGCAAAGGTGCTATTACTCTTGCTCAGTTTGTTTAACGATCTCGGATATTTAAGTTCTTATCAGGATTGAATCCTAAATATGACCCTGTTAGGGCTCAAATTCTTGGGAAGGAAAGACTTCCTTCTCTTTCTGAAGTCTTCTTCATTGTTCGAGGTGAGGAGGCTCGTCGAATGGTCATGATTATGAATGAGACCTCCACCGAAGGAGCTGCCATGTTTTCCGGAAAGACTTCCAAACCTGGGAATTCAAATCTTAGCTTAAGAGGTAAGGAAGAGCATTGGTGCTCTCATTGTAAGAAATTTGGTCACACCAAGGACACTTGCTTCAAGCTACATGGAAAGGAGAAAGCTCTCAATCGTCTAGCAGAATTAAAAGGACAACCCTCAAGGAAAGCTCATCAGGCCTCTTCAGATTCTGAAAATCTTGACAAGACACCTTCTTCCTCTTCAATTGAGGAAGGAATGCCTACACTACGTGCTGAGATTGAACGTCTAAAAACTCTTATGGAGTCAATAAGTAAGCCACCTTCTGCTACTTGCTCTCTAACCATGACTGGTAAGAACTCTAACTCTTCTTTTAATGTTTCTAGAACTATATGTAAGGACTCTTGGGTTCTTGACTCTGGTGCAACAAACCATATGACCCCTCATTCATCTCTTTTAATGTCATTTGTTACTCTTTCTGATAACCACATTACTATTGCCAATGGGACCCATATCCCAATACATGGACGTGGAAATGTTTCTCTTTTGCCATCCCTTAGTCTTAAAGATGTCCTTTATGTTCCAAAACTATCTAATAACCTTATTTCCGTTCGAAAGCTTACTCATGACCTAAATTGTTCCATAACCTTCTTTCCCACTCATTGTACTTTTCAAGATCTTGCCACGGGGAAGACGATTGGAGTTGTTAAGGAACAGGGAGGATTGTATTGCTTTAACAACTTGGAAACTAAGAATAGTATCGGTAGGCAAACAACTACCTCTTGTCTCCAGTCTTGCACTTCTTTTGAGTCTTCTCAAATTTGGCTTCTCCACTGTCGTCTAGGACATCCGTCATTTTCTGTTTTAAAGTCTATGTTCCCTTCCTTGTTCACCAAAGAGTTCATTGAGTCATTTAAATGTGATGTATGTCAAATTGCAAAGCATTGAAATTACTGGAGGGAGCATTAACTTTCTACCTGTGGGACGACCAAGATATTATATCGGGAGCAGGATATTATATGGTTGCACCTGAAGTAGGATGATAGTCATCAACTTCAGATGCTTAATCAACAAAAAAAAGCCTTTAAGTGACATAGACATGCTAGAGATGCAAACCGAAGATGTAGTCCATGAGACAAAGTACCCTTAAGATACCTTACAATTCATTTAACCACAAGCCAATGAGATTCCATTTATTTGGCCATAAATTGATAAACTATATTGACAACAAAGCTGATTTTTGGCCTAGTGAAAGTGGTATATTGTTGAGTACCTATCACTAAGCAGTATAGAAGTAGGATATGAAAGAGATCATCCCCAAATTTAGATAATTTGCAATTAAAAACCATAAGAGAAGAAATGGAATGAGCATCTACCATATGTATTTTGTGAAGCAATTCTTAAATGTATTCACCTTGAGTGAAAGCAATACAATGGTCTGGAAAATATTTGATTAACAAAGAAAGTAATCTAGATGAGCCAATTGGTTTAAAACACATGGATTGGGTCAGGCCCAATAACATCTAATTTAACCTGATAGGCACACCTGGGCAGCAAGGTAAAACAGGTTTACCCACATGGTAAATCCGATTCGCCACGCCTTATTGTGGCAGTAGCTTGGAAACCTGTTACCAGTTTCCACCATGACCGAAATTTGATAACACTGACTGTCTGCCATTATATTTCGGCTAGATGCTAAAAAGTTTCAGCGTAAATGGGCAAAAATATGCAATACATTTAGCACCAGCCTCTAGATCACTTATTGTAGAAACTCAAAGAAGAAACATAACAACAAAATATTTAAAATGAAATTAGTAAAAGAAAACAAAAAATAAGGCAATTAAAGGAGTTCTCCTTGAACTGCTTCACGCAGTCCAAAGTAGTAACACAACAACACCTCATTATTTACCATTTCATATAATAAAGTTTTAAAATAGAACAAAAGAGCAAATCACAGTGTTTCAAAAATACATAGCAATTCAATCTCTATATATTTGTAACAAAAATTATCTACAGAGCAATTGAGGGGCATGGAAACAAAATAAAAGCGAAGGACGATTTTATACCATAACATATGTAACAAACTAATCTCTTAGTGTTAAGAAATGGACTTTAAGCCTAACTCAATCTTACAAAACTGGTTTGTAAGGTGAGGTTTTCACCCACTTATACATTGTAAATTGGTTTTATCTCTAGTTGAATTAGAACTTCCAACATACCCTCTCAAGCCGAGACATATACATCTCGAGCATAAAATTAGACATTAATAGGTGGTTTCATAGGGGGTGGAACAATAGACCCAACAAACAACAAATTTTGCTAGGATAGACTTTAACTCATTGCTCTGATATCATGTTAAAAAGTGAACTTTAAAACTAACTTAATTTTACAAAACCGACTTGTAAGGTGAGGTTTGCACCCATTTATATATTGTAAATTAGTTTTATCTCTAATTGATGCAGGACTTCCAAAGCATTCCTAGAAACTTAAAAACTTCTCGAATATTTTTTTTTAGAAAACATTAACCACTCTTGATTTTATTTACAAGGGTGGTCAAGGTAACTTCAAAAAAAAAAAGAAAGAGGGTTTATGTAGTTTTTCATTAAATCTAAGAGTTATGTGTACTTAACCCTAAAAAAAAGATTATTACATAATATGACAACCAAAAACACAAGATCAGAAAAAACAAAATCAATTTGTCAATCCCTCCAAATGTCACGAAGAAACTACTAAAAAGGTATCATCAAGGTGAATATCACTGAGAAGAAACTGAACCTATCTTATATGACAAATGTAAAACCTTCTCCATACAACATTCAAATTCATATGTACAAAGTGAACTATTGACATGTCATGCTCCCTTTCTCTTGCACAGTATTGAAATTGACCAACTCATTGTGGAGAGAGTAGACAACCAACACACCACATTCAAGACACTGAACATAGAAAAACAAATGCCTGTACTTTTATAAACATGTTAAAACACCTAAACAGAATATATCACAAGACAAAGTGTTACTATTACACAAAAAAGTCAGATTATTTTTAAAAAAATCATTTTATTTATTATGAAAGGTACCATGAACCAATAGATAAACGAACCATGGCAGAATCCTTGATTTGAATAACCTGACCTACCTAATTCCCATTTAATGGAAAAATGAAGGATGGATCTAAATCATTAACACCACTCTCAACATTATGCGAAAACAAAACTACCACCAAGCACAGCAACATGGATTTGATAACATTGGCCTAAGACTACAGAAAATAGAAAAACATACTGAAGCGTTCAATCTGTAGGTCCGGAGACATAACATTTGGGGGAAGCAGTCCACGTAGATCAAGACGGTCTCGTTCTGTCATGGAAAAAGCTGTTCCCTAATTTTAAACATCAAAGTTAATAAAATACTAAATTATATAGAAGTTTATCGGAAACAAGAAAATACCCACGAAAGGAAGAAAAGGTGATGCAAAAACTCAATATCAAAAGCTTAAATTTAACAATCCGGCACATAAAAACATACTAGACTGAAATATAAGAATGCAGGAAATATAAGAATTCATGACCACTTTCTAGCCTCAAGTAAACAAGCAGAAAACAAGGATGATTCATTTATGGATTATAGACTCTAAAGAATAACTTGGGTCAAGTTATAAGAAATGGGTTGTGCCTAGTTTCAAATGCAATAGCAACTGCATCAACCACGTTCATCTTCAACTCCTACAAACTTGTTACTAATAACCCAATCAGAACTGCTACCGGTTTAAACTAGTTTACATTAAATAACCTACCTATTTATCACAGATCATACCAAAGAGGAAACCCACCTAAAAAGACCCATGACCAGGAACATACACAATGCCTCAAACTATACACACAAAAAGTCCATTTCATATAAACAAAATTACAAAACAAGCTAACAAAAATAAATAAAATTACTTCAAACTTGCTCTAAGCAACAGCGCATTCCCAAAGCATTTATTAAACAAATTGAAAACTTCAAATTAAGATAAAAGTAACAAAAATAAGCAAGCAGCATTATGAAAGTAAGAAACAGCCTACCCGAAAGAATAGAATCACTGAAGACTTAATTAAATTATCATGACTAAAGAGGGTGGCAGCACTTATTTTCATCTTATTTGGACTCATCTGTGATAATAAGCATTTGCAGAGCATTTCTCATACGCACTTAAATTGTAAATAATAAAGTAAAATGAATTGAGTTTCTCCTACAAACTAAAATTGACTTATGCACTTAACCTTTATTGAAGATATTTCATTTAACTTCTCTAAAAGCTTAAGTGCATATATTATTCTAAGTTCATAAGAGAAACTTAATTTTTTCTCCTGTAAGTGTCTATAGAAAAAATTATCCAAAGGAGTCTAACTCAAACAATATCTAAAACCATATGAGCCATTTTAATTTTATTTTAATGATCCATAACTTGAAGCTTAACTTCAAACTGTTACTTGATTTAAGTTATTCAGCACACAATGACTAATTAAAATTCAAAAATTGTTCGCCACCTCTTAAATTTAGAAAAAAAAAATGGTGTCTGGATTAACTTAGCAACACCGAAGCCTCAATTAGATAATTCTGACTGGGATCTCATTAGGCTATACTTATTTACTCCTTATTTGAACTTCTCTATAATAATAGGCATTTGTAAATCATTTTATGCTAGTTTGGAGAACTTATAAAAATATCTAAAACTAATGTAAGCTGTTTTAAGCTTATTTTCATGATCTAGGAACCAGTCTTAATACTTCTCCAAAAGCGCTTACAGAAAAAGAAAAATGAATTAAACATCTCCTATAAACTAAAACTAAATTATGTACTTCAGCTTTTGGACAGAACAAACCAGATAACCTCAATAAAAATAAGGTATATAAGATGGTTTTAACCTATAAAAACTCCACAAACGCAATTCATTTTGCCTCCTTATTTTTTTAATGTGTAATTGTTCATGGATAAGTTTATTTAAATAAAGTCAATCCGAAGCTTGAACATATCTAGACCTTCAAATTACCAAATGCTCAAGATATTCACCCAAACAATGCGTAAACAAATTGCAAAACTATTAATCACCTATTAAAATTTCAAAAACAAATAGTTACGTGCGCGAACTAGCTTATTTTCTATTCAAAACAACTTATACAATCGAAATCATCATAATCTCATCGATTTTTCCAAAACATAAATAGAAAATCGAAAAAGAGAGAAATACTTTATTGAACCAAGGATCGTGGAGGATGTCGAGGCTGCGTTTGTGGACGATGGAGGGACGGTGGCCCTCGGTCGTGGTGAACGGCCGCGAAAGCAGGTGCGCGCGGGTCACGTGCTGCTTCAGCAGCGACGACGACGCCCTCACGTGCTTCAACAACATCGCCATTTGACTCTGCAAGAACGAGATCTGATGAATGGCGCTATGAATTCAGTGACTCGCGTACTCCCACTTATTTGTGTTGAAATGAATAGCGTTGCGAAATTTGACAAAACGACCAATGGCGCTTTCTCAGAATTGAATTGGGCAGGTTGGGTGTGGGGACTGTTTTTTTTTTTAATATCTTGTTATTTGTCTTTTTTTTTAATTTAGTTTTACTATTTATAAATGTTCCAACTTTATCCTAATTTTATTTATTTAAAATTAATTAATTTACTTTCTTCCTTTAGATTTATGTTAAGAGCTTTATATAACTATTTGGTCACACTTTAACTAACAGCTCCAACGACATTGACAACCATGATTTTAAGAAAATTAGTCTACACGATGAAACAAATCTCGCGCTGACAGTAACAAGTGTGCAACCAACTCACCATATATTTTAACGTCCCAGGTCAACTAAAAATAAACAATTCAGAGCATACATGTATGTATAAACCTCGGTTCACAAAATTTTCTTTTAATAATTAGTTAAGTTTAAAGTTTTATTCTAAAAATGGAATTAAGGTCATTATTAGAATATATTATAACAAAATTTATTAGACATATTATTTCACTCTTTATCAAACTATTCAATATCTAGTAGGATTAAGTCTATAATATTTCTTATTGCACCTCCATTCATTATAAGATTCTAATTTTACCATATTTTCATTTTTAATTTCAAAATACATAGTCTGGAAATATTTCAAAATATACAATTCGAAAACAAATTTTTATTCCAGATCATACAATCGAGAACATTGGCAATCTAAAAGTTGGAAGAGAAATTTTACATTTTGATTTATATAATTCAAAAAATATTTTTTTATTTTATATTATGATTATACAATTCAGAATATATTTTTTATTTTTATATTACGGATTGTATAGTTTAAAATATAATTTTTTGTGTTTTTGAATTATATAATTTGAAACATAAAACTGATAAATGTATTACAAATTATATTTTGTATTCTGAATTATACAATCTAAAATATATGTTTAGTGTGAAAAAAAAAAGTTAAAAAGTAGGGAGAGTTGTGCTTATTTATACTAGGGAAGAAGTTTATGCATGGAAGGGATGAGTGGAAAGGAAGAGACTACATGGTTTTGTGAGTCTAATCAACATGTTTGTTCATATATATATATATTTTTTTTCATCTTTCCCGTAAAGCTTTCCACCATTTCCATTCACTTTATGTGTAACTTTAAAATTTGAACAGTAGATCAAAGATGATGAGAAAAAGAAGAGAGAAGAAGAAGAGGAGACAGAAGAGGGGTGCACCCGGACAAAGAAGATTGGAATAAAATAGGGGTAAAATAGTCTTTTCATTTGACTTATGGAGGTTCAGAAAGAAAATATGGAGGTGCAGAAAGAAATGTCATAAAGTCTATCATAGTCAAATTTGTTGGGCATATTATTCCCTTAGTCTAAGCTTGAAATGTATATACCTTGGTATGACACGATGTGTTGAAAGTCTTACGTTAACTGAAGATGAGACAAATTTAAAGTATATACGTGGATACAAACCTTACCTTACAAATCGATTTTTTAGAATTAAGTTAAACTTAAAGTCGACCTCCTAACACTTTGAAATATAAATGACATATCTATTTTTACTTTTATTCTTTCATCTTCTCCCAATGTCACTTTTAGTCTGGTACATCTCTCCTCCACCTAACCTAATCTACATTTTATATATTTTATGGATTGGATATCCATTCTCGAAATCTAGATTTTCAAAATGGATAATCCAAAATATTCAATCCAAATTATCACTTTATATTTTTTGTTAGGTTAGGCTAAAGGTTGAGACGAACTAGCCCAAATTTAGTCGTATTTGATTGAGTTGACATGACCCTATACAAAATTTGGCCGAATTAGGCCAAATTTTGTCAAGTCGATCCCGATCGAGATTTGACCCAGTTGGTCCTTGACAAAATTTGGAAGTATTCGGCCAAATCTGTCAAATTCTTTGGTGTCAGCCCTATGGACACAAATTTGGATCCACATCCATTATTTGGATCCAAAATGGATGTGGATTAGATTTTCGATAGGGCTGACACCATAGAATTTCGCAGATTTTTTGTCGAGGCCAAATTTCAGCATGGGATAAACTTGGATGACTTTCGAACGAATTTCGGTCGGGGACGACGTGACCAAATTTGGGCTAAGGTCGACTCAACAAAATTTCAGTCGAGATCGACTTGACTGGATTTGACTGAATTTCGGCCAGGACCGATTTTGCCTAATACGACCAAATTTTGGCCAGAGCCGACTTGGCCAAATATGGCCACATTTGGGTCAGGGTCTGATCAGTCAAATTTCGGTCTGGGTTGACTTCACTAAATTCGTCGGTCGGGACCGACTTGACTGAATATGATTAATTTTCGATCACAGCCGACTAAGTTGAATATAGTCAAATTTTGTTCGGGACTTAGTCGACCAAATACGACTAAATTTGGACAAGTGCCGACTTGGCCAAATTTTGGTCATGACCAACTCGACTAAATTTGGCCAAATTTAGGTTAGGATCGACTCGCCTAAATATGACCAAATTTCGATCGCGATCGACTCTGCCGAATACAACCAAATTCAGGCGAGGACCAACTTGGTCAAATTTTGGTCGAGACCAACACGATCGAATTTTGACCGGAGCCGACTCGACTAAATTCGGCCAAATTTCGGTCGTGGTTGACTCAGTTGAATACGACCAAATTTTGATCGTGACCGACTCATTTGAATACGGCCAAATTTCACCCTAAGTCGTCTCAGTCAAATACGACCAAATTTGGGTCAGAGCCAACTCGCCCAAATCTCAATCGGGGCTAACTCGATTGAATTCGACCAAATTTTGATTGGATCCAACTAGGCTTAATATAGCCAAATTTTGGTTGCGGTTGTCTCGACCGAATACGGTCAAATTTTGTCTAGGTCGCCTCAGCCCAATGCAGTCAAATTTGGGTTAGGGTGAACTCAACCGAATACTTCTAAATTTTGTCCAAGACCGACTTGATAGAATTCGGCCAAATTTTGTATAGGGTCACGCCAACTCAATCAAATACGACTAAATTTGGACTAGTCGGTCTCAACTTTTAGCCTAACCTAACAAAAAATATAAACTGAAAATTTGGATTGAATATTTTGGATTATCCATTTTGAAAATCTATATTTAGAGAATGAATATCCAATTCATAAAATATATAAAATATATATCAGATTTGATATCCATATCCAATAAAATGGATTCTAAATGGATTGAATTTTTAATAAAATAGATATTAAATGGATTAGATCATAGAAAAAATAGATTGGATTATAAAAAATGGATTTTTTGCCCATCCTTGATTAGAATTTTGTGACACATCTCTTCGCATATTGAATGTTAGAACAGAAAACCAATAAAAAAATATTGTATGCCAACATCTAAACATTTTTCTAAAATCATCCATGTAATGATAGCAGACATCTGCAAAAACTTCAAATTACTGTTGTTGCATAAGGTTAGTTTTCCTATTTCTGGTAAAATGATATCATTTTTCTTCTTTCTTTCGATCAATAAGAAACTATTATCTGAAGAAGGATAAACATCAAAGAAGAACCTTAGCTATATTGCTACTAGTAAACCAAAGCACCATTATTTTATGAAAGAATCAAATATTTCAATGCAATAATGTGAGACGTGCGACGTGCGATGTGAGACGTGGAAGGTGAGACGTGGGCATTATACGTGGGATGTGAGATGTGCAACGTAGGACGTGGGAGGTGAGACGTAGGACGTGAAACGTGAGATGTGAGACGACGTAAGACGTGAGACGTAAGCCATGAGACGTGGGACATGGGACGTGAGACGTACGACATGAGAGGTGTGCGACATGAGACGTGAGACGTGGGACGTGGGACGTGGGACATGGGACGAGGGACGTGAGATGTGGGACGTGAGACATGAAACGTAGAACGTGAGAGACGTGCGACGTGCGGTGTGCGACGTGAGACGTGGGACGTGGGACGTGAGACGTGAGACGTGGGACGTGAAACGTGAAAAGTGAAACGTGGGACGTGAAACGTGGGACGAGGGACGTGGGACGTGAGAGACATGGGACGTGAAATGTGAAACGTGAAACGTGAGACGTGGGACGTGAAACGTGAGACGTGGGACGTGAAACGTGAGACGTGGGACGTGGGACGGGGGACGTGGGACGTGGAACGTGGAACGAGGGACTTGGGACGTGAAATGTGGGACGTGGGACGTGGAACGTGAGAGACGTGAGACATGAAAGACGTTAGAGACGTGTGACGTACGACGTAAGACGTGAGACGTGAGAAGTGCGACAAGAGACGTGAGACATGCAACGTGTGACATGCAATGTGCTACGTGCGACGTGAGACGTAAGACATCCGTAAACACTAATTCTTGAAATTTATACTCATAAACTGTAAACCTTACAATTTAATTGAAAATTTTAGAAGTTTAATAAAAGAATTGTTAATGTATCCATAAGTTTGTACTAACAAATTTAAGTTATACTCTTGTAAAAAATGTATTAGTAAAAAAGGATTAAATACATATAAAAGTGAAAGAATAAAAATATAAGGGTAAAAGTAATAATTAATGTTTATTTAACACATAAAAATAAAAATTATGAGGATAACAACAATAATTTATGTTTATTGAACTCTTAAATGAGTGGAAAGAAGCAGAGGATTATTTGAAAAGTTGAACTAAGGATGGACAAAAAATCTAATTTTCATGATCCAATCCATTTTTGCTATGATCCAATCCATTTAATATTCATTTTATTAAAAATTCAATCCATTTTATTGGATTTGGATATCAATCTGATCTACATTTTATATATTTTATGGATTGTATATCCATACTCTAAATCTTGATTTTCAAAATGGATAATCCAAAATATTCAATCCAAATTTTCAGTGTATATTTTTGGTTAGGTTAGACTAAAGATTGGGACGGACTAGCCCAAATTTAGTCGTATTTGATTGAGTTAGCGTGACCCTATACAAAATTTGATTGAATTAGGCCAAATTCTGTCAAGTCAGTCTCGATCGAAATTTGGCCCAGCTGGTACTGGACAAAATTTGGAAGTATTCGGTTGAGTTCACCCCGACCCAAATTTGACTACATTGGGCTGAGTCGACCTAGACAAAATTTTACCGTATTCGGCCGAGACAACCGCGACCAAAATTTGGCTGTATTTAGCCTAGTTGGCTCGAGTCAAAATTCAGTCGAATTCAATCGAGTTTACCCTAATTGAGATTTGGCCTAGTCGGCCTTGGCCCAAATTTGGTCGTATTCGGCTGAGACGGCCTAGGATGAAATTTGACCGTATTCAAATGAGTCAGTCACAATCGAAATTTAGCCGTATTCAACTGAGTCGGCCACGACCAAAATTCAGTCGTGTTGGCCTCAACCAAAATTTGACTGAGTTGGTCCTGGCCTGAATTTGGTCATATTCGGCAGAGTCGATCGCAACCGAAATTTGGTCATATTTAGGCGAGTCGGCACTAGACCAAATTTAGCCGTATTCGATTGAGTAAGTCCCAAACGAAATTTGACTATATTCAACTTAGTCGGCTGTGATTGAAAATTGGCCATGTTCAGTCAAGTCGGTCCCGACCGACGAATTTAGTGGAGTCAACCCTGACCGAAACTTGACTGATCAGGCCCTGGCCCAAATGTGTCCATATTTGGCTAAGTCGGCTCTGGCCAAAATTTAGTCGTATTAGGCAAAATCGGCCCTGGCCGAAATTCAGTCGAATCCAGTCAAGTCGATCTCAACTGAAATTTTGTCAAGTCGACCTTGGCCCAAATTTGGTCACGTCGTCCACAACCGAAATTCGTTCGAAAGTCAACTAAGTTCATCCCATGCTGAAATTTGACCTTGTTGGCCCCAACAAAAAATCTGCCAAATTTCTATTGTGTCAGTCCTATGGACACAAGTTTTAAAAAATTTATTTTATGAAAAATGGATTTTGGATTTTGAACTCGATCCAAATATTTAGATATGAATTTAAACTTAATCTAAATATTTGGATCTGAATTTAAAAAAAATCCAATCTACTTTTTTTGAAAAAATGGATTTAGATCGAAAATATAATCCAATTATTTGGATCCAAAATGGATGTGAATCTGATCATTAAAAATTCAATCCATATCACCCCTAAAAGCAGGGAATCCTCTTTATATATAGTTATAAATATTAGTATTAAGATTATTAATAATAATATATTAATTTTAACTATAAAAGCAAAATTATAATCTTACATTTAATCTATTAAAATTTTATTTTTTATCTATTATATCATTCAAATCACTGACAAATTTTTACAAACTTTATCTTTAAATCGACTCACTTTCATTCTCAAATCCCTTAAAAAATACACATAATTCACCCTCTAATCGACTGTAACTCTTCGTTTCCCTCTCCCAGAATTCATCTTCTAAAGTGAAAAAACCTCAAAGAACATTATATACATAGACAACAAATGTTATTTAAGTTTAACTCAAGAATTTCATTTTTACATGTCACACTACAACTTCATGCTCATGCAACAAAAGATATATTTCTAAAAGGTTAAAATACCTTTTTGGTCTCAATTTTCGTCAAGTTTTTTCAAATAAGTTATAATTTTGGTTTTGTGTTCAAATAGGTCCCAATTTTCGTCAATTTTGTTCAATTGGGTCCTTTTTTGCTAACACCGTTTAAATCATTAACGGTCATGAACAGTGACTGCCACGTGTCACTTCGTGGTTTTTTTGAATTTTTTTATTTTTTATTTTATTTTTTAATTTTTTTTTTAATTTTTTTTAAATGTACACATGTCAACCCAAGAGTGTGTCACGTGTCACTTCGTGGTTTTTTTGAATTTTTTTTGAATTTTTTTTGAATTTTTTTTTATTTTTTTTTAAATGTCCACGTGTCAACCTAATAGCATGCCACGTGTTAAAGTCAATGTTCTAAATTCAATTTGGTCCCTATATTTGTTATTTTTGTTCAATTAGGTTCCAATTTTTGTTAACACTAACCAATTTGGTCCATCTCCAAATTAAAACCAAATTTAATTTTTATATTAAAATTCACATTTTTTATTAAATATTTTTATATAATATATTAAAATTCACATCATTATAACTTTGATATAAAAATTAAATTTGGTCACATCTTCAATAGTGACCAAATTGGTTAATGTTAACAAAAATTGGGACGTAATTGAATAAAAATAACAAATATAGGGATCAAATTGAATATAGAATATTGACTTTGACACGTGACATACTACTGGGTTGACACGTGGACATTTAAAAAAAATTCAAAAAAAAATAAAATAAAAAATTCAAAAAAACCACGAAGTGACACGTGGCATGTTCCTGGGTTGACACGTGTACATTTAAAAAAAATTTAAAAAAATTTAAAAAAATAAAATTAAAAATAAAAAAATCCAAAAAAACCACGAAGTGACACGTGGTAGTAACTGTTCATGGCCGTTAATGATTTAAACGGTGTTAGCAAAAAATGACCCAATTGAACAAAATTGACAAAAATTGGGACCTATTTGAACAGAAAACCAAAATTAGGACTTATTTGACGAAAATTGGGAACAAAAAGGTATTTTAACCTTTCTAAAATATTCACAAAGAAAGAGATTATAATTCAAATTTATTAAATATAATTATTTAAAGTAGTTTTCCTTATTTAAAATGTTTTCTTCTTTAAAAAATTTCTAACTCACTCAAAACATTAAGGTTTTGATCGAAAAACTACTGAGTTCAGACCAACTATTGTGAAGTATGATATGTTTTGAAGGACACATAATTTAAAGGTAAAGAAGGAGCATGTTAAAATCTAAAAGAAAAAAAGAAGAAGAAAAACTTGTATTGATTTTATCATATCAAAGGTAAAGTATCGATTTATAGTTACTCAATCATAATTTAAGTTTCAGTCAGTAACCCATGCAATCTTTAAAACCAGAGGATTCTCTAAATTATCAAAGTATGATTATAATTTTGATTAAAGGTAGTACAAATAATATTTAGAATTATATTATCTTTATAATGATATTTAAATAAATTATTTATTGTCGAAAATAATAATTACTGGAGGCTTTGAGTGGTTAAAATATTATTGTTTATTCAATATTTAACTTGTATAACCAAGAATCCAATCCTGTATATTAATCATTAGATAGATAAAGTAATAATTATAAAAAATTATTTTCAAATGATTAAAAAAATCTATAAACTAAACACGTATTCACCCCAACGAAGAAACATGGAAAGTGGTTGAATATTGACGCCGCCTCGTTTGTTCTTGAAACGCATGCTGGCCATCACACACGAACAATAATATTACATCACCAAATGACTATTAACTTTGAATTTCAACGTTCAAACAATCGTTGCTCCCACTTTTTCCTAAAACAAAACAAACAAGCAAACCCTAACCGACAAAAGTAACAGCGAAAGAAAGAAAAACACTTTCAAGCTTTTTCCAGAACATTTGTTGAAAATTTGGCCATGCAAATATGTGAAATAATTTTACACTTTCATATGATTAATATAATTTTATTATTTTTATTAATTATTTTAAAGTCAATGATAACTTTGTGATATTATAATTTCTGATTGATCATTAATTTCTTAAAAACTGACGATAATCAGTATTCAATATATTCTAAAAACTCAATCCATAAGAATAAAATCATATACCTTTTAATATTTTTCAAAACATAATTTTTGACGATCTGATTGTTAAATTACAAGTACGTGTATATTAAAAGTTATAACAAATTATTAACACTCACAAACCAAACATTTCATCTATATTTTATGAGATACATACTATTTTAATTTTTTATCAACTACTAAATACTTTTTAGGTTTGCTTTTTGTTTTGTATCGATTTAGTGGTACATTTTGAGAATATATTGAGTTAAATATTATAGTCAGTATCACTACAAAAAATATATTTATAAATAACGACAAATTTTAATGACCAATAATGATTAGTATTAGGTTTATCCACAATAGATTTATGGTCTTTATTCTTATATAATGCTCTATTTATTCATTTCTGATCAATGTGGACTTAGACTTATATATAAAATCCTAACAATTAGTAACTACAATGACCTATTTAGATATCAAATTATAAAACTAAAATTATTAATTATGAAAATAGTTACTTTTTTATGAATAGAAAATTATAATTGATCATTAATTTGGTCTTTAAAATTAGTTACTATAGTTTTGGCTATCAAAGAAAATTGGTTACTAAAAATTAACTATCTAAATTTTGGTTATCAAAATGACTTAGTTTATAAATGACTTAGTTTATATATTGATCTTTAATTAATTATTTATCAATTTAATAATAAATTATAATTTTTTATTTATAACAATAACAAATTATTTAAATTGATCATTATAATAATTAAATATTTTGCTTCTAAAAATTAGTTTCTAAATTTTCTTCTGGTGAATGGTTGTCTGATGTAATTTACACTTGTGTCATTTGAACTCTCCATACATGGTTATCGTAATAATTTAAATTTAAATATGTTCTTAGTACCTATAGAATAAATTTCTTTAGTTTTAATCTCTATGAAATAAAATTCCTTACATTTTGTCTGAGTAACGATTTAGTTATTTACAAACGACTAAATTTCATTTTTATCCCTGTAAAATATATTTCATTTATTTATGGATAGTTGATGATCTATCTATTATTTCTCGTCATTTAATGGTTCATTCAATCAATTTTTTCACAATTAAATCTTTCTTAGTTTTTTTTTTCAAAAATATATTTTATGACACTGTTTAAAAAAATCTATTTCTGAAATGTTTTAAGAAAATATAATTTAAAAAATTTGATTCCACATACCTGACTAATTATGATTTAGAATATATTTTCTTATTATATATAGACAATAATATTAAAATATAATAATAAAATTCTTAAACAAGGTGTAAAATAAATCAAGGGCATCATCCTCGAAAAGCTTTAACATATTAAGCACATAAGCATCATGTTTCGTATAACTTTCTATTTTCTATTCTCTAGTATTTAAATATGAAAAAAAGAACTTAAAATGTAACAAAAAAAACTTACTTTAATAATTTTAACGAATTATATCTTGCATTAAAATCGTCATTTACGAAAAAATTTAAACGAACGTTTTGTTTATAAATTAATTTTATTCTTGTAATGATAAAAAAATTACACCATCCTTTATGTAACTTTTTTAATATTAATAGATAATAAATAATGTATTAGAATTAATTTACCGTGAATAAACATCTTTTCAATAAGCGCTTGAAATAATAATAATAGTAAATAAATAAATAAATAATTGATTCAAACTTGAAAGGAAGAACCTGTAACGGTGGACTCCTTCCACATGATTTCATCGCTTTTCCCTCCTTCACCTTCTTTCATTCTTCTCGTCTGTAACTAACTTGTCCTTGAAGTCTCTCTCCTCACTCTCTCTCTCTAGAATTTCTTTTTTCACTCTCTGGAAAAGTCTAGGGTTTCTGAATCCTCTGTACTTCCTCAACATCTTCATCATCTTATTCTTCACGAGATGACGAGCATGGAGAGTTTGATCGGTTTGGTGAACAGAATCCAGCAGGCCTGCACCGTGCTCGGCGACTACGGCGGCGACGCCGATAACAACGCCTTCTCTTCTCTATGGGAAGCTCTACCTTCCGTCGCCGTCGTCGGCGGCCAGGTCATCACCTTCACCATCACTAAACATGAACATGCTCTGTTCGTAGAAGTAGAAATCGTCTAAAACAAAAGGAGAAAACAAACTCACGTAGGATTTCTTAGGTGCTGTTTGTTTGTGTTGTTCTCCAGTCAAATTAGAGTTTCACCTCGCTCATCAAATTTGTATAAACCTTGAATACAAACCTTTATATTGCGCGAATTAAAATTTGAATCGGAGAATAGCTCAAACAACACACTTACAAGGAAATAGTATATTGAATCTTTTTTTCCAATACGTCAACATGTTCTTTGTATGCAGTAGAAGGTGAACGATCCAACAATAGGTAGAAAAAACTTACGAGTTTTTGGAGCTGTTTAAGTTGTTCTGGAGCTGATAAGTAATCCCTGTGATCTTTCAATACGAACCTTGACTAGGTTATGTGAAACTGCAATCGGAGAATAGCCAAACAACAGCTGTAAAGAATCGTATAGTTATGTCCGAAACTTGAACATGTCCTGTTATATCATAGGAGTAGAAGTAAAACAATCCAAAAATAAGAAGAGAAAGCATAGATACTAGTTCTTTGATGTTGTTTGTGTCGTTCGCTGGTCAAAATTAAAGTTTTGCCTCCATAATCAATGCGTACAATTCTTTATAACAGATATATGTTATGTGAAGTAAAACTTCAACTGGAGAGCAAACACAAAACATTTGTGTCCTAAGTTTTTGTTCAAAACCTCAACATGTTCTGCTGTATCCTAGGAGTAGAACTACAACCATCCAAAAATAAAAAGAGAAAAGATAGATACAATTTCTTTTCACTTTTGAATTGAATCTACATAATCTTTTAATAATACAAATCTTTGTTCAGTCCTAAAATAAGAATCATTTAAAAATAAAATTAATTTATTTGTTTATTTATTGAAAATGAATAGAGTTCGGGCAAGTCTTCGGTTCTGGAAAGCATTGTTGGACGTGACTTTCTTCCTAGAGGATCAGGTTCGCTCGCCCTCTCTCTCTCTCTCTCTCTGTTCCTTTTTCTATTTTTGTGGAGTGTGTTATTTATTTAGGCGCAGTTTGAATAAACTTCACAAAAGGAAAATAATAAACATAAAATGAATTAAACTTGTTTCATCATTTTAATTTTTTGAAAGCTCTCGTTTGAGCTTGTTGAAAAGTTTGTCCGAAAAAATCTTAATTTAGCTAATTAATTTACTAATTGATTTTGAATTGGAGCTTGTGTTTGAATTGCAGGGATTGTGACAAGGCGTCCATTAGTGTTGCAGCTTCACAAGGTTGATGGCAAAGCAAAGGAGTATGCAGAGTTTCTTCATATGCCAGGGCAAAAGATCACTGATTATGGTATTGTAGTTCAGTAACTGATTTTGCTTGCTGCTTATTGTATTTCGTGTTACTGTTATATGTATTTAATGGTTTACTAGTTGATGGTTTTCATAAGTTGAGACTTGTGATGTAATGAATAAACTATTTGCTAATTATAGAAATAGGATAGGATGGTCTTTCTAGTTTCCCCTGTTTTTGTCTTGCTTGTAGAACAATTTGAATGCTTGTTTCCTGTTTTTGTGGTTTTATTTTCTCTGATTCCATTGTGTTTCAATTGTTTTTGCGTGCGTGTCCCCTATAATTGTGTAGTATCTTTTAGGTTTCGTGTTGTTAGACTCGTAACCAGCGTTAGTTAACTGGATTTACTCATTCTAGCGATTTGTTTTTTGTCATTATCCTTAAACTACTAGTTCGCTTGCAATTTATGATGCACTGCTATCTTGCTATGATTGTACTGCTTCACAATTAGCTCACTGGTGCAATTATTTGTGTGCTGCTGATAATCTAACTAATATTTTCATTCCTTTATTTTTTAATCTTAATTTCTTTCTTTTTGCAGCCTTTGTTCGCCAGGAGATTCAGAATGAAACTGATAGAGTAACGGGGAAGACAAAGCAAATATCTCCTATTCCAATTCATCTTAGCATTTACTCTCCACATGGTGAACTTCTATTGTTTATTGCCTCTAATTACTTACTCTAGATGGATGGTTTCCTGCAAACTCAAGTTTTTGTTATCCATTTTTGAATTAAAGGATTTTTTTATTGAAACAGAGAAATGAATACCGAACTGAGGGAATAGTATTCTCATACCATTTCGAAATAAAACAATTTGTAATAACCCAAATAGTGTGTTGATCAATTAACAGATTCCTATAATCTGTTTGCTTTTTTGTGAAGTAAGCTCCCTCAAAATAATCATTGGCTGAACACCATAAGGAATTCAACAATCTCATTGCTCAAAAGGAAAGAACTCCCCAGGGAGGGAGGAAGAACGTTTATTATCCTTGTAAATCTTTAAACCATTGAATTACTATTATTCCTTCTTTACTTGCTATCAAACATATCATTACGGATATGGAAGAGGCATCTACAATTCTAAGAACCAGAGGAATCCAAGATCTATACTGTCGTGTACTACATTTGAATAGGCAGAGTTAAGTAAAGTGAGAAGTGTTAACATATCAGAAGCCTTCCTATACATCTAATACAGGTAAAATATAGAGACTGGAAAATGCTATAAATCTGGCTATTAGGGGATGACAAAAAAATAACATGATGGCAAAGGGAAAGACTAAGACCCGAATAACTCATAATACAGGTTTGGTTAGACTGGAAAATAGTGATCTGAATTGAAGTGGAGCAATGTTGACCCGACCTGATTTGTGCACGGCTTAACCTATCCTGACCCAGGACATAGTCTCATGGGTCAACTTCTTTTTAAAAGTATTAGTTATATTTCAAAACTATTGAAAATAATGTTAGTCCGTTGTGCTGAGCCAGGCAATCTGATTTTCCAGTCTTATCTGTACTTTCACTTGCTATCTTGGCAGTTACAGCTGCTTTGCTATAGTTTACTCATGACCTTTGCTCATGACTGTCTATATATTTGATGTTAAGCACTAGTAATTTTTTGAATTTTATATTTAAATTATACTCATTCATTTTTTTACTTAGGTGAGATCATTTCACTAGTATTACTTTTATGTATAATTACGTGGCATAAGATGAGACTAGTTTTTCAGTTATGTGTGTTTCCTAATTCAATCTCCGTTCGTGTGAGCAGTTGTCAACCTAACTTTGATTGATTTGCCTGGATTGACTAAAGTCGCTGTAGGTATGACTTGCATTCAATTTGTCACTGTATTTTTGTTTGGATTATGTTGTAGAGTTTTTAGTTTATTATACTGATTAGCAATTGTCATTTTCAGAGGGACAGCCTCAGAGTATTGTTGAAGACATTGAAAATATGGTTCGGTCTTATGTTGAGAAGGTAAAAAAAGTTGTGTTTTTTCTTAATTTGTTCTCACTCTTCCTATTTAATAACCTTGATTGGATGATTCACTATTATTTCATTTAGCGAACTCTTTTCTTTAGTACTTTTACCACTGAGACTGGAGACATAAACTTCCTATTTCCAAACCAAAACCCTTTCTCCCTTTCTATGGTGATGGGTAGTTGATTACCATTTTATTACCTTGTTGGAATGTTTATTTATAAATTGGTCACCTAGTAGTGATGGTGGTAAGATGTATATTTACTTTAACTGGTACTGTATTTGGTTCTTTGACAGCCTAATTGCATTATACTGGCAATATCTCCGGCCAACCAAGACATAGCAACTTCTGATGCTATTAAGCTTTCAAAGGAGGTGGATCCCTCTGGTACATAAATTTTCTGTGGAATGATGACTTTTTTATTACCTTTGCTCGGGTCATTATTTGTCACTGAAATCATTGACTGTAAATAATCCAGGTGAGAGGACATTTGGAGTGTTGACAAAACTGGATTTAATGGACAGAGGAACTAATGCATTGGATGTAATCTTTCTTTCTCCTTCTAGCATGTTCCCTGTCTCGCTGTGGTTATGATGTATAGCTTTAAATTTCTGGAAGTTTTAGCAATCTGTATAACCATATAATTAGCTTGCCTTACACATTTTTTTCCCTTAAGGTCCTTGAAGGAAGGTCTTACCGTCTGCAACATCCCTGGGTTGGTGTAGTAAATAGATCCCAAGCAGATATCAATAAAAACGTTGATATGATTGTTGCTAGGCGTAAGGAGAGTGAGTATTTTGAAACCAGTCCTGACTATGGACACTTAGCCAATAAAATGGGTTCCGTATACCTTGCAAAACTTCTCTCACAGGTTTGTCTTTCAGAAAGTTGTTCTTTCCTTTCTTTTATTAAAAACTTATATTTTAATCATGTTAACTATGTTGTAGCATTTGGAGTCAGTAATTAGGGCACGAATACCCAGTATAACATCTTTGATAAACAAAACAATTGAAGAACTCGAATCAGAGATGAATCAAATTGGGAGACCAATTGCTCTTGATGCTGGTGTGAGTGGTTTATAGTTGAACTATTTCCTGAATGTACGTACTCTTTCTATAATATGCTGCCGAAGAATATCCTAACTATTCTTTCTCGTACAGGCTCAACTATACACCATCCTAGAACTGTGCCGCGCATTTGATAGGATATTCAAGGAGCATTTAGACGGAGGGTAAATATATGCTATGATATTCACGTTTACTCTATTAAACTATCTTATTTGAATTTTTTCGGAGGGTAAATATTTGCTAGATGTTCAATTTTACTCTATATAATACTGGTTTATTTGATTTTATTTTTGGATGGATGGCGTCTTGTTATTGAAACTCGACTATTTTCAACCATCCTCAAGGGTTTGACGGTGTATTTTTGGGTTAGCTTAATTTGAATGAAATAGTTTTTTTTTTTCTTGCAACTTCTTACGAGAAAAAGAAAAAGAGAAAGAGAAAAACCAACTATTTCCCTTAAAAGGTCGTTAGTAAACATGCACTTACTTCAAACTAGGTATTTGACTTTTCCCCACTATCATCATCGTCTTGAATTAGATTTGATATATAAGTAATTGTCTTTTTCTTTTCAGCTAGCTAAATCCTACTTAAAATCTGGTTTTGTTTTGGTTCCTGTTCTTTTCTAGACAAAAAGCACTGTATACTAATTTAATGTACCCCTGAATATGGTAAAGCAATTTGGAATGATGGTCATGGATAATCTTTCTTTGTGGTCTACAAGTTGACATGTATCTTTGGTTACATATGACCCTTTTTGTTTATTGTCATAGGCGAGCAGGTGGAGATAAAATATATAATGTCTTTGATAATCAGCTTCCTGCTGCGTTACGGAAGCTTCCATTTGATCGTCATCTATCTCTTCAAAATGTAAGGAAAGTGGTATCAGAGGCAGATGGTTACCAGCCTCACTTAATTGCCCCAGAGCAAGGTTACCGGCGCCTGATCGAGGGAGCTCTCAGTTACTTTAGAGGCCCAGCTGAAGCTTCAGTAGATGCAGTAAGTATACCTGGTTTCTACTCTTTCTTCTTCTTCTTTAATTAAAGCTTACATAGAAGTTAAAGCGGGATTTCTTTGATTTTGATGTAGGTTCACTTTGTCTTGAAAGAACTCGTGAGGAAATCAATAGCTGAAACCCAGGTAAAATTTGGGGATTTATTTTTGGACATAACTTTAGACACATACCTACAGTAGGTAAAACTTCACTATTGATAGGAAAACATCAAAAGCATTTAAAGAACTGTGTCTAAGTTATGTCCTTTATCTTATAGTATCTTTGTTCGTTTAAGGTTCCTAGAAATAAACTATGAATTTATGATTGAATAGGAACTGAGACGTTTCCCAACTCTTCAAGCCGAACTAGCTGCAGCTACAAGTGAGGCTTTAGAGAGGTTCCGTGAAGAGAGTAAGAAGACAGCTATTCGACTGGTCGACATGGAAGCTTCGTATCTCACTGTGGAGTTCTTCCGGAGACTTCCTCAAGAAATGGAGAAAGCCGGAAATCCAGCTAATCAAGCTACCCCAAATGAGGATCGATATGGAGAAGGGCATTACAGGAGGATTGGATCAAATGTAACTTCGTATATTGGTATGGTGTCAGACACTCTCAGGAACACTATTCCAAAGGCTGTCGTTTTTTGTCAAGTCAGACAAGCAAAACTATCATTGCTAAACCATTTCTACACACAAATAGGGAAGAAAGAGGTAATACTCCGTTTTAACTTTAATTTCTCTCTTATTCTGGTAACGAATATTACACAATCATGAAAGAATTTTTTTTGGTTTGCTTCAGATATACTTCCTAAGTGAGGTATCCAGGTTGTGATTCTGTGTAATTTTTATTTTGTTAAACTATTCATTTGGTCTCTTGTTTCCATTTTAAGTTTTAATTTTTATACGACAAAACTAAAAGTTCTGTAGTTATTTTTATTTAAAATATATTCACGATGTTTGATCTGCTATTATTACTGCTGGTGCAGGCTAAACAGCTATCCCAGTTGTTAGATGAAGACCCTGCCTTGATGGAGAGGAGGCAACAATGTGCCAAAAGGCTTGAACTATATAAAGCAGCGAGGGATGAAATTGATTCTGTTTCCTGGGCACGATGAGTTCGGTTGCCATTTGACTTTTTTAGAGTCTATATTATTTTATTTTAGTCTTCAGGCTTTGTATATTCATTGAAATTAAAAACAAAATAAGCTTTATATATTCATTGACTTTAAAAACAAAATCATAGGATAGTGATGGAGCTAATTGTTGTTTCTTGTCCCACGAGTGTTTGTACATGAAAAGAGGCCATATTATATTGTTTTATTAATTTGAATATTTTTTCTAGTATGAATGGCGTTGGATCCTAGAAATTCACTTGCAGACTTTTACATTAGGGGTTTACAACATAGTTCATTTGAGATGGGACCCAGTATTTGCACTCAGTAGAATCCAAATTCTTATTACTTTTGCTGGAGTATGATATGGATTACTGCGGTGCGTTAGGGTATCAATTATTTCCGTGAGAATAGAATTTATTTATGGAAATGATATTTTAATTAACTTTTTTTATCTATTTTTAACTCACCACTCTTATTATTCTTAGATTATCTATTTTAATTTTTTGTAATGATATGATGTGAAGGATGATGAGAGTGGTGAGTTAGAAGTGAATAAAAAAAAGTGGGTTAAAATATTATTATTCTTTATTTATAAAATGCATTTGAAAAAAAAAAATTGAATGTCATTAAACTTTTAACCTATTTGGTCACTACGTGAAAAATAAATTATTATTCTAAGAAAACTTGTTACAAATAAGTGAAATGAATGGGTTTTAAAGTTAATTTAGTGATAAAGTTAGGTTTAACTTCATAGGTTTAACTTCAATCACTAATCATTTAAAAATATAAGGTTAATTTAGTGAACTTTAAAGGAAAAGTAAGATAGGTTAAGAGAAAAAGTGAAAAATTGTGAATTTGACTTCTTTCAAATTTAAAATTACTCAGAATCAATTCTTTTTAAATAATTAAATTACAACAAATTTTAATAATAAAATATTAAATTGTGATATTTAATTAAAATATAAATTAAATTATTTAAGATAAACAGTAGATGGTGGTTATATAAAATAAGAATTGTATGAATAATTTATTAAGGAAAATATTCATTGAAAAGAGAGAATCTTTCGGAGAAAATCTTTCTATATATTGTTATATATATATATATATATATATATATATATATATATATATATATATAAAATAATATATTTATATTTTATATATAAAATATATATTTTATTTGGGTGTTTATATTTTTATTTTTAATATATAATTATTTTTAAAATTAAATTGATTATTTTACTATTTTTAAATGTTTTGTTATATTTAACTATTTCGATTTTTGTTTCAAATGATTATTTTAAACTAAAATAAGTATCTTTAATAAAAAAATTATCTACAATAATTATTTAATAAAAAAGTTACTTTAAATAAAAAATATTTATAATAAAATTTAAAAGAATTATTCATATTTATTTTTAAAATAAAATAAATAACACACTTGTTTTCATTAATATATATATATATATATATATATATATATATATATATATATATATATATATATATATATGTGTGTGTGTGTGTGTGTGTGTTATATC